>Ga0180009_10001131_pt1 | contig 33280 bp, 31 predicted proteins | sample OS_PC_MetaG_FD_123537 | JGI IMG/M metagenome (GOLD analysis project Ga0180009, IMG submission 123537) | Groundwater microbial communities from the Aspo Hard Rock Laboratory (HRL) deep subsurface site, Sweden - OS_PC_MetaG | ecosystem: Environmental > Aquatic > Deep subsurface > Groundwater...
ACGCGATCCCTATGTTCTGCTGATGCCCGCACTGTCCTTAGCATTTTGGTAATTGACCAAATGGGATTCAGCGGTACCGAAGTTGCAAGAGCGCTGCATTTAACCCCATCCGCAGTCAGCAAACTTGTTTCCAGCGGGCAAAAGGACCCCGTTGTAAAAATTCTAGCAGATCGGATACTTGAATTGGTATAAAATTTTTGGTTCATCGTGAAAAGGGGATAATATGTCGATCTTTCACCCTCGTCCCCTATATACTATTGCCAAGGTTTTGTTTTACGACCCCTTAGGATCGAGTTTTTCCCGATGAAAAAGCGGATGCCCCGTCTGCCTTAACTTATGCGACATCCAAGACGTTGCGCGGATTGCGGTCAAATGCGGATGCCCTGCCAGCTGCACTTTTGTGCATTGACTCACTCGGATCAAAGGTGTATCGTGACAGTCAGGGTCAGGAATTCATCCATCCGACCCAAAGCCGGTGCAGACCCGGACGGCCGGCTGCGCCGGTGGTTGTGTTCAGAGATCCTTATCAATATGATGCGAATCGTTCGACGAGGTCTCTGTCGCGGTTCTGAGCGATCGGATACCATGAAGTTTATTCCTTCCAGAATTGATGTAATCAAAATCCATAAGGCGGGTGCATCCGATGGATCTTCATTTGGCTAACAAAGTTGCCGTGGTGTCCGGCGCGGGTCGCGGCATCGGAAAAGGCATAGCCCTGATCCTTGCAAGTGAGGGCGCCCGGGTGGTGGTCAACTATGTGAAGGATCAAGCGGCTGCCGATCAAGTTGTGCTTACGATTCGTGACGCCGGCGGCGATGCGATGGCCGTACAGGCGGACGTCGGGATTTGTGAAGATGCCGAGCGACTCATCAAGGCGGCGATCGACCATTTCGGAAGAATCGATATTCTGGTCAACAATGCCGGCATCGTCAGTCGAAAACCCATTCTCGAAATATCTCTTGAAGAATGGGACCGGGTGGTGAGAACCAATTTTTACGGCTGTTTTCACTGTTCCCGGCATGCAGGCCGGCACATGGTATCCCGCGGCACCGGCGGTAAAATCATATCCATTTCCTCCATTCACGGGCGCGTCGCAAAAGCGAATCTGGGACCTTACTGTTCAACCAAGGCGGCCATCGATATGTTTTCAAAACAGCTCGCCGTCGAGCTGGCACCCCACGGTATCACCGTCAATGTGGTCGCAGCCGGTACGATTACTACCGATATCAATATACCGCTTTACAAAAGTTCCCGCCCGGAGGACAGGCAGTTGAAAGAAGCGGTCCTGAAACGGATTCCTATGGGACGGATCGGTGAGCCGGAAGAGGTCGGTCGCGCCGTGGCTTTTCTATCTTCCGATGCTGCCAGCTACATCACCGGTGCCGTGCTGTACGTCGACGGGGGGTATGTCGCCGAAGGAACCCCGCGGATATCGGGTGGCGGCGGCGTACCCTGAAACCTGCCGGGTTAATGCGTCGCGAAGCCCTGAAATCGATCGACAAGGATTTGATGACAGTCTCGGCAGGACTCAGGTCACCGGAACAATCCGGTTTGGGCAATTGTTTGGGTGAGCGCCTTTCGAAGGTCTCCGCTTAACCGGACGACCTTTCAGGCGTCTCAGTGCAAGAAAAATTATTTGAGAAAAGGAGGTTCCCATGAACAAAACGTTTTCCAAGTGGCTGGGGGTATCTGTGGTATTTATCTTTTTCGTTGCCTCGCTCATCGGTGTTCCGGGCGTTTCGGCGAAAACCGTAATCAAAATCGGAACCGGTGTGGCGGTGGATCATCCCGAAAACATCGGCGCATTTAAAATCAAGGAGCTTGTGGAAAAGCGGCTCGGCGATCAGCTGGAGGTTCGGGTATACACAGACGCCCAGCTGGGCGATCAGCGCACCATGGTCGAGAACATGCGAAAGGGGCTGCTGGAGATCACCTGGGTGACTGTCGGATTCTTCGGTTCCTACGAGCCGATCCTAAACGTAATCGAAAGCGGTTATCTGTTCCGCGACAGTCAGCATTCCTATGCGGTGTTCGATGGACCCTTCGGAAACGAGGTCCGCAAGTTGGTCGAAAAGCACGGCGTCAAGCTGCTCGGGTATTATGAGGCCGGTATGCGGCATCTGACCAACAACGTACGACCGGTCAACAATCCCGCCGATCTGAAGGGGCTCAAAATCCGGACGCCTCAAGCGAAGTACCACCTGAAAACCCTCCAATACATGGGGGCGAGCGCGGTGGCCATGTCCTTCGGCGAGCTCTATACGGCCATGCAGCAGGGGGTGGTGGACGGTCAGGAAAATCCCTTGTCGAACATCTACAAGGCAAAATTCTACGAAGTTCAAAAACACCTCTCCCTGACCGGTCATCTTCACTTAACCCACATGGTCATGTACAGCGACAATCTCTGGCAAAAGCTCACCCCGCAGCAGCAGGAGGTGGTCCGCCAGGCTGTCATCGACTCCCAGGAGGCCCAGCGGGCAGCGGTGCGCAAGGACGATGCCACGCTTCTGGCCAAATGCAAGGAAGGAGGCATGCAGGTCAATGAAGCCGACAGGGAAGCATTCAAGAAAAGCGTGCTGCCCCTCCGCGACGAAGCGGTGAAGGAGTTTGGACCGAAGGTCAAGGAATGGTTCAACCTGATCGAAAACACGAAGTGATTCCTGGCCGTTGTACACCGGGGGCGGGCGGAAAACGCCCGCTCCCGATTCAGACGCAAAGAAAGACGGATTCATGATTCGCTTTTTCACGGCTATTGAGAAGGGCTTGAATGCAGGGGTTCGGTGGCTTGTCATCCTGTTGATGCTCGCCATGACCGGCATGGTGTTCATGCAGGTGGTTATGCGGTATGTATTCAATGCCCCCATCGGCTGGGCCGAGGAGCTTCCCCGGTTCGCCTTTGTCGGCATCTCCTTTTTGGGTGCTGCTGCCCTGCTTCGCCGGGAAAAACACATCCAGGTGATGGTCTTTTTCGACCGGTTTCCGTCCGCCCTGCAATGGATGGCCCGTTTTATCAGCCATATCGGTGCGCTGATCTGCATCGGTTTTTTTTTCAAGGGAGGTGTTGGAATTACTTTCGACGAATGGATGCAACTGGCGCCGGCATCCCAGTTCCCCATGGGCTGGGTGTACATGGTCATCCCTGTTTCGGCATTCCTGATGATGATCTGCACACTGATCAACCTGACCCGCAACATACGGGAATTGATCGCTGAGAGGCGCTCATGACTTCATTGGCCATACTGCTGGGTGTGTTTCTATTCTTTCTCGTGCTGGGCGTCCCGATGGTGTTCAGTCTGACCCTGAGTGCACTGGCCATGCTCTGGTCCCTCGATATGATCTCCCCACATCTGGTGGTTCAGCGAATGTTTGCCGGCATTGATTCTTTCCCCATGATGGCCATTCCGTTTTTCATGCTGGCCGGATCCATCATGGAGCAGGGAGGTATCTCGTCCAGGCTGGTCCGGTTCTCCAATTACCTGGTCGGCTGGATCACCGGCGGGCTCGCCCATGTCTCCGTTGTGGCGGCCATGTTCTTTGCCGGCATCACGGGCTCTGCGGTGGCAGATACGTCGGCCATCGGTGCGGCCATGATCCCCATGATGAAAAAGCGGGGGTTTGACGCCCGTTTTTCCGCCAGCCTCGTGGCGGCGGCCGGCGTGGTGGGTCCGATTTTACCGCCAAGCATTCCGGCGGTCATCTACGGCGTCATTGCTGGGGTATCCATCGGCAAGCTGTTTCTCGGGGGGGTCGTTCCCGGTATCATCATGGGGGCATCGTTGATGCTGGTCTCTTACATCCAGGCCAAACGGCATCATTATCCCAGGGAACCGAGGCCGCCTTCTGCCCGCGTATTTCTCCGGGCCACCCTCGACGCCTCCGGCGCGCTCATTATGCCGGTGATCATTGTCGGCGGAATTTTGAGCGGCATATTTACCGCAACCGAAGCGGCGGTCGTGGCGGCCGTCTATGCATTTATCGCCGGAAAATTCATCTATCGGGAGCTGCAGTGGCAACAGTTGCCCGAAATTTTCTTTCGGGCGGGGCTCAGCACCGCCATGATTCTGATCATTGTCGGTGTGGCCAATCTGGTCGGATACATCCTCGCACTGGAACGAATTCCTCTTGCCCTGGCCCAATGGCTGAGTGGCGCCATAGAGAGTCGGGTCGTCATTCTGCTTCTGCTCAACATCGTTTTGCTGGTGGTCGGATGCTTCATCGACGGCGGGTCCGCTATGATCATCTTCACCCCGGTGCTGATGCCGCTTATTGAAAAGTTCAAAATCGATCCGGTCTTTTTCGGCGTTTTGATGACCGTCAACCTGATGATCGGCACGATCACCCCGCCGGTGGGACTCTCTCTCTTTGTCGCCCAGGATATTGCGGGAATCACGCTCGAGCAGATCTGCCGGTCGATCGTCCCTTTTTTCCTGGTTGAAGTCGGCACCCTGCTGCTGATCACCTACGTACCGGATCTTGTCATGTTTCTACCGAACCTGCTCTGGCATAAGTGACGGGCGTCCGCCCAAAAAATTGGGGTCGCATCTTAATTATTAATTATTTGAAGTTCATATAACCTTTTAGTGGGCTATCTTCGGATGGCGCGTCTTGCAAAGGGTAAGTTCTTATCAATTCAATTGGCAACATCGTAATGAGGAAAATAATCAATGCTGATTGCACCAAATTGAGCATTTTTATTTACTTGGAGTTCTATTAATTCTTTTTTAGGAGAATAGCCATGCCGTTTGAGAAACTATTTGAAGGAGTCGTTAATTCCGGTCTCTGTTCCAGCTGCGGCACATGTGTGAGTGCATGTCCGCAGCATCTCTTAAATATCCCTTTGGGGGAAGTGGGTCCAGAAAAGGGACCTGGCAAAGAAGATTGTCCGGAGAAGTGCAATATTTGCTATGATGCCTGTCCGGGTATGAATCTACCTTATGGGGCAATGGAAGAGATGGTATTCGGACGAAAAAGGACGGAAAATCCTGTTGAGCAAATGCTGGGTATCCATAAATATCACCTCGTCACGCATGCCGTTGACCAGAAGATTCACCAGACCGGTGTCGCAGGCGCCTCTGTCAGTATGCTGCTCATACATGGTCTGGAAACAGGATTCCTGGATGCAGCCATCGTGGCGGGTTATGATAAGGATAAACCATGGCAGGTTCGTCCTTATATAGTTACAGAGCAAGGTGGAGTATTATCAGCCGCTAGATCCAAGTATGGTGTCTGTTCGATCAACACGCTTCTTGCTGAGGCGACTGATAAATATGAAAGGGTCGGTGTGGTAGCATGTCCGTGTCATGTTTGGGGCATAAGAAAACTCGCGATGAATAATCTTGCCCCTAAGGTGACGAACAGGATAAAGGTCATTTTGGGTTTATATTGTTTGGCACAGAACTACTCTCTTGCTGCGGAATACATGATCACCCAGCGTATGAGTGTAAAACTGGAAGATGTGGCTGCCTTTCAATACCGAGGGGGTGCCGACTTTGGAGGCGGGACCTGGGTCAAAACAAAGGACGGACAGGAGAGGAGTATGGGGCTTCTGGCCAACTGGGGTATGGTCCCTACTGTTTTCATCGGTTACCAGATGGAGCGCTGTTTTGTTTGCCACGACCACCTGTCCGACCTCGCCGATCTCTCCTGCGGAGATGTTTGGGGTCGCCATGAGGAGCTGGAAAAAAAGAGCCCTTATGGCTGGACCGGTATTTTTGTTAGAACCGATGCAGGGGAAGAGATCATTAACAGCGCAATAAAAGCAGGCGTAATCCATGCGGAAAGGGATGACAACATGATCGAATATTATCCCACAAATCCCGGACATTCTAAAAAACGTTTCGCCAACCCGAAGCGAATCGAGTATCGTAAACGCTATGGTTGGCCCGTTCCTAATATAACTTAACATATTAATATGATAAAACATATTTGGCATTTTAATGAAAAACAGTAGATATGGCGGGAAATTAGAAACGGGTATTGGTATATTGATAAGTGTGCAAAACATGACCCAACAAAATGATTGAACTGATGCCTAAAGCCGGGGCATTTTGACACGTATTAGCCTTGATGAATGTGTTTCATTCCATATTGTTGCGTGAGTTAGAGGACGTTGAGTTAGGGTCCATAAGAAAATAAGAAACTCAAATGTTGCGCAGAGCGCAGGGGGTACTATCGTGACGCCCATAAAATTATAACATTCGAGGCGGTTACACGAAGAAACTTATGATTTAATGGGCGTTCTGTCTCCTGGTGGTGACGCACTTCAGCTCAAAGGGGGTGAGGCTTTCGTATCCGTTTTCGGCAACAACGACCGTCTGCTCAAACTGGGCGGATAAAGAACCGTCTTTCGTGACAGCCGTCCATTTGTCCTCTAATATGACAAGCTCTCTCTTTCCGAGGTTGATCATGGGCTCAACGGTAAACACCATGCCGGGTACCAGCACGATCCCCTCCCCTTGTCGACCGAAATGGGGGACTTGCGGAGGCTCATGGAAACCGAATCCCACCCCGTGCCCGACAAATTCGCGGACCACCGAACAGCCTTCGCCTTCTGCATACTGCTGAATGGCCCATCCGATATCCCCGACGGTGTTGCCCGGTTTAACCATGGACATACCGATGCGGAGGCTTTCGTGGGAGACGCGGACGATCTTTTCGGCATCCGGCCCCGGAGCTCCCACAAAAAAGGTTTTACTCCCGTCTGCATAGTATCCATCCAAGATGGGAGTGACATCCACGTTGATGATATCGCCGTCTTTAAGCACCCGGTCTCCGGGGATACCGTGGCAGATCACTTCGTTTATGGAAGTACACACGCTCTTCGGATATCCCCGATAATTGAGAGGGGCAGGCACGGCATTATGCTTTATAGTGTGCTCGTGAACCAGGCTGTTGATTTCTTCAGTGGTCAGGCCCGGCTTGATCATCTCTTCCACCAAATCGAGAATCTCTAGAACCAGGCGCCCGGCTGCCCGGATTTTTTCAATATCCGCCGGTTCTTTTAATCGAACGCCGTATTTTTGGGCATACTCAACTTTCATCTTGCCTGGAGCATCACCTGTCTTTTCCAGACAGCATTTTTTATATTTTTGCCCGCTGCCACAGGGGCATGGATCGTTCCGACCGACTTTAGTAAATATATGTTTCATCATCAAGGCCTATCCGTCAAAAAATAATGTAATGCGCGACTATAAGAAAATGACCATGGGGTGTCAAGGAGGACTAAAGGTATGCCTGGGCAAACGCATTTGAAACACATCGTATATAACAATTCCTTTGTGTTTTCGGAATACATGCATTTTGGGGGAAGATGGTATAACACAGGCCGCGTCAGGATAAATTTTAGGTTGACTCGACACGTAAAAAATAGGTATTAAACTTTTTCGCCCTAATTTTTGAAAGGTCGAAAAAGAGACGGGAAATACCTCCGTAAAAACACGTAAAGCGGTTGAGAGACAATCTCGAAGACCTGCAAGGGGCGGAGGAATTAACGAAGAGTCTATCGAGGAGCAGACATGACAGCAGTTGAGCTTGAGTTTAACTTCGATACCGCTAAATCATTTGTCCAAGAAGTGATGGAGCGGTCCGATCAAAACCTATTGGCATGCTACCAATGCCGACGTTGCGCATCGGGCTGTCCGGTGGGCGAAGAAACCGGTTATGTGACACCCGACCGTCTCATCCGGATGCTAGTATTGGGGGATCGGGAAAGCGCTCTCAACAATGACCTGGTCTGGAAGTGCGTTTCCTGCTACACCTGCGGCACCCGGTGTCCCAACGAAATTCAGACAGCCAGGGTGACTGAAACCCTCAAAAAGATATCTAAAGAAACCCACCAGAAACCCCTATCACCAAAAGTTGCCCATTTTCACAGCACCTTTGTAAGTTCGGCTTTACGGTGGGGCCGGTTGAACGAAATTGAGTTTATCAACTTCTATGAGATCAAAAACACCTTAACCGATCTGAAGAACTTCCGATTCAAGGCCATTTTCAGTGAAATGATCGCACAGGGTCAAGTCGGACTGAATATGCTTCGGCGAAAGCGGCTGCATTTCGGATTTCAGTCCGCAAAGGGTCGAAAAGAGATAAAGCGGCTTTATCAAAGAGCCAAAACCAAACAAAGAGGTTAACCATGGACATAGGGTATTATCCCGGCTGTACGCTGCACGCATCTTCCTCTCTTTATGATGTGCAAAGCCGGAGAGTCTTTAGTGAAATCGGGATCACGCTTAATGAAATCGATGACTGGAACTGTTGCGGGGCAACATCTGCCGGAAAAATTGATGATTTCTTGGCAGTGGCCATGCCCGCCAGGAATTTAGGACTTGCCGAGGCAGAAGGATTTTCCGAGATGGTGATTCCGTGCTCGGCATGTTATTCAAGGATGCTGGTGGCTCAAAAACAGCTAGAAAATAATATCAAGCTGAAGGAAGAAATAAACGCCGAACTTTCCAAAAAGGTCCAGGGCACCATCAAAGTATCCTCAATTTTGGAAGTTCTTCTCACCCCATCCGCCTCAGATGAACTGGCAGCCAAAGTAACCAAAGAACTCAAAGGGATTCAGGCGGCATGCTATTATGGCTGTTTGCAGACGCGGTTTCCTTTTAAGATTCCGATAAACGACGATGTGGAAAATCCCCAGGGCATGGAACGGATACTCAAGCTGCTCAAGGCAAAAACCATAGATTGGAGTTACAAAACCGATTGCTGCGGCGCATCGGCATCGGTGGATGACGAAACCACGGCTTTTAATCTCATGGCTAAAATAATGAAGGATGCACTGTCACGGGGCGCCAATTGTCTGGTGGTTACCTGTCCTTTGTGTCAATTAAATTTGGATGCGTATCAGGATAAATTCTGTAAAAAACATGGAATCCAAGATAGACTGCCTGTTTATTTTATTACCGAACTTATCGGATTGGCTCTGGGCATGAGTCCGGATGAACTGCAAATCGACAGGCACTTTATTGACGGCTCTGAACTCTTGAAGGAGTTGGATCTAATATGAGCGGGTTAGAATCGAATCAAACGACCATTCGGGGATCCGTAATGATTGCAGGCGGAGGGGTCGGCGGCATGCAGGCCGCCATCGATCTGGCTGATAGTGGATTTAAGGTTCACATGGTTCAGAAGGATTCTTCCATCGGCGGCACCATGGTCATGCTGGACAAAACATTTCCAACCGGTGATTGTTCCATGTGCATGATCTCACCGAAGATGGTGGAAGTGGGACGACACCCGGATATAAAACTTCACACCTTGGCGGAGGTCGTCTCCATAGACGGCGGGCCCGGTAATTATCGTGTCAGGGTAAAGCTGCAGCCGCGATACGTTGATGCGGAAAAATGCACCGGCTGTGGTATTTGCGAAGAGAAATGCCCGAAGAAAGTGACCAGTGAATATGAACAGGGGCTCACGGTTCGAAAGGCCATATACTCGCTGTACCCTCAGGCACTGCCGAATACGCGTGCCATTGACCGGGATAATTGCATCTATTTTCAGAAAGGCAAATGCAAGGCTTGTGAAAAATTTTGCCCATCCGATGCCATCATTTGGGATGATTCGGAACAAGACATTGAACTCAATGTCGGTGCTGTTATTCTTAGTCCCGGACTGGAGCGCTACGACGCCGGCATGAGACAGGAGTTGGGATACGGGCGCTGGCCCAATGTGGTGTCATCCATTCAATTTGAAAGAATTCTCTCCGCCTCCGGCCCTTTCATGGGAGAGGTCATGCGACCCGGAGATCACAAGCACCCTGAAAAAATCGCATGGATCCAATGCGTCGGTTCCCGGGATTCCCACAATGCCAACCCTTGGTGCTCTTCGGTTTGCTGTATGTATACGACCAAACAGGCGGTTATCGCAAAGGAACATGATGCGAGCATTCAGCCCACCATTTTCTATATGGATATCCGTGCATTCGGGAAAGACTTTGACAAGTACGTTAATCGAGCTAAAGAGGAATATGCGGTCCGGTATCAACGGGCCATGATATCGACAGTGCGTGAAGAACCGGGTACGGGTAACCTCATATTGCGTTATGCAGAACCGGATGGAAAACTGGTTGACGAGACTTTTGACATGGTGGTGCTTTCCATCGGATTTCAACCCCACAAAGAGGCAGTGGCGTTTGCCAAGACCTTCGGCATTGAACTCAATGAGCACCGGTTTCCCAAGACCGATCCTTTTGTACCCGTGGAGACCACCCGGCCCGGTATATATGCGACCGGCATCTATCAGGGGCCCAAAGACATCCCGGAAACGGTCATGCAGGGCAGTGCGGTGGCCGGTCGCGCCATGGCGCTTTTAAGCGAGGCCCGGGGAAGCGAGACAACCGTAATAGAACCGCCGGCCATAAAAGACGTCAAAGACGAGGAACCCCGAATCGGTGTGTTCGTCTGCCATTGCGGGATCAATATTGCAAGCGTTGTCGATATCGAAACCGTGGTCAACCATGCCAAAACCCTACCGCACGTGGTCTATGCGGGAAACAATTTGTTCACGTGCGCTCAGGATTCTCAGGAGCAGATGAAGGCGATCATCAAAGAGCACGGTATCAATCGGGTGGTGGTTGCTGCATGCAGCCCGAAAACCCATGAGGCGATCTTTATGGACACCATTGAAGAATGCGGTGTCAACAAGTATCTATTTGAAATGGCGAACATCCGGAACCAAGACTCCTGGGTTCATTCCGCAACTCCTGAGGTGGCCACTGCAAAGGCCGGTGAATTGGTGCAAGGCGCTGTTGCACGAGCTGCCAGCCTCAGCCCCTTGGATGAAAAAAAGATTCCGGTGATTCAGCGGGGTCTGGTCATCGGCGGGGGTGTGGCCGGCATGAACGCTGCACTGGGATTGGCGGATCAGGGGTTTGAGGTGGTTCTGGTTGAGAAAGAGGCCGATTTGGGAGGACTCGCAACCCGCCTCACAGCCACAATTGAGGGGGCTGATATCAAGACCTATCTCAATGATTTAATCGAAAAAGTGGCGGGGCACCCGAAAATTCAGGTTTTGACCGACGCCCTGGTTACGGGATTTACCGGGTTCAAGGGAAACTTCACCACCGAGGTGATTGTGGGAACCGGCATGTACGAAAGAAAGATCGAACACGGTGTGGTTATTCTGGCCACCGGCGCCAATGAATATGTTCCCACGGAATATCTTTACGGTCAAAACCAAAACGTGATGACCCAGATCGAACTGGCAGAGCGCATCGAACAAAGCGGTGCCGAGGACTTAAATCAGGTGGTCATGATCCAGTGTATCGGTTCCCGAAATGAAGGTAATCCAAACTGCTCGCGGGTTTGCTGTCAGAGCGCCGTAAAAAATGCGCTTCGTATCAAAAAACTCCGCCCGGAAGCCAACGTTTATATCTTATATCGGGATATGCGGACATACGGTCTTATGGAAGATTATTATATGGAGGCCAGGGGCCTGGGGATCCTGTTCTTCCCCTATGACCCGGATAACCCGCCTGCTGCAGAATCCGCAGAAAACGGAGTGGTGGTATCATTTCAAGATCAAATGACGGGCCGTCAACTCAAGGTCCGTGCAGATGTTTTAGCGTTAAGCGCCGGAATGACCCCGGAAGACACCGAAGAGCTCGCCAACATTCTTAAACTCGCCAGAAATGCGGAAGGATTCTTTGTTGAGGCTCACGTCAAACTCAGACCGGTGGATATGGCCACTGAGGGAATTTTTATCTGCGGAACGGCACACAGCCCCAAACTCATATCGGAATCTGTCTCACAGGCTCTGGCAGCGGCATCCCGTGCGACAACCATTCTGTCCAAAACCCAGCTCACGTTATCTGCCGTAACTGCCGAGGTGGAGCAGGACCGGTGTGCCTCTTGTTTGATTTGTGTTCGGTCCTGTCCTTACGGGGTTCCCCGAATCAACGAGGACGGGGTGAGTGAAATCGATGCGGCTTTATGTCATGGGTGCGGCATTTGTGCATGCGAGTGCCCGGCCAAAGCCATAGAATTGAATTGGTATAAAGACGACCAGATCATCTGTAAAATTGATGCCCTGCTGGAAGGGGCGGTTTGATTTTCGAATTGCGATTTGCGATTTCTGATTTAAGATATGCAATTTATTGAGGAGAGTCATATATGAGTGCGGAATTTGAACCCATCATCCTTGCTTTTTGCTGTAATTACTGAGGGTATTCCGCTGCGGACCTGGCAGGTACCATGAGACTGCAATACCCCACGAACATAAAGGTGGTACGTGTTCCGTGCACCGGGAAAGTGGATGTGCTATACATTTTACATTCTTTTGAAAAAGGGGCGGACGGCGTCTATCTGGTAGGATGCCTGGAGGGGGGCTGCCATTATAACAGCGGCAACCTGAAAGCACGAAAACGTGTGGAGCAGGCCCGGAAGATTCTAGACACCATCGGCATCGGTGGAGAAAGGGTGCGGATGTATAACCTGTCATCCAGCGACGGTCCCTTGTTCGCCAAATATGCAACGGAAATGGATGAAAAAATCCGGGAAATGGGACCAAATCCGATTAAGTTGGCCAAAAAAAAGAAAGCCGCATAAATATTAGTTTCGGGTTCTGGGTTGCGAGTTCAAGGTTTGAATATGGGTGCGCCTGTCTTAAAAGGAAACGCTGTGAGCTGAACTCAAAACTTTGAACTCAGAACTCTGAACCAAAGATAAAAGAGAGGACCTGTTTTATGATTGTTGCCGACAAGAAACCGATTGAAGAGATCATAGAATATCTAAAAGGCAAGCAGAATATACTGATTCTCGGTTGTAACGAGTGTGTGACCGTCTGCGAAGCCGGAGGTAAGAAAGAAGTGGGAGTTTTGGCCTCGGCCCTTCGGATGTATTTTCAGAACCAGGGAGAGGATGTCAAAATCGATGAAGTGACGCTGGAGCGTCAGTGCGACCATGAATACCTGGAAGAGATTCGAGACCGTGTCGATCAATATGATGCCGTCGTATCTCTCGCCTGCGGCGTCGGCGTACAGTTTATGGCTGAAAAATATCATTCCACCCACATTTATCCCGGTGTCAACACCTGTTTTTTAGGTGCCACAGAAGAACGAGGACTTTGGACCGAAAGGTGCCAGGCTTGCGGCCAGTGTATCCTGGCAACCACCGGGGGCATTTGTCCGGTTTCTCGATGTGCCAAGCGCCTGCTCAATGGTCCCTGTGGAGGGTCCACAACCGGCAAATGTGAAGTCAAGAAAGGTGACGAAGAAATCGACTGCGGGTGGCAGCTGATTGTGGATCGCTTACAGGCCCTCGACCGACTGGATGAATACGAAACACTCTGCCCCGTTAAGGACTGGTCCACGGATCGGGCGGGCGGACCCAGAAAAGTAATTCGGGAGGATCTCAAGCAATGACAGATGTAAAGACACCCAGCAAACTGGAAAAAATTCTGGCCGCCGGCCACCTTGCCGTTACTTCCGAGTGTGGGCCCCCGCGCGGCAGTGACCCTGAAGTTATCACCAAGAAGGCGGAAATGATCAAAGATCATGTGGATGCCATTAACATCACGGATAATCAGACGTCTGTCACACGGATGTGCAGCCTGGCTTCATGTATTCACCTGAAGCAGATGGGGTTGGAGCCGGTTTTGCAAATGGTGACCCGAGACCGGAACCGAATTGCGCTTCAAAGCGATATTTTAGGTGCCGCATCATTTGATATTTACAATATCCTCTGTTTGTCCGGGGATCATCAGAGTTTTGGAGACTGCCCTCAGGGCCAGAATGTTCACGATATCGACTCCATGCAGCTGATCCAGACGGTTCGTCACATGAGGGATGAAGGAAAATTTCTGGGCGGAGACGATATCAAGCGTCCACCCCAGATGTTTGTCGGCGCTGCGGCCAACCCCTTTGCCGATCCGTTTGAAATCCGCGTTCCCCGGCTTGCCAAAAAGATCGCCGCAGGCGTTGAGTTTATTCAGACCCAGTGTATCTACAATCTCGATAAATTCGAAAAGTGGATGGAACTGGCAAGGGATCGGGGATTGCATGAAAAGGTGTATATCTTAGCAGGGCTCACCCCGCTGAAATCGGCGGGTATGGCCAAGTATATGAAAAATCGAGTGCCGGGCATGGATGTTCCTGATGATGTCGTCAAACGAATGGCAGATACTCCGAAAGAAAAGCAATCCGAAGAAGGAATTAAAATTTGCATTGAATCGATACTGCGACTGAAAGAGGTCCAAGGGGTAGCCGGGTTCCATATCATGGCCATTGAATGGGAAGAGAAAGTTCCCGGAATCGTAGAGGAGACCGGTTTATATCCCCGCCCAACCCTCGAATAAAGTCAAAGTCAAGAATACGCATTTGGAATCGGCGCTCCGTTTGGGAGCACCGGTTCCACCAAACCCCGATACGCTCGATACTTTCGAATACATTCCAAGTATGGTTTCGCCGCGTTTCTTCCTGTACATCCGATTCCGGTTAAACAAATTTTTTCCTTGAATTTGTTTTTCTTGACATAAAATCTGCAGGCAAATAAAATGAATGTTCATTCATTTTATTTGTTTCCGTGGGGGGATCGTCATCGGAGCGCGTGATAGAAACAATGACAAGTATCATCGAATATTGGAAGCTTCGGTCAAGGTATTCGCTGATCATGGATTTCACCAATCCACCGTATCTCAAATCGCAAGAGAAGCCGGCGTGGCCGACGGAACCATCTACCTCTATTTTAAAAACAAAGAAGATATCCTCGTACAGATATTCAATTATAAAACCACACAGATATTCGAACGATTTCGGGAAGTGGTGGACAGCGCCGAAAACCCGGTTGAAAAGCTTCGAAATTTAATCCGCCGTCATCTTCAGGAGTTTCAGCAGGACAGAAATTTGGCAGTCGTGTATCTGGCCGAGACCCGTCAAATCAATCGGGTGATGGAAGACCAGATAAAAGTGATGTCGAAAATGTATTTCGATCTGGTTGCAGAGATACTGGAACAGGGTCAGCAGGATGGTCATTTCAGAAAAGCCCTCTACCTGGGATTGGTTAAGCGACACATCCTCGGCAGTGTGGATGAAGTGATCAGCACATGGCTTCACGCAGACGGCGAATACGATCTGGTTTCCATGGCAGACCCACTGGTGGATCTATTTATCAATGGAATCGGAACATAGGAGACGAAAATTATGGCCCAATTAATTTCCGATCGCAGGGATATGGATTTTGTTCTTCATGAGCAACTAAAGGTCTCGGATCTTTGTAAGCACTCGCGATTTTCCGATCTCAATAAAAAAGCCATCGATATGATTATTACCGAGGCCGGCCAGTTGGCGGTAAAAGAGATCCTTCCCACCATGAAAATCGGTGATGAGGAAGGGGTGGAATTCAATAAGGGGACGGTAACCATTCCTGAAGCCTACCACCGAGCATATCGCCTGTTTCGAGAAGGGGAATGGGTGGCCATGACCAAAGACCTGGATTGGGGGGGGCAAAGACTCCCTCATATCATAGCGATGGCATCCCATGAGTTCTTCGTGGGAGCCAATTGCTCCTTTATGATTTATCCCGGATTAACCCAAAGCGTAGGGACCCTCATCGAACTTTACGGTTCGGATGACCAGAAAAATCTCTACTTGAAAAATCTTTACACCGGAAAGTGGTGCGGCACCATGCTGCTGACCGAGCCCCAGGCCGGCTCGGATGTGGGGGCGCTAACCACCACGGCGGCAAAAAATCCGGATGGGACCTATTCCATATCCGGATCCAAAATATTTATCTCAAGCGGAGAGCATGACCTCACCGATAATATTGTCCATCCGGTTTTGGCCAGAATCGAAGGGGCGCCGGCTGGAACCAAAGGCATCTCCCTGTTTCTGGTTCCAAAGTATCGGGTGAACGATGACGGAAGCCTCGGGGAGTTTAACGATGTGGTCTGTACCGGCATTGAAAAGAAAATGGGTATCCACGGCAACGCCACCTGCTCTTTGACACTCGGTGGGAATGGTGAGTGCAGAGGCACCCTGCTTGGCGAAGAGAATAAAGGCATGCGGGCCATGTTCCGGATGATGAATGAAGCCCGATTGCTTGTGGGGCTCCAAGGATTCTCTTTTGCAACCACTGCTTATATGTATGCAGTCAATTATGCCAGAGAGCGCGTTCAGGGCAAACATCTGCTTCAAATGAGAGATCCGGACGCGCCATCGGTTCCCATTATCGAACATCCGGATATCAGACGCATCCTGTTGACCATGAAAGCCTATGTGGAAGGCATGCGAAGCCTTCTATATTATGTCAGTTTCTTGACCGATCTCATCCTGGTAACCGATGACCCTGAAGAGAAGGCAACTTATCAGGGGATGATCGATGTATTGATTCCCATAGCCAAAGGGTATGTCACCGACCGGGCGTTTGAAGTCTGCAATCACGGGCTTCAAATTTATGGCGGTTACGGCTACACAAAGGACTATCCCATGGAACAGCTGGTTCGGGATAGTCGCATCACCATGATATATGAGGGAACAAACGGTATTCAGGCCATGGACCTTTTGGGACGAAAACTCGGTCTGAATAACGGGAAGGCGGTGATGGATCTCATGTCGGAGGTCCAAAAAACCGTGGCAGAGGCAAAAGCGGTTCCGAAACTGGATGACTTGGCCAAAGCGGTTGAAGTTGCCGTTAACAAGCTGGGAGAAACAGCCCTCCATATGGGGGCTAAAGCCATGTCCGAAGATATTCTCGTTGCCTTTGCCCATGCCTATCCGTTTATGGAGATTTCCGGTGATGTGGTGATGGCCTGGATGCTGCTCTGGCGGGCGGTCATCGCCGCGAATGCTTTAAACGGCGGTGCTCAGAAAAAAGACAAATCGTATTATGAAGGGCAGATCAAAAGTGCCGAGTTTTTTATTCATACGATCCTTCCCGTTACCATCGGAAAGATGAATGCCGTATTGGACTCAAACCCAGCCGCCATCGAGATCTCCGATGTATCTTTTGGCGGATAAAAACAAGGATCGGGTCAAGTTAAATAGGACGCAGACCCGCCTGCCAATCCTAAAGATATAAGATGGCGGGCAGGTTTACGCGGATATACATGGATAGTTAATTATATATTCTCTTAAAATCCTGATAATCTGCGTTCATCAGCGTCCAAAAAAGAAAATTCCTAGACCATCAAGATAAGGACCGTTTAGCCGAATCTTCGGCTTTCAATGCCTTCCTGAGTATTTTTCCCACATTGGTTTTTGGGAGTTCCACACGAAACTCAATCTCTTCCGGAAGCTTATATTTTGCCAGTCGTATTTTACAAAAATCCATGAGCTCCTCCGGGGTTGCGGTCTGCCCCTCTTTTAACACCACAAACACCTTCACGGCCTCTCCCCGACGGGAGTGGGGTATTCCGATGCAGCACGCCTCTTTTACATTGGGATGTTCGTAGAATACTTCTTCCACATCTCTCGGATAGACATTATACCCTCCGGATATGATCATATCTTTTTTCCGATCGATGATATAAAAGTATCCGTCTTCATCCATTCTGGCGATATCCCCGGTATAAAGCCAGTCGTCTTTCAGGGTGGCAGCGGTTTCATCCGGCATGTTCCAGTATCCCTTCATCACCTGAGGGCCCTTTATCAACAACTCACCGGTTTCTCCAACCGGGACATCGGTTTCGCCGCTATCTAAATCGACGATGCGACAGGCGGTGTCGGAAACGGGAACACCGATACTCCCGATCTTTCGTTTGCCTTCGGCAAAGGGATTCACATGGGTGACGGGTGCGGCCTCGGTCAATCCGTAACCTTCGACGATGACGGCTCCGGTTTTCCGTTCAAACTCTTCAATCACTTCCACCGGAAGGGGCGAACTCCCTGAAAAACAGCCGTCGATTGAAGTGAGATCCGTCTTCTGGATATCCGGATGATTCAGCATCCCTATATACATAGTCGGCACCAGGGGTGCGAAAGTCGGCCGGAATTTACGAATGGTATCCAGCAACGCATCCGGCTGGGGTTTGGGGACGAGAATATTGGTCCACGCCATGTAGATGGAAAAGTTCATTGAGGTGGTGAGGCCGAAAACATGGAAAAACGGCAAAGCCCCCAACATGATTTCACCGGACGGGCTGAACCCGGGGAACCAGGCTCTCAACTGCTGAACCTGAACACTCAAGTTGCCGTGGGTCAGCACCGCCCCTTTGGAAATACCGGTGGTACCTCCGGTGTACTGATACATGGCATGGTCTTCAAAGCAGAGTTCAATATCCGCGGGGTCGGCGTAATTGGCCAGCAGCACGTCCTTCCAACGGTACACATCCTCTGCCGACTTGACGGTTGCCGCCAGCTTTTTCTTTTTTCCGAAAATCTTGAAAAGCAGCTTCTTTGGAAACGGCAAATAATCGCCGATTGTGGTATAGACAATTTGTCGGACGTCGGTTTTGGGCCTCAGATCGATCATCCGATTGCAAAGCAGGTCTAAAGTGATCAGAGCCTTTGATCCGGAGTCGTTTAATTGATGCTCAAGTTCTCGGTCCGTGTATAAAGGATTGTTCATGACGGCGATGGCGCCGATCTTCAATACGGCAAAATAACTCGCAACGCAGGGAATCAAATTGGGCAGCAGAATGGCGACCCGGTCTCCCCGCCCTACCCCAAATTCGCTTAGACAGGCGGCAAATCGATCCACCATACTTTTGAGTTCTCTGTACGTAATTTGATATCCTTGAAATTTAAGCGCTGCTTTTTCGGGATAGTTGTCGGCTGTGGAAATGAGGATCTCGGGCAGACAGATTCTGTCATAATCGATGATGCCCGGGACATCCGGTTCATAGTGATTCAACCAGGGTTTTTCAGCGTAAAGGGGTTGGTGTGTCATAACGGCTACTTCCTCATCGGTTGTAAATTGAATCAAAATGACGAAGCCCTTGTACTGTTGAACTGCAACGGTCTATTTTTTCTTGACGGGAAATATTAGGTTCTATAAAATGAATGAGTATTCATTCAGTATTTCGGCCATTTTGAATGAATTTACCTTATGCATCGTACAGTATCGCATTCAACCTTAGATGGGAAGTGAAAAATGGAACCTGCGTTGATTTCACCAGCCACGGCGTCGCTTTTCGGAATTCCGGCAATCCTTTTTTCTATACTCATCCCGATTGTGGGACTTGGATTCCTGGTTTTTATCCTCCGAAAAAGATTGTATCCTCTGTTTTCGGCACAAACCGATCCCAGAACCGACAATGTCAAAGAACGCCTCATCCGAACGTTTCTCTATCCGCACCATCGCATGCCCCGGTACCTGCTGGTCAGTTTTATTCACATTACCATCATGTCCGGATTCATTATTCTCACATTGAGATGGATCACGCTTCCCATAGTGGGCATCTGGGACGGATTTGTCATTCCCGGATTGGGAGGCGTATTGGGCAACATCTATACCAATGTTAAAGATCTTGTGGCTTCATTGATATTGATCATGTCGGTATTTGCCTTGATTCGAAGGGGTGTTTTTAAACCGGAACGATATGCCGTACCTTCTCGATACGGAAAGGATCGCGGTCCGGAAACCCTGGTGGTTCTCGGGCTCATAGCAGGGCTCATGATCCTGGACATGCTGTTTCAGGGAAGCAGCGTAGCGGCACAGATCCAGAAAGGGGGGCAGCCGGAAATGTTGATTCCGGCAACCGGCATCTGGTGTGCGATTTATTTGATGTCGGATATCCCTTTACCGATATTACAAAAAATTCATCTCAGCGCCTATTTCATCCATGAACTGTTTTTTTTCTCGCTGCTGTGCCTGCTGCCGTTTGGCCGTTTTTTTCATTTAATCACCGCTCTGCCGGATCTTTTCTCCATGAAACTGAACAAGGGAACGGTCAAACCCGTCCAGTGGGGGCTCTCTGAAGAAGAAATCGAAGGTTTGGAATCTTTTGGAGTCAAAAAGTTTCAAGATTTTACCTGGAAGCATGTCCTCGACTTTTTCTCCTGTGCCGATTGCGGGCGATGCTCTGATCAATGTCCGGCCAATGCCGTAGGCCGCCCATTGTCTCCACGATTCATTTCCATAAAATCAAGGGATTACTGTTACACCGCCTACCCTATCACCGGACCCTCTCAAAACGGGAAGCCTTTAATCGGAAATATTTTTGAAGAAGATGAGATATGGTCATGCACCACATGCGGTGCATGCGAGGAAGAGTGTCCGCTGCTGATCGAGTATATCGACAAAATCGTGGATCTGAGACGAGGGATGGTGGATGATGGGCTGGTTCCCCAATCCCTTCAAAAACCGCTGCAAGCGCTTGAAAAAAGAGGGAATCCTTACGGCATGATGGAAAAGAAACGGGCCGACTGGACACAGGATTTGCCCGAAAATTATGAAATAAAGATCCTCGACAAAAAGAAAAATAATGCGGATACCCTTTATTTTGTGGACAGCATCACATCATACGATGATCACATACAGGATATTGCCAAATCCACAGCAAAAGTTTTGAATGCCGCTGATATCGATTTCGGCATACTGGGCCCTGCTGAAAAGGACAGCGGCCACGAGGTTCGCCGTTTTGGGGAGGAAATGCTGTTTTGGGAACTCCGGGATCAGAATATTGATGCAATTATTAATTCAGGCGTCCAAAGGATCGTAACCGCAGACCCTCATGCTTACAATGCGCTTAAACATGACTATACCGATATTCCGCCTGTTGAACATATCAGCGAGTTGATTGATCGATGCATCGCTTCGGGAAAACTCCGGTTGAGGGAAGCAGAAGACAAAGAAGCCGTCTACACGTATCATGACCCGTGTTACCTCGGCAGGCACAACAGCCTCTATGATATTCCCCGTCGGGTCATTGACGCAATTCCCGGGACTAAACGGGTTGAAATGACAAAATGCAGGGATCGCTCCTTTTGCTGCGGCGGCGGCGGTCTGATGCTTTACTACGAGCCGATTGAAGAAAAACGGATGGGTCAAATCCGGGTGGAGATGGCGAAAGAAGCCGGTGCGACGATCATCGTTACCGCCTGCCCGTTCTGTCTGGTCAATATCGAAGACGCCATAAAAACCTCGGGTTTGGAAGGAAAAATGGAGGCCATCGACCTGGTGCAATTAATCGAACAGCACCTGACAATTGACATTGAACAGGGAAATCAAACCTGATACAGAGGCAAGGGAATAAAAGAAAGAATACTGGAGTAATGAAATGGTGGAGTGATGGGTTTAGGGTTGGAAACCTTTGAACTTTGAACCTCTGAACGGGGAATTTACAAACAAACCCGGCAGCCAGTACTATAGAATTCCAATTGGGGCGAAGCCCCTGGCGAATGCGAAGAAACAACGATTACCTTGGAGGACATTATGGAGATTCTGGTATGCGTGAAGCGGGTTCCGGACACCGCGGAAAACGAGATCGAGGTCAATAAAGACGGTACGGACATCGAGCGGGACGACCTGGTTTATTCGGTCAATGAATGGGACAATTATGCTGCGGAAGAAGCCATTCAGATCCGGGACAACGTGGGCGGAACCGTTACGGTGCTCTCAGTGGGCGGCGAAGATGCCGAAGAAGTGGTCCGGCGTGAAATGGCCATGGGAGCGGATCAAGGCATCCTCCTTTCTGATGAAGCCTTTACAGGATCTGACGGAAGGGGAATTTCAGAGATTATAAAAGCCGAAGTGGAAAAGGGCAAATATGACCTGATCCTTACCGGCGCCCAGGCGGATGACGGTGCCGGCCAGATCGGGGGAATGCTGGCCGCACTACTCGATTGGCCTTATGCATCCTTAGTTAATCTAATTGAAATCATTGATGAATCAAAGATCAAGGTAGGACGGGAAATCGCCGGCGGTAATCAGGAAATGAGCGAAATCGATCTCCCCTGCGTTCTCTCGATCCAGACCGGTATCAATGAACCCCGGTATGTCGGTATCCGGGGAATCCGTAAGGTTGCATCCATGGAAATACCGGTACACGGCACCGGTGATCTTTCTTTATCTCCGGACGTCATTGGGAAATCGGGAGCAAAAGTGAAACGATTGGACTATTTTGTTCATGATCCGGGTGAAGGCGCCGATATCCTGGAAGGGAGTATCGATGAGATTCTGGACAAACTTGTTGAAATCTTAAAAACCAAAGGAGGTATCAAATAATGGCTCAAACCGTTTTCACGTATATTTTACATAAAGATGGTAAAATCGACGATACAGCCTTTGAACTGATATCAGCAGCAAAAAAGATTCTTCCGGATGCGCCTGTAATCGCAATTGCCGTGGGATCGGGTTCCGAATTGGAAGCTGCGTGCAATGAACTTTCCGCTTCTTATCCGGAAATCTGGAAAATCGACGATGAGGCGCTGTCATATCCGAACGCAGAGATTATCCGGGGGTTGCTGCCACGAATCATACCCCAGGGAAGCATTGTGCTGGTTCCCCACGAGCACTTCGGAATGGACCTTTCGCCGGGCCTCTCCATCAAACTCGATACCTCGTTTCTGCCGGATGCGGTTGATTTCCAAGGAATGGAAGACGGCAAACTGAAAGCGATTCGAGAGGAGTACAGCGGCCAGGTGAGCACCCACGTACTTTGTGACATCGCCCAGGGTTCGGTCATCACCATCCGGCCGGGTGTTTTTAAAGCCGATGAAAGTAAAGGAGAAAGCGGCACAGTGGTGGATAAAACCGCAGACGCCTTGAAGGAAGGGCTGCCGGGTCAATCCCGCCGTTTTCTTGAAGTAGTGGAAGCGGAAGTGGGGGATGTGGACATTACAAAGTCTGAAATTCTCATTTCCGTTGGTCGCGGTATTGAAGATGAAGAGAATTTGGAGATGGTAAATGAATTGGCCGAAACAATGGGAGGCGATGTTTCGTGTTCCAGACCCATTGTCGATGCAAAATGGATGGAAAAATCCAGGCAGGTCGGGACTTCCGGCCAGACCGTAAAGCCTAAGGTATACCTGGCTTTGGGAATCAGCGGGTCATTCCAGCATATGGGCGGGGTCAAAGGCGCCCCGTATGTGATTGCCGTAAATAAAAACCCAAAGGCGCCCATATTTCAACAGGCCGATGTCGGGGTGGTCGCCGACATCCTGGAATTTATTCCGATGCTCACCGATAAGGTAAAGGAGATAAAAGGTTAATTCTGCAGCAAACACGGAGCCGGCTGGATTAATCACCAGCCGGCCTTATCGATATCTCAAACTCTGGATGGTGTCGTTTTTATCGGTTAGGCCCACCACGCAGTGCACAAATTCCTTAAAAATATGTCCGTCCAGCTTATTGTCATCAACTTCCTGAACCATCAGCTTTAGAGCCTGCTTCGGTATCATCGGATCTTTGTAGGGCCGCCAGGTGGTTAATGCCTCATAAACATCTACGATGGACATGGCTTTGGAATAATCACTCAACTCAACAGATTTCTTACCCTCCGGATATCCGGATCCGTCAAGCCGTTCATGGTGTTCCAAAGCGCAAGTGGGAATCGTATGGTCAAAATTGCATTCTTTCAACATCTGCCAGCCTCTGCGCGGATGCTTTTTGATCGTTTCAAATTCGTCATTCGAAAGCTTCCGGGGTGCGGATAATATTTCATCCGGGATGTCGACCTTGCCCACATCATGAAGTAAACCCATAAGGCCGAACAATTTCATGTCGTCGTTATTATACCCGGCCTCATTGGCGTATCCCAGACAGAACAACATGACATTGGTAAGATGAAGCTGTGTTGAATAGTCTTTTACGTAAATTCTAGTAAGATTTTTTAAAACATCCGGAGAACTAAGATATTCATCCACAATGATATCGATGGTGTCTTTCATGTCTTCCAACACTTCGCTTCTCGGCTCGGAAAGGATGACGGCCACAACTTCACTCATTCTTTGCTTCGCTCTCACCGGATTGGATTTGATGTCCCGGGCAAGCTTTGTGTTGAGTCGCTTGGCTTCATTTTTAACCTTGCCGATTCTATCATGGATGGAAATATAGAGATGATCTGGGTGTTTACCAAATTTCATTCGATAAGGATCAAAAGCGACGCCCTTTTTCTTATATAAGCCGAACCGTCCTTCATTCTCATAATAGACATTGCAGTCTATATACTTATTCAGAAGTCTTGGATCATTATTGATTTCGTACATGTTGTCCGACTGCATGATGAAAACCTTGTCCGCAAACCATATGAGTGAAGCGGCTGATCCCGGGTATTCTCATAATCATTGAATACCTCTTTTGATCTTGTTCACCGCCATAAAACATATTATCGGTCATAAATATTAAAAATATTAGGATTCTGTCCAAATTATTTTAAAACCGCTCTGGTTTTCATTGGACAAGTTTGATAACTTTCCCATAAGGCATGGCTTACGAGCTTTCGGGACAATAGAATTGCAGATGAAAATCCCCTCTTCAAATAAGTGTTTGGATCTCATGCGCAGCATGGATATGATGGAACATATTGTCACGCATTCCAGACGCGTGTGCCAGGTAGCTGCCTGTATTGCTGAGAATTTGAATCATCAAAGCAGACAACCGAATCTTAAATTGGTGATTGCTTCAGCTCTGCTTCACGATATAACCAAGACCCGAAGCTTTAAGACCGGGGAAAATCATGCCGTTACCGGGGCAAGGTTGCTGGAACGCCTGGGTTATAGGGAAGTTGCAGACATCGTTCGCCAACACGTCCGATTGGACACCTATTCAGCTTCGGATTCGATCACGGAAGCGGAAATTGTAAATTATGCCGATAAACGGGTGCTTCATGATCAGGTGGTCGGTCTGAATGAACGGAAGGATTACATATTCGAAAAATATGGAAAAACCCCTGAGAATAGAAACCGACTGAATTGGTTGTGGAAAGAAACCAAACACCTTGAAGGCCGCATTTTTCAGCATATGCCGTTCGATCCCGAGCAGCTACCCGATTATCTTACGACACCGCCGGTTCCCGCAGGATGAGGTCAATAGCCAAATCGGCGCTTTGGGAGATTTCCGGAAAAGTATCTTTGAGGGTCCGGAGATGTCGCAAATGATCTGCGGTCCGGAGTATCAGCATGGCCAAGTCCCCTTCCTCCATCTCCCCGACTGATAGAACATCCGTCCATTCGTTTCCCATGGCCCAGGCATATATGGCTGCTGCCGGTCGTATGAACAACGGCCTCACATCAAATCGCTTATGAAACATATCTCTTGCAAAGGGCCTGAGGCCTTTCCTCATTTTGAGAAATGCCGTCAGGACCTTTTTGGGCAGATGCTTTTTCTGGATTCGATCGTCGGATTCCCGATCATTGACAAAGGCTGCAAATATTGCGGCCAGCATCGTTGGATCGGATTCAGGGAATACCCCCCGCCTCAGTCCTTCGGCGACCAACAGGGGTTGATCGATTCTTAATCCGGACGCCCACTTCCCATCATCGGTGAGTTCGCCGGCGTCGTTAATAAATCCCATCTCTTTAAGAAAATGCATGTGCCGCTTAAAATCATTCCAAAGGAATTTTCGGTCTGTGATACCGGAACGCATATTCATTTGCTTTTTCCGTCGAAGAAGCTGAAAGGCCGCAAACGATTTTCCAAGCAGATCCTCGATTTGTTCCGGAGTGTGCGAGAGGAGGAGATTTAACACCATGGAAAAATTGATTTTAATTTGACTGAATACGGCGGTGGGCGGAGACGCCATCAGCTTTGCCACCAGCCGCACATCCATGAATTTGCCGGGTACGGCTATTGCAAAACCGATTTGATCTTTCCCTCTGCGTCCGGCTCTTCCGGTCATCTGATGAAATTCCGTGGCCGTAAGCGGCTTGAATTCTATGCCGTTGAATTTATCCGAATTGAGAAACACGATGGAACGGGCCGGAAAATTCACACCGGCTGCAACAGTAGAGGTTGCAAACACGGCATCGAGAAGCCCTTCGATCATCAGGCTTTCCAGCACCAGCTTCCATGCAGGCAATTGTCCGCTGTGATGGGAGCCCACAGCCGATTGTTCGAGGCGCGTTCTCTGCCGATGCCCGGCCAAGTGCGGGTTTTGTCTCACAAGGTCTTTAATCCGTCTTTTGAGCATCAATTGACGATTTTGATCTTCCAGGCGATTCCCGTCACAAAGCTCAATCGCCTGGTCGCAATCGGCACGAGATTTGAGAAAGAAAATACCCGGCAGCAGCCTATATTTCTTCAACACCCGCATGATGTCTCCAAAGGGGGGCAGTTTTCGGGGCAAAGCCATTACCGGAGGTGACTTGCTGTTCACATAGGATTTCACCTTTTTGGATAACCGGGTTTTACCCTTTGCGGTTCGATCGGTCAACAAAGGGAGAATCGTCCCGGATGGATGAAGGAACAACGGATAGAGCGGAACCGGTCTCTTTATCTCTTCAACCACAAGACATTTTCTGGAGCGAATGGAAGACATCCATTGGGCAATTTCATGAGCGTTCCCAATAGTAGCCGACAGCATGAGAATGGGAACTCGCGGCGGAAGATAAATAATAATCTCTTCCCATACTACCCCGCGGTCTTCATCGCCCAAAAAATGAGCTTCATCGAGAATCACAAAATCCGCAGAAATGGACCGGCCCTCATACATGGCATCATAAAGCTGATTGCGCAGGATTTCAGTGGTGCCGATGACGATCTCGGCATCGGGATTCTCCTTGCGATCACCCGTAAGAATACCCACGGTGTTGGAGGTAAAAATCTCGGAAAATTCAGCGTACTTTGAATTGCTCAACGCCTTAAGGGGTGAGGCGTACCAGGACTTCTTTCCGGCACGGACGAACTCTCTGATGGCCTGTTCGGCGATCCATGTTTTGCCGGCACCTGTGGGGGCTGTGACCAGACAATCATTTCCCGGGATGATGGAAATCGCCTGCTGCTGAAACGGATCCGGACGGAAAGGCTTTTTTTCAGGCACACCGATTTCGGCAAAAACCTTTTTCAGATTCCCGTCCGCTTCCGGTTTGATTCGCAGGATTTGGGATTTGCGCTTGAACGATCCTTTGTTTCTCCGGGGATATTGAAATTGTTTGCGCATCATAAATGCAGGGCGATGCTTTCAACGATCTTCTTTGCAGCGGACTCCGTATCAAAGGGGGATATACCCTTAAGATCGGCCTCGATCAAAGCATCATCAAAAGGAAGAAAGCCCAAAAATTCAAATCCTGAGAGATGGTCTTTGAGAAACGCTTCATCATCTTTGTTGCGAATCTTATTTCCGATCAAATGGATATTGGACAGTCCGATTTCAGACGCCAGCTTTCGGATGTGCTCTGCCGTATCGATGCTGCGTCGACCGGGCTCAACCACCACAAGGAGTCTATTTACGGCTTTTGCCGTTCCCCTTCCCAAGTGCTCGATTCCGGCTTCCATGTCCATGATCACCACTTCATCCCGCGCAAGAACGATATGGGTAACCAAGGCTTTTAGCAACGTGCTTTCAGGGCAAATGCAGCCCGCGCCTCCCTTTTTCACGCCTCCAAGCCGCATCAGCTTGATGTTGTTCAGCTTTACCGACAATGTATCCGGCAGATCATCGACTTTGGGGTTCAGTTTGAAATATCCGCCGATGGTACCGGGCCGGGCCTCGGTTCGTTCATAGATCAGGTCTTCCATTTCAGCGATGGGGACGATATCTCCGGCGCCGGATACTCCCACCGCCGAAGCCAGATTCGCATCCGGATCTGCATCAATGGCCAGTACATGTTTCCCTGCTTGATCAAGTGTCCGAATCAACAGTGCTGCAAATGTGGTTTTCCCGACTCCGCCTTTTCCGCTGATCGCTATTTTCATCTGCTCAACCTCTACTCAAAACGATTCTTATATTTCCAATTATGATGTTCACGCAAAAAGTCCAATGGCAAACGATTTTGTAAAAAGCCTTAATTCAAGGCGCGCGAATTTCGTGTCATGAGGCGTACTTGACGTACGCCGCAATGGCAATGGAATGAAGCGCAACGCAGAAGTTAGGCTGTTTACGAAATCGTTATTGATGGAATCAATATAACACAGGTTTTAATACCGGCAAGAACTAATGTGGATAAAAGGACGTACTAAAATGCATGAGCCGCCTATCAGCCTGGAATTCGTTTAATACAACAGATAGTGGTTGATTTTTAGTGCCTCGCAATCAATAGTGCAATAAACTGAGGTAAATCCATTGAATGAATTGACATAAACTCTTAAAATTTATATAGTATTTCACTTGAAACCTTTCGAATCATATCCGTAAACTCAATATTCGTATCATAAGGATTCAGTAGGCTTGGTGTAACTGAAGAAGCGGAGCTATTTTGTTCTAAAAATTCCGGGCAATTATCATTCAGACCTTTTTTACAATGGTAAACTTTACCCTTCTCTTTGGTCGTTTTGCGAAGATGAGATGGAAATGAAACCATCCACAAAAACACAATCGTTCTGTTCCCTGTGGATTGAATTGTTTCATAAACAAATGGAATCAAGGGAAGAAATCCGTAAACAGGTTTTGTTGAAAATCGATGCCGCCTTGGACGCACTTGCAGGAAGTTATTCGTGGGGTGATACTTATATATTTGGTTCTCTCATAAAAGAGGGTAGATTTTCAAATAAATCGGATATTGACATAGCCGTAAAAGGGTTGAACAAATATGATCATTTCTCATTTGTTGGTGATATTTCAGCTCTTTTGGACAGGGAGGTCGACGTCATCAGACTCGAAGACTGTCATTTCAGAAATTCAATAATATCCGGAGGAATAAAATGGCGTTCAAAAAAAAACTCGCCCTCTTCTTAGCGGAGTTCGATCTTCAGGTCGAACAGATTCAAAAAATTTATTCGACCCTTGAAAAAAAGTATGCTTCTTTTGAAAGTGCCGATGTTAGCATTGAAATGGTAGAAAGTGCCGGTTATTGGCTGCATAATTTGTATTGCGCATTTGAAGATCTATTCAAGGTCGTAGCAGGTTTCTGGGAAAATGGTGTTGGCACAGATGAAAGTTTTCATATCCACTTGTTAAAGAGAATGCAAGTTAGAATAGAGGGTATTAGACCTGCTTTAATTTCAAAGGAGAGTTATGCCGGCCTTAACGAAATTCGGGGATTCCGTCACGTATTCAGGCATGCTTATAGCTACGGTCTTGATGATCAACGTGTTCTTCACCTTCTACGTAATGTTCTAAGTACGAAGTGTATCATTCTCGGAGATATACAACAGTTTAAGAATAAGGTTAAATCAATTGAATTAGAAGAATAAAAAACTAAAGACCCTATCATCCCACAAAACAAAATTCTATAATCTGCAAATCGTAGGAAACCATGATCAATAACGCTGAAACCGTAACCATTATCGAACCCAAAAAAGGTTGGATTCCCATAGATCTCAATGAAATCTGGCAATACCGGGAACTGCTCTATTTTCTGACCAAAAGAGATATCAAGGTTCGTTACAAACAAACCGTATTGGGCGGACTTTGGGCAATCATCCAACCCTTGTTCACAATGGTGGTTTTCACCCTTTTCTTTGGACGTTTAGCCAAGATGCCGTCAGACGGTCTCCCCTACCCCATTTTCGTATACGCCGGTCTGCTTCCCTGGACCTACTTCGCAAATGCCCTTTCCACATCCGGGAATAGCCTGGTGGGAAGTCAAAATCTTATCACAAAGGTCTATTTCCCACGGTTAATCATTCCGGCTTCTGCAGCCCTTGCAGGATTGCTCGACTTTTTTGTGGCCATGTCCGTCCTCGGGGTTTTGATGGTCTGATATCAATACCTACCGGGTATGGAAATCCTGCTGTTTCCTTTCCTCGTGGGGTTGACTTTCTTGTGCGCCGTAGGTGTCGGCATGTGGCTTTCCGCCTTGAATGTGGAATATAGAGACATTCGGTATGTGATTCCGTTTCTCATCCAGCTTTGGATGTTCGTCTCCCCTGTTATCTACCCGGTCAGCCTGGTGCATGAAAAATACAGGTGGCTTCTGGCATTAAATCCCATGGGTGGGGTGATCAACGCCTTCCGCGCCTCGCTTTTAGGCCACAACCCCATCGATTGGTTTTTACTTGGGGTTTCCTCATTTATCATATTTGGACTCTTCCTGTCGGGACTCTATTACTTCCGCCGAATGGAAAAAACATTCGCGGATGTAGTCTAATAATGCTAATGCGTGTGGCAAATACGAATGTGGATTCGAAATGAATGATAGAATTTACGAAAGATTGGTGAAAAAACGCCCTTATTTGTGGTGGTGGGTAAAGGATAAAGAAAACCTTAGCAAACGAAATATTCTCAAAACATTTCAATTCGAAATTGTTTCGTGAACAGCTGTGTTACTTTGAAGATATAGATTTCTCCGAATCGATAGAATATACAAGCTCAGCATTTAAAAACGATGAGATCAAATTATTTCTCGAATCGGTCGCAATAAGAATATAAGTTATCAATTTCAAGAATACCCGATAAATCAAATTACCCAATCGCCAATTGAAAATCCAGAATAGAAAATTACACAATGCCTGAAACCGTCATCAACATCGAAAACCTATCCAAACAATACCGCATCGGTGCGCTCGAAAGCAACAAAACCTTTCGTGAAACTCTTGTCGATATTGCATTTGACAAATGAGGCAACAAAAAACATAATGTGGCCACATTCTGCCAAACTTTAAGGATTAGACAATGGAAACAATTGGAATAAGAGAATTAAAGGAGAACTTAAGCCGTTATATGAAAAGAGTAAAAACTGGAGAGAGAATTATTGTAACCGATCGAAAAAAAGAGATAGCCATCATAATGCCCCTCGAAAAAAAATCCAATGAAGAGAAAATATATCAATTGATCCAGCGTGGCATGGCTTGCTGGTCCGGGGGCAAACCGAAGGGTATGCCGACCCGGATTGTTTCAATGGGTAAAAGCGTATCCGACGCTGTTATTGAGAATAGACGGTAGAATGATCGTATATCTTGATACCAGCAGCCTGGTGAAGCTGTATGTGGAAGAAGATGAATCGTCGAAGGTTGATGGCCTGGTCAGATCTTCAGAAGTTACTGCCACATCACTGGTTGCTTACGCTGAAACAAGGGCGGCTTTTGCTCGCAGATTTCGAGAGAAGGCATATACCCAGGACGAACATAAACGCATAAAAGAGTTTTTTGAAAAAGATTGGAGCAGCTATCTCATCTTGAGTGTCACCGGAGATATGATCAAACTGGCAGGTGATCTGGCAGAAAAGCATGCTTTAAGGGGTTTTGATTCTATTCATTTAGCTTCAGCCTTAACACTGCGTGAGGAATTATCCTCTCCTATAGTATTTTCATGCTTTGACGATAATCTTCAGAAAGCATCCGAACGTGAAGACCTGGATCAGGGTTAACCCATTTTCGCTTTCTGCTTTGAAATCTTTTCATGGTGATAAAAAAAAATTTAAAAGTGAGGAGCATCCCTCAGTCACACAAGGCTTTAAGAAAGGTATCAAACTTGCTGCATAAAATAGGGGGTTATGCAAAGGTCTCTTAGTGTGTCAGAGCTCTTAGGGTCGGCTAATTTTTACGCATATAGAGGAAAAGCATCATGCTAACTGAATACATTGATGAATCGCTTCGAAGGGCAAAGTATGAAATCATTGATGATGAAGAACCTTTTTACGGAGAAGTTAAAGAACTCAAAGGCGTTTGGGCTACCGGGAAAACACTGGAGCAATGTCGGGATAATCTTAAGGAAGTAGTCGAAGGGTGGATATTAATTAGTCTAAAAAAAGATTTGCCGATTCCAAAACTTGGTAACTTTGAAATTAGCCTTATGGAAGAAGCAGTGGTATAGTGGTTAAGCTAAATCCAATATCATTCAAGGAACTTGTGAAAAATTTAAGAAATTTAGATTTCACAGGGCCTTATAGTGGTGGCAAACACCTGTACATGCTAAAAGGCAACTTAAGGCTCACTCTGCCAAATCCCCACAAAAGAGACATAGGTATAGATCTTCTCAAAAGAATTTTGAGACAGGCGGAAATTTCTAATAATGAATGGACCAATGCTTTTAAGAAAAATTAAACTACCTGTTCAGAGGGTAATTCTCATAGCTGAAGGGTCTTTTGAGCCAGGCGCCAGTTGGAACAAGAGAAAAGCTTGAACCGTCCGCTTCGCTCAAGTCGCCAAGAACGCCAAGTTTTCTCTTGCCGATGCGCAGATCGGCAAAAGAAAAGAGTCTATCAGCTTCCGGCTTCGCTCTTCGAGCTACGACAGGACAAGACGCCCCGACAAGTCGCTGAAGGGGCGCCGCCGATTCTTGAGGACGAATGGCCCGACAATATGCGCTGCTTTCCCGGAGGACTGGAATCTTTTCCGAATCGTCCGTTCCGGTTCGGAAAAAAACCATTTTCCTTGGCGTCCTTAGCGCCTTTGCGGTTAGCCATCCTCAATAGTACGGGTACAACTCATTATTCTACCCCGTGAATACATACTAATATTGAGGCAAGATACCCGGACTTCAAAAGGGCATTTCGCAATAAATGCGATTCGGATTATTCAGGAAGTCAAATTACAGTGATATAGGAAATTTATCAATGGTTACAAAAACAGAGAACGTAGTAAGTAATGTAAATCGGTTTGTTAATGAATTGGGGGAAAAATTAAAGGTCCATGCCGCTTATATTTATGGATCGCATTCCAGGGGAAATCCTACTATTTGGAGCGATATCGATGTGGCTGTAATTTCACCTGATTTTTCAGAGGATTTATTCGAAGAAAGATTGAAACTAATGAAAATGGCGGCAAATATCGATGACCGCATTGAACCTCATCCCTTTAGGGTTGAAGATTCTGAGAGCAGCAATCCTTTAGCGAGCGAGATTCAAAAGCATGGTATTTTGATTTCGCAGTAAGGTGAATATGACAATGGAATTCATAAGGCGGAGTTATATCAATATATCAGTATTCTAAAATGCCTGAAAGGTTTGGGTAATCGAGTTACTTATTTATTTACCAGCGTCCCGCATAATGGGCGGAGTCATCAACGCTTACCGCGCTTCTTTGTTAGGTCACAACCCAATCGATTGGTTTTTACTTGGGGTATCCTCACTGATCATAATTGGACTTTTTCTCTCAGGTCTTTATTACTTTCGGCGAATGAAAAAACATTTGCAGATGTAGTCTGAACAATCATAAAATATAATACCCCATCTTAGAGACCTTTGAAAAATGCCAAAACTCAAATTTCGGTATTAATGATTTCAGTAAGTTACAATGCCGTATATCGAATAAAGAATTGATGTTTTGCGAAGCCAAAACATAATTCCGGTTGAACTAAGTCTGCTTTGGATTTTGAAGTTAGTGTCCCCGTAGGAGACATATACCGTTTTGAGTAGTCAATATTACGG
>Ga0180009_10001132_pt1 | contig 33277 bp, 20 predicted proteins | sample OS_PC_MetaG_FD_123537 | JGI IMG/M metagenome (GOLD analysis project Ga0180009, IMG submission 123537) | Groundwater microbial communities from the Aspo Hard Rock Laboratory (HRL) deep subsurface site, Sweden - OS_PC_MetaG | ecosystem: Environmental > Aquatic > Deep subsurface > Groundwater...
CCATCCCTGGTGCTCCGGGAAAACGTCCTGTTTTCCAGGGTTTTAAATCGCTATCCCCTTGACTCCACTGAAAACCGTGATTGACTGGTCCTGAAGTGCAAAAACCTAACCGGACATTGCTGACTTTTTCTGAGTTAATGAGGTCGCGACCGGATTTCCGTCCGACGAACCAGGCTTCCCATGCATCCTTCGTTTATGCTATACAGGTGACAGAACAAAACCGAACTTTTTTCTGAGACACCTTTAACCAGGGAGAAACCATGCCTCTATTATCCAACAAAGTTGCGCTGATCACTGGATCCAGCCGGGGAATCGGTGCCGCAACAGCCAGGCTGTTTGCCGCAAACGGTGCTGCCGTGGTGGTAAACTATGTAACCAACTCAGATGCAGCGGATGGGGTTGTCGCGGATATCCGGAAGTCCGGCGGCAAGGCAATCGCTATCCAGGCTGACGCAGCGGATCCGGACCAGGTTGGGCAGATGGTCACAAAAGCGACCCATGCACTGGGTGATATTGACATCCTGGTCTTGAATGCCAGTATTACCTTTCCTGTCGTGCCCTTCGTGGAATTCAAATGGGCGGATTTCGAGCAGAAACTGATGCGGGAGCTGAAGGCCTCTTTTTTCAGCTGCCAGGCGGTTGTGCCCGGTATGATCGAGCGCAAAGGCGGTGCTATTATCGCCGTGTCGAGCGGTCTTTCCCGTCAGCCGGGGCCTGGGTTTATCGCACACAGCACCGCCAAATCCGGACTGGATGCCTTTGCCAAATCTCTGGCCATGGAGCTCGGCCCCCATGGTATTCGCGTTAATGTCATCGCACCGGGACTCACCGTGACCGATGCCACAGCCTTTCAACCGGAGGAGATGAAGCAGATGATTGCCTCCCATACGCCATTACGCCGACTGGCCCAGCCGGAAGATATAGCAGGGGCCATCCTGATGCTGGCAAGTGATCACTGCGGGTTCGTTTCCGGAACCTACACCCCGGTCAGCGGTGGCATGCAAATGGAGTAGACGATTCGGGCTATAATGGTAACAGATCTGTTTTCAAAGGGGGAAAGCTGATGAGGGTTCTATTGATCTATGTGGTGACTGAGAACATCCATATCCCTGTCCTGCCGCTGGGTATGGCGTGTATTGCAGCCGCGACGGAAAACGCCGGGCACATGGTGAGACAGATCAGCCTGACTGCCGCCCATGCCCCATCCGACCTGAAAGCGATGCTGGCTGATTTCCGTCCCGATGCCATCGGGCTTTCCCTCCGGAATGTGGACGATCAGAAAATGGAAAACACGCAGTTTTTGTTGGGGGCTGTCAAGACGGTCGTCTCCGTCTGCCGATCCCTTTCGGATGCCCCCTTGATCCTGGGCGGTGCCGGCTACAGTATTTTCCCCCGCAGCGCCCTGGCTTACCTGGAAGCAGACATGGGTATCCAGGGAGAAGGGGAGGCGGCGTTTGTCGAACTGCTGGCCAGGCTCGAGCAAAAGGCCGACCTGAAGGGGATCCCGGGGCTTTATCTCCCGGAGAGCGACCAAGGTCAGGCCATTGGGACGCTGGACGATCCGGTGGCGTTTCCACTGCCACTGCCAAACCGGCATCTCCAGCTGCCGCAGGCAGCCGGGGAACAAAAGACCATGATCCCTTTTCAAACCGGACGGGGGTGCCCCATGAACTGCAACTACTGCTCGACCTCTGCCATTGAGGGGGTGACGCCCCGTCACTATCCCGTTGCCGGAATCGTCGCGGCGCTGTCCCGCTATGTGGCGGCCGGCTTCAAGCACTTCTTTTTTGTCGATAACACCTTCAATCTTCCCCGGAAACATGCCGCAGCGATCTGCGATGGCATCACCGCCGCCGGTCTCGATATCTCCTGGCAGTGCATCCTCTATCCCTGGCACGTGGACGAGGTGCTGGTTGAAAAAATGGCCCGGGCCGGTTGTACGGATGTCAGCCTCGGGTTCGAAAGTGGATCGGAAAAGATCCTGGAGATCATGAACAAACGCTATCGACCGGCGGAGGTGCGACAGGTCTCCGCACTTCTGAAACGACACGGTATCCGGCAGATGGGATTTCTGCTGTTGGGAGGCCCCGGCGAAACACGGGAGACCGCTGAGGAAAGCCTTATTTTTGCCGATTCCCTGGCCTTGAATGCGATCAAGATCACCCTGGGGATTCGCATCTATCCCAATACCACCCTGGCCGCAACCGCTATCGAAGATGGGATCATTGCCCCGGACCAGGATCTCCTTTTCCCGGCCTTTTACCTGGTGCCGGATCTGGCCGACTGGTTGCGGGAAACCATCCGCAACTGGTGTGATGCCAGGCCCCACTGGATCTTTTAAGTGGTGACTCAATGTCGTTAACTTAAGCGAATGGTTCCGCATCAACAGTTCCCATTTTCAAGAAACGCATGAATCCTCCTGGAGCTCCGTTTTCCAGGCAGAGGCTGAGACAGGTCCGTGATTGAATTCATGAGACTCACACCGAAGAAGGTCGAGAATGCGTTCAATGACATACAGGTCTTAGCGTCTATAGCAGATCCTGAATGGAAACATCGAAACAGCCCGGGGTCGATGATTCATCCACACAGGACAGGATGCGGATGTTCCGGGACCTTTTAATTTTTTACACACGTCTATCCAGCCGGGACTATATTAAAATAAACCGGCGACATCAAAGGCTTTTCTCCATATTCAAGGAAATCCGGTGGCTAAAACCCATCCCTCGCTGCCGGCTGAAATCCAGTTGAATTCTATCCGGCTCGGCGAATGAATCAGCCACGATTTTGGCTTGACTTTGAAAAAATTGGATTTTATGCTCCACAAAAATAGATTAGTGAGCGCTCAAACAATATTAACACGGAATCTTTGATGGGCAGAAAAAGCAGATCAGAGGACCGGAAACCCGAGATTTTAAAAAGTCTGTCTATGCCCGCTGATGGCCGCCATCATCAGGCCCCGCTGTTTTCACTGGAACCCGGCTGGACCTGTTGTTTGAGGCTGTCCTTCCGGTACCATTCGGTAAAGAGGGTATCAAAATATTTTTCGTCCTCCAGCATGGCCCGGGTGATTTGAAAAGGTCCCTTGATATTCATAAATCCCAGGGCGGTAGCACCAAACATCTTGTTTTTCAAAGTCTGGGAGACCTGCATGTTGGTCTGCCGGGCGTACTCGGTGACATACTCCCTGGCTTCTGTGGTGATATCCAGCTCGATGCCGTGTTCCTGCCTGAAGGTATTGATATAATCCAGAAACGGGGACCGTTCCAGCATTTCCAGCAGAACATCGGTGGGTTTTTCACAGAGCCGCCGGTTGACAACCAGCTTTTCAAACTGGGAGCCGGGCAGTTCAAACTGAAAATCGGTCAGGATGTCTTCCCAGACACTGACCAGCGCCCTGGCACCGGTCTTCATGTTTTCGGCCCGCTCCGCTACGAAATCGATGGCATTGGCCGTAAACTCGATGTCGACTTCAAACAGATCAAATTCAAGCTTGTACTGGGTCAGAATCGAGTCTTCCGTATCGGTCATGATCCGGATCAGGTTGCTTTTGGACAGCGGATTCACAAAGGTCCGGATGGGAGAGCGACCCACGATTTCGGGCAGCAGCCCGAATTTGATAAAGTCGTTGGCATCGGCCTGTTTGTAATAGTTGTGCATCTGCCGCCGGGACGGGTCCTCCCTTTCCGCACTGAATCCCTTGATGACAAAGGTATCATCCTCGGCAACGTTTCCCCCATGGGCAAGCCTTTTTTCCACGATACTGTTCAGACTGTTGCTTGTCCGCTCAAATGACCCTCCCAGCAGGAAAAGGATGTTTTCCGTGGAAATCATGCTTTCCAGGTTTTTCCCCTTGTTCTCCCTGTTGCGGTTCATCAGTTCCTGTATCTGTACAGATGGCGAATAGGGGTTTTCGATGGGAACCAGTTTTCGTTCGATCAGTTTCAGAACAGCCCTCTGAAACCCCTCCCGGGATATGTCATGACCGATCACCTGCCCCTCCTTGGCCTTTTTATCGATCTCATCAATGAATATCATCCCGCCGTAGCGGGAGACAAACTCGGCCTGCTCCCTGCGGTTGGTTCCCGGCGCCATATCGATCAACTCGCGGATCATTTCGTCAGCGTTTTTACCTACATAGCCAGCCTCCGTGTAGTCGGTGGCATCCACCGTCAAGACCGGGATCTTCAAAAGATCCCCCAGGACTTCGACACAGTAGGTCTTCCCGCTGCCGGTCGGCCCGGCGGTGATCGTATTTTTCTTGCGAAAGCGTTTAACCTTGCGATCTTCAGGATGACCCTGCAGATACATGACCGTCGCAAAATGGAACGCCACCGCAATGGAGAGTCTTTTTTTGTACTCTTCCTGACCAATGACGTATTTATCCAGGTGTTCCTTTATTTCCCGCGGTGTAAACCGCCTGATCCCGGTGCCATCCGGGTCATCACCTGTTTTTTCATAAGCTCTGCCAAGCTCCTGGTTAAAAACCTCATTGGCCTTGTCCTGGGCATCCAGAAAAACCTTGGCGGCCTCTTCCTCTGAAATATTCCTGTCACGGGCGATTTTCTCAATGATATCTTTCGGTAGGGTAACTTTCATGAGGATTCTCCCTGGATAGCGGTTATACTTTAGTCCACCATGCCATCAACCACCGTTTCATGATTTTGCCGGCGACCGCCAGCTCGATCACCGGCCCCAGTCATTTCGGTGACAAACCAGCCCTGGTTGATGCAGGTGGTTTTAAGGACCCATCTTTTTTTCTGCAAGAATTTGACCAGTTTTTGTCTGCAATGTCCGGTTAGTTTTTTGCAGTCCGTTAAAGACCATTTGTCAGCCGTTCCGCCAAGGGGATGACGTTTTCCCATCCGTTTCTCTCCCTGACGGCTCCGAATCCGGGAAACCCCTGGTTATAGATGGCTTTCCTGGAAAACGGGGTCTGAAACCGGTTTGAGGCTCCCCGGGGCCTGCTCCTGAAGGAGCAGGCTAAACCTACTGGGCGATCTGCTGATCCACGGTATAGCGTTTCCGGGGATATTTGAGATAGGGGATAATGTCTTCATTTTTGGACCCACCGGTCCCATCGTATTCGATTGAGACCACGGGGACACCAGTCAGCATCTCGATTCTTTTGGCCATGGCTTCAGTCACCAGGGAGGGACAGCAGAGAGCCGGGCTGGTCTGGACGAAGAGCGCAATATCGGGATGGTTGTTGATAAACGTGAATATTTTCAGGATGGTTTCCAGGGACTCACCGGTATGAAGCATGGACACATTGAATCTGGCCAGGACCTTCTGCGGGTCTGACAGAATTTTGGGATCCGGTTCCCGCAGTATTTTTTTGAAATAGGCCCGGTATTTCTTCTCCAGGATCGGCAGGGTGGTTTTTAAGATCTGAGCGACCGCTGCACTGGTATAAAGCCCCTCCCGGATCCATTTCCGGATGAAGGGTTCGGCCACCATCTTCATATAATCACTGTATGGGGTCGTGATCACTTCACCGCCATTTTCCTCGATGGTTTGGATCAGGTGCTGGTTGAAGACATCGTTGTCCCGGGCGTAAAGGTCCCCGAAAATAGCCACCTTCGGCTTGTCGGAGCGGGTATAGGGGATCGCTTCGAAAATCCCCAGGACTGTTTTCAAGGCATCCTCCTTGGACGTATCGTTCAGAAAGGTCCTGTAAAAAATAGCCATGGCCTTTTTGATCGCTGCATCCGTACTGCCCGGGATATCTTCATAGGGTCTGATTTTGCAGCCCATTTTTTTGAGCATCCCGCCAAACATATAGGCAAAATAGGCATTCAGCGTAATCTTGAGGGACAGATCCAGATAGGTGATCTCCCCGGTGTAGACGGATACCTTCTCCATCCCTTTTCCATAAGAGGAAAGCAGCTTGATGAAATAGTAACTCATGACACCGAGATTGCAGGAGATATTCGAATCGATGGTCCAGAGAACCGTCTTCGCCGGGTCCAGGTGGTTTCTTTCAATAAAATCGATGCAGGCCTGCACCATGACGTTGATGGGCAGGCACTGTCCGATATTGAACCGGGCACTCTGCCTGAGCAGATCCTCCCGCTCTTCCAATAGCCTGGCATCAATCCCCTCGTTTCTGAGTGCCGCCTCCAGCAGTCTGCCTGGCATCTCATCAAAATTGGGAAGCAACAGGGTTTTGCCCCTGAGGCTGTCCATCCCGCTCAGGAAAACCGGATCAAAGTGGAAACGGCGATTCACCGGTGTTTCCGTCTCGGTCTGGTGGTGGTTGCGGAAGGCCCGGATACCGGCTTCAATCCGGGTTTCATAACCGACGCTGGAATCGTGTTCATCCAGTTGCAGGATCAGATAGGGTTTTCCCCTGGCCTCCAGCAGGTTTTTAAACACCTCCACCACATAGGCGTCGGGGGTGCATTTAAACGAGGTAATCAGCACGGGGTACAATCCCCGGCGACGGGCAATGATCTCCGAGGCCTCCAGGATTTCGGCGGCAAAATGCCAGTGGACGCCCTTGAGCAGGGAAGCGATCCCTTCGCTCTCCCCGGGGTCCCAGGTCAGCATATCCTGAAAGAGGGCTTTGACACCCAGTTTGTCAAATATTTCAGGAATATTTCCGTTCATGGCTTTGGACAAAACCGTATAGGGCCGGCCCAGCAACACCACGCTGATATCATCCCCCGCCTGGCTGAGCATGGTTTGACACCTTTTTTTCAGCCTGAGGAGGGATTGATCAAAATAGGCCCTGGCCCTGTCATAGGCCGTGGACACTTTCAGAAAATGGATATGGGGCGCAATGGTTTTCAGGGCCTTATACAGTTCAATCTTTGCATGCAGCGTCCCCTTGATGGTCTGGATATCCGGATTGAGGATTCTGGTTTCCAGGTTTTCGCCGTTCATCTGGGAAACAACCGCCGGCGCAAACTGGGTATAGTAGCAATACTGTCTGCGGCTCGCGGTCCGTTTCGATTTTGTCTCCATGTAATTGGGGAGAAAAATATAGTCCGCTTTGTCACTCAGCCAGGATACGTGTCCGTGCAGAGCGGTCATGGGTGCGCAGAATTCGGCACCGGTCAGTTTTTTACCGTCCTTGACACCGGTATAATGCTGCTCACTGGTAACCACCCTGAAAGAGAGCAGTTCAAAGAACTTTTTCCAGAGATGCCGTTCATGGAACAGGTGCAGGGCTGCCGGAATGCCGATCCGGACTGTCTGCCCGGTTTCCGCCTGCTTCCGATAAGCGAAGGCCTTCTGCCGCTCCCGGATCAGATTGAATCCGGAGCGGGTCTCAGCCACATAGTTCCGGGTTTCATAGTCCCGGCCGCACAGAAAGCCGAAAGCCAGCGTCTGGCCGTTGACCACGGCCGTCTTGATCTTGCAGTGATTGGTGCAGATGTCGCAAACCTCTGTCCTGACGGGAATTTTTTGACGGTAGAGTGCGATGCCCCTGAAGCGGCTCTCCTGCCGGTGCTCGTCCGACAGGTGGTAGGCCACCCCCAGGGCGCCGGTCAAATGACAATACCGGGAGACCCGGATGGGTTTCTGCAGCCGCTGTTCAAAGGCTGCCACCAGGGCCTTGTTTTTGGCAGTGGCGCCTTGAAAAAAGATCCGGTTGCCGATCAGGTTTTCGTCGGCCACCTTTGAGAGATAATTTTCCCGCACCGCATGCAGCGCAGAGGCCAGCGCCTCGTTCACGGAGTAACCTTCACTCAGGTAGTAGTTCAGGTCCCGTTCCATGAAAACGGTGCACTTGTCACTGGTAACAGGCGCCCGGATGCCTTCCGCACGGTCTGAATACTGGTCCAGCGGGCACCCCAGTTTCCTGGCCTGCTCCTCAATGAAACTCCCGGTTCCGGCCGCACAGACGTTGTTCATGATCGAAAAGGTCACCATCCCGTTTTTCAGGGTGGTAAATTTGGCGTCCTGGCCACCGATTTCAATAATGGTGTCCACATCGGCATCCAGTTCAACCGCCGATCGGGCATGGGCCGTGATTTCGTCCAGGACCAGGTCCGCCCCGACGATTTCACCGATAAACTTCCGTCCCGAACCGGTTGTCCCAACCCCGCAAAAATGAAAGGTCACGTCGTGGTTCTGCTCCATCTCGCTGATGGCATGGAAAATCGACTGAACCGCCTCGACCGGACGACCGGACGTGCGGGTATACCAGCCGGCCAGTATCCGCTTCCCCTCATCCAGCAGCAGCACCGCTTTCGTACTCGTCGAGCCGATGTCCAGCCCCAGATAGGTTTGATAGTGCTTCTGACCGGCCAGGTCCAGGTAAAGATCAACCTCAACCGGGGTGAGCGACGGAAACAGGGAGGATTGAAACAGGTTCCGCTGAAAAACGGAAAAATCGGGATATTCTGACAGTTTCAACTCCAGGGGCGCGTAGCCATAGGATTTCGGTTGCCGGTCAGCCCGGATGAGGTCCCGGGTATCCGGCATCCTGAAGGGGTGGGCGGTCACGGCCGCCTTTTTCTCAGCGATCAGGTTTAACCCGGCCCCGATGGCCGCATACACATGTGAATGGGTATCGACGATGACATCAACATCCAGCAGCGACGATATATGCCGGGCAACCGCCCGGTTCCTGGAGACCCCGCCGCAAAACAGGAAGGGGGTCGCCGGGGGACCCGATGTAAACAGCGTATCCACAATATTTTTGGCCAGGCCATAAGACAAGCCGTCACAGATACTTTCAAGGGAATACCCCTCCTGCTGCGCATGAATCAGGTCTGTTTTGGCAAACACGGCACATCGGGAAGCGATTCTGGGGATGGGACCGGTATTGCGATAGGCAACCGCACTGAATTCTTCGATGCCCTGCAAATTGAGCCGGACGGCCTGCTGATCCAGAAAACTGCCCGTCCCGGCCGCACAGGAGCTGTTGGAACGGGTGTTGAGATATTCCCCCTCCTCGTTAAACAGGATGACACTGAATTTCTCACCCCCCACAATCAGGATCGACCCCAACCGTTCATTGAAATGCCGGGCAGCTGTGATATAGCAGATACGGGTATCAAATGAACCGGCATGGGCGATGATATCCGGGGTTGCGGAGGAGACCGCGATGTGGCTGATACCATCCAGGTCAAACTGCTTCAGCAGGTCCCGCAGACGGCCTTTCATGTCTCCGTTGTGAAACTGGTAAGCGGTTCTGATCACATTTTTGTCCATATCCAGTTCAGCGAGGGAAATGGATATGGATCCGATGTCAATACCGAGGATATGACGTCGTTTTGTGTTCATTGCTGTTTCTCCGGGAAAAGAAAATGGAAGCAATGGCGCTGGAAATCCGACCGCACGAAACAGAATATCGGATGGGGAATGGGTTCGTTAATGTAAAAATAATGTAAAAATGTGTAAAACTTTTGTAAATATTATCTCTATGGTATATTCATTGTTTGTTAAGCACAAGCATTTTCACCTTTTTTTTTCCCTTGTGAAATCCGTCGTTTCGGAAACTGACCGGGGCTCTGGCAGGTGTCGGGCAGCCGTGTCGGGACGATGGATCTGGCAAAACCCGGAAAAATCCGGTCAATCGATATCGGCCACCGGCAGCGAAAAGCTGGAACGGGCCCATCATCCATTCCAAATCAGACCGCATCATGCAGACCCGATTCACCAAACGGAACGTTGCCCTGCTCTCCTTTTGTCAGGCACTGGGAATTACGGGGAATATCATCGTTTTTTCAGTCTCGGCCCTGGCCGGGGCAGAACTGGCGCCGAGCAGGGCTCTGGCGACCATTCCGCTTTTTATCCAGTACCTATCGGCGATGCTGACCACGATTCCGGCATCGTTTTTGATGAAACGGCTGGGTCGCAAAACCGGGTTTATGATCGGTTCCGCCATGGCCAGCCTGGGTGGGGGGCTCGCTTTTATTGCGCTCAATCTGCACAGTTTTGTGCTTTTCTGTGCCGGTTCCGCCCTGTTGGGGATTCTGGTCGGGGTGATGCCCTACTACCGGTTTGCCGCGGTGGATGCAGCCGATGAGCGGTTCAAGAACAATGCGATTTCACTGGTGCTGGCAGGGGGAGTGCTGGCGGCGATCGCCGGTCCGACCATTGCGAATATGTCTGTGAGGTTTTTCAGCACGGTGTATGCAGGGAACTTTTTTGTGCTCCTGATACTTCCTTTGCTCACCCTTTTTCTGCTGCTCTTTGTCAAAATGCCACCGCTGTCCGAAAAACCGAACGAGGGGGCCAGATCGATCATCCACATCAGCAGACAACCGAAATTCCTGCTGGCCCTGCTGGGAGGCATGATCGGCTACGGCGCGATGTCTTTGCTGATGATTTCAACCCCCCTTTCCATGAAGCATAGTCTGCTGCCTTTTGAGAACATCACCCTGGTGATTCAATGGCACGTTCTGGGCATGTTCGCGCCCTCCTTTATCACCGGGAGTCTGATTAAACGGTTTGGTGTGTATCGGATTCTGATCGCGGGGGCTGTTCTGAATCTGGCGTGTATCATCATCAACATCGCCGGCAGCAGCCTGTATCACTACTGGGTCGCACTCTTTCTGCTCGGGGTGGGCTGGAATTTCCTGTTCATCGGCGCCAGCAGTCTCCTGACCGAATGTTACACCGAATCGGAAAAAGCCAAGGTGCAGGCCATGAACGAGTTCCTGATTCTGGTGACTGTTTCCACCAGCTCCCTGTTTTCGGGGATTCTGTTTGAATGGCTCGGCTGGAAATTGATCAACTACCTGGTGCTGCCGCAGATCACCCTGATTCTGCTGATCAGTCTCTGGATCGTTTTTTCAACCAGGCGCACCGTCAGCACCGGCTGACCCCGGGTATCCGTTTCAGATCCGGAAATTGCATGACTCGCCCGCCAGTGACCGGTCATGAGCCGCTGACCACTGCCAGAACCCCGAATCTGCCCGGCAGTGGTTATGCGTTGCTGTGACCGAGGACCTTGATCGTCCGATTCCTGGCGAAGTCCATCATCCGCTGGGTGGCCCGCAAGGCTTTCACACGCAAGGCCTCATCTACAAAAATCTCATTCTCCCCGGTTTCCAGCACCCGTTTTAGATTGTGGAGTCCGTTCATGGCCATCCAGGGGCAATGGGCACAGCTGGTACAGGTGGCATCAACCCCTGCCGTTGGCGACTCAATAAAGGTTTTGTCAGGCGCGGCCTGTTTCATCTTGTAGAAAATCCCCCGGTCCGTCGCCACAATGAACTTCCTGTGGGGCAGCTCCCGGGCAGCCTTGATCAACTGGCTGGTCGAGCCGACGACATCAGCCAGGGCAATCACTTTTTCCGGGGACTCGGGATGGGCCAGGACAGCGGCATCGGGATGCTTTTTCAAAAGGGACTGCAACAGCTGTCCCCTGAACTCATCATGTACAACACAGTCCCCCTGCCAGGAGACCATGTCGGCACCGGTCTGCATCTGAATATAGCGGCCCAGGTGACGGTCCGGCGCCCAGAGAACCTTTTCTCCCTTTTCTTTCAAGTGTTTCACCACCTCCAGGGCAATGGCCGATGTCACGACCCAGTCAGACAGGGCTTTGACCTCGGTACTGGTATTGGCATAAACCACCACCGTGCGGTCCGGGTGACTGTCGCAGAACTCCTTGAACGCCGGAGCGGGACAACCGATATCCAGGGAGCAGGTCGCTGCCAGATCGGGCATCAGGACCCGTTTTTCCGGATTGAGAATCTTGGCCGTCTCCCCCATGAAGCGCACCCCGGCCACCACCAGGGTCGTTGACGGATGCTCGTTGCCAAAACGGGCCATGTCCAGTGAATCCGAAACAAACCCGCCGGTCTCTTCAGCGATCATCTGCAGATCCGAGTCGGTATAATAGTGCGCCACCAGAACCGCATCCTGCTCCTTGAACAGCTGTTTGATCCGCTCTATTGTCAGCTGGCGCTCTTCGGCTGAATAGCGGGGGGAAAGAGCCGCTACATCAGCGGTAACGGGGATATTGGTTAACGGGATACTGTTCATGTCAAACCTCTTTGTTTCCGATTCCATGGATGACGAAAAAACCGGGATTGCCAGACGGCAATCCAGCACATGTAAAAACCAATCTGTTTCTCAGTGAACCCATCGGGGATCTGCCTGAAACCGGTTCACCCCGCTTGATCACTGTCACAGGATCTGAATCGTCGCATATCGTCTCAGCCTGAATCTGTATAGATCGGCTGGCCGGTGTGCCTTGCCTGTCGTTTTCTTTCCGGTTTTGACCAGTTGATTTAAAGACAGGATCTTCTTTCTGAAATTTCTTTTGTCCAGTTTTCTGTTGAGAACAATTTCATAAGCCCGCTGCAGATCACTCAGGGTGAACTCGCGGTCAAGCAGGCTGAAGATGATGTTGGAGTAGGTCGTCTTGCTGCGCAGCCTGTCGACCGCCAGCTGGACGACCTCATCGTGGTCATAGGCCAGTTCGGGCAATCGATCCACGGGGAACCAGGCCACCGCGGCATAGTCGTCAGAACAGTCCAGAATCCTTTCCGCATCGGGAATCAAAGCATAATATGTGACGGAAACGACCCGTCCCTGGGGATCCCGGTCGACCTTGCCAAAGGTGTACAGCTGTTCCAGAAACACGTCGCCGGACGCCACCACCTGCCGCAAATACCTTCTGGCGCACGTGTCCACCGTCTCCGAAGGTCTTACCAGGCCACCCGGAACCGCCCATAAACCCCTAAAAGAGGCTTTCTTGACCTTCACCAGCAGCACGTTCAAGGTCCCGTCCCGGATGGCAAAAATGACGATGTCATTCGCCAGAATGGCATATCTCAATCTCTGATCTTCCTTTTTCATCGGCAGCTCTTAGTGTTCTATTTACACTAAGTTAGAGGATATCCGACTTCCTGTCAATGAGAATGTCATCGATTGTCCGACCTACCCCACTATCCGGTCAAAATTCCCGTGGCTGAAGGGGGTGATCGTCGACCGGCGGAATACCATCGTCGCACTCTGGGGTGCCTTTGGCGGACCGGTCGCAGTTGGAATTTGCGGGGTGATGACGGCTGCCTACCGTGCCTCCCTGGGTGGCGCGGGGGTACTGGCAGGCGGGGTGGGTGTCAGCCTGGCCGTTGTTGCTGGTAATGGCCTGAACCAGGTGTCCCTGCCCGGAGGACACGGATGTCTGCATGCAAGCCCCGGGTGAACGGCAACCCGGACCGGGTCCGCCTGGTTCAACCCGAGATGGTGGTTTTCAGCTGCAGGTGATATTTATCAATTTTTGAATGCAGGGTGGGACGGGACAGGCCCAGCAATTTTGACGCCCTGGACCGATTGCCATCCGTCATCACCAGGGCTTCACTGGTCAGAATCCGCGACAGGCTGTCGACGCATGAATTGAACAGATCCGGATCCGAGTCAGCGTCCTTCTGCAGTCTGCGCTGCACCCAGCGACGCAGAAGGTCGTCCCCGTCCGCTTCAGTTGTCGTTTCAGACACAGCACCACTCTCACAAATGGCCTGATTGATCATGTCAACATCGATAGCAGACCCCTGATTAAAGATCAGGGTTTTCTGGAGGATGTTGCTCAGTTCACGGATGTTACCGGGCCATGAGTAGTTGCAGAGCTGGTTTTTGGCCTCTTCGCTGATGCCTGGATTGGGAATCTTCAATTCATGGGCATGACGGCTCAGCACATATTCAGCCAACAGGGGAATATCCTCCTTTCTCTCCCGCAGCGGAGGCAGCAGGATCGTGACCACTTTTAAACGATAGTAGAGGTCTTCACGGAAGGAACCATTGTCAATGGCCTTTTCCAGGTTGCGATTGGTTGCGGCAATAATACGGACATTGACCGGAATGGACTCCCGTCCCCCCAGCCGCTCGATGTTTTTCTCCTGGAGCAGCCTGAGCAACTTGGCCTGGATATGAGTGGGGGTATCGCCGATTTCATCCAGAAAGATCGTCCCGTTCTTGGCCTGTTCAATTTTTCCGATACGTCTGTGGGCAGCTCCTGTAAAGGCCCCTTTTTCATACCCGAACAACTCACTTTCCAGCAGGGTATCGGGTATGGCCACACAATTGATCACAATAAAGGGATTACCGGCCTGGGCACTGTGCTGGTAAAGCGCCCGGGCCACCAGCTCCTTGCCGGTGCCCGATTCACCCCGGATCAGAACCGTGGCATTGGTCGGTGCTGCATGACCGATCGCCTTATAGACATTCTGCATGGCATTGCTCCGGCCGATCATGGCATCTCTGGAGAGATTATCCGGGGTGGCATTCAATTCCACCGGAGAGGACATGAAACGCCCGGTATCCAGGGCCCGGGCGATCAGGTTCAACATTTCCGGAATCTCAAAAGGTTTCAGGACATAGTCATAAGCCCCCAGTTTCGTGGCCTCAATGGCGGTATCCGTCGTTCCGAAAGCGGTCATGATGATCACCTGAAGCTTGGGGGCAATGTCATGGATGGCCTTGAATGTTTCCAGACCGTTCATTCCCGGCAGCCGCACATCCAGCACCACCAGGTCCGGCAACTGTTTTTTAACGACATAGAGTCCGGACTCCCCGGATGCTGCGGTGACAACCTGATATCCTTCCGAGAGCAGGAGTTTTTCAAAACTCTTGCGCAGCTGGTCGTCATCATCGATGATTAGGATTGTGCTCAAAATCAGACTCCGTTCATTGGAAATGTTATTATGAAAGTGGTTCCCTGCCCCCTGAGTGAAGAAACGTCCAGTTTTCCCCCGTGATCCGACACAATGCGGGACGCAATACTGAGACCCAGACCGGTACCTTCATCCTTGGTGGAAAAAAATGGTTGAAAAATATGGTTGATAATCGATTCCGGGATACCCGGCCCGGTATCATTGATACTGATGATAACTTTCCTGCTTCCCGATTCGTTGATTTCAGTTTCCTCGATCTCGATTTCACCTCCTGTTTTCATTGCTTCACAGGCGTTCACGATCAGATTGACAAAGACCTCCTTGAGTTGTTCCGGATCGCATTGAATCGCCGCCAGCTCCTTTGTGCGATCCACCGTCACCGTGACATTGTATGATTTCAAGCGGTGTTCCAGCAGTTGCAGGGATTGGTCGACCACCGCTGACGGACTGATTGACTGCATGGTCATTTTCGGGGGGCGGGAAAACTCCAGAAAGTTCTGGACGATGATATCCAGATGGCGAATCTCCTCCGCGATCACATCAAAATCCTCTTTCTGGGATTCGGAGAGATTCAGGCTCCGTCCCAGGGAAAAGAGACGCATCTTCACGGATGTCAACGGGTTGCGGATGCTGTGAGCCATTCCGGCGGCCAGTTTACCCACCAGGGCCAGTTTTTCGCTCTGCATGAGGATGGCCCGACTCTGCTTCAACTCTTCCTGGGCATGCCCTGCCGTTTCCATGAGATCATGGACATTGTCGCTCAGCTGTCGAACCTCATCCCGGCTTCTAACCGGGTCCTTTCTGTGGGCGCCCTCCATCAAAAGGGCCTGCAGCGGGTCCAGAATGCGGGTTGTCAAAAGGAGAATCAGAAACAGCACCAGAACCAAAACAACTCCCGCGGTGATACCGACACTGGCAATGAGCCTGCTTGCCTGAGAACGACTGATTTGCCAGTTTTTTTTGACATTGTTGATCTGGATAGCCTTATAGGCTTCAGAGGCCTTCAGGATCCTGAAGAACCTGTTGCGGACCTGCTCATGAAGCTGGGTTCCCTTTTCGAGTTCTCCATTTTTATAGTAAGCAATGACCTGGTTGATCAAAGTGATATACTGGCTGTACTGGGTTGCAATGTCCGCAACCGCTCTTTCCTGGCTTTCCGTATCGGCCAGGAGTGTGATCTCATCGAGCCGTTCCTTGAAAATCTGCCTGCAGATACCCAGTTGCTGGAGCCAGCCTGGATCCCTGTCCAGGTAAAAATAGGTGACATACCCCTTTTGATGAACCAGCGCCGTGTCCATTTTTTCCGTAATCTGATATCTGACCAGGTCCCTGTCGATAATATGCAGCGTGATATCTTCCATCTGCTTTGAATACCAGATGATGGTCAACCCACCAATGATAACGATAAGGATCAAGCTGGTCAGAATCAGATAAATCTGACTCCTTAAAGAGATTCGCATTAACATGATATATCCACCTGGAGCGGCCTTCACTCTGATCTCAGGATCGACATCAGATCTATCCGGTTGATTGAAAACGACGTAACGGCTTCCGATTTGGCAGCGTACTCATCTGCATTAGCTTGGTTTTATCAGCTTCTGGCAAAACTTCAACTGAAAACTCAAGCCTGGATTGATAAGCGAGCACATTGATAAAAGGTTTTCGGATGAATCGTCACCCCAGGCCAGCTGGCCGGATAACCCGGCCGAGCTCCGGACTGCCGTGAACCCCCATTCTGTCCGCAGGCAGCATGAAGAACGGGCACAGCATTGCCGATCTGGTCAGGTATGAACAGCAATAGTCATACCCGGACCGACACTTCCATTTAATTCCGACAGGAATTAAATGGAAAAAGGGTTTTCATAACATCCTCCCGGTAAACCAGGGTTCCCTGATATCTGCCGTGAAACCCCCCGGACATGGAGCGTGCGGCCCTGGTTGCCGGATTTCCAGCATCAGCAGGACCACCGGTCAGAGATTGCATTTTTTCAGGTAAAACACGGCAATCACCTGGGAGCGGTCAGGTTATTTTTTCCAGACTGTAAAGAATACTGACACTCAGAAAGGGACGGACTGCCCAACCGGGTCAGTTTGTTACCTGCAGTGCGGGTTTCCGCAGCGTCCCGCCCCTGCCCCCGTGACTGCCGGTTGTGGTATGCTTGTTGCTGAGATAGTTCAAGTCAATTCACTGAAAAATGCGTCAAATAACTCACCGTGAGGGGTTTTTCTTTTAAACGAAACGCTGGAGAACCGTTATGGACACACAACCCCTGGCAGGCATCAGGGTCCTGGACCTGACCCATCATATTGCTGGATCTTTCTGCACGAAGCAGTTCGCTGACTATGGCGCTGACGTGATAAAAATCGAAAAAATCGGTCAGGGATGCCACACCCGGCACATGGTCCCCTTTGCCAAAGACAACCCGGGTCCCGATACCAGTCTCTATCATTTATACGTCAACGCCAATAAACAGAGTATTACCCTGAACCTGAAACTGGATACCGGGAAAAAAATCTTTCGTAACCTGGTCAGGGATGCTGATATCCTTGTTGAAAGCTTTGAGCCCAGGGTTATGCCCAGCCTGGATCTTGACTATGACAGCCTGGAAAAGATCAATCCCCGCCTGGTCATGGCCTCCATCTCCAATTTCGGACAGACGGGTCCCTATCGGGATTTTGTTGCTTCGGAACTGGTGGAATATGCCATGGGCGGCGCCATGTCATCAACCGGCCTTCCGAACAGGGAACCCATCAACAAGGCAAGGGATGCCTGTCTCTTCGAAACGGGTCTTCAGGCCTGGTATGCCATCCTGGGGGTTTATATGGGCACCCTGCAGGACGGGATCGGCGACTATATTGATCTCTCCATTATGGAAACCCAGCTGGCCGGATGTGAACGACGAACATCCCATCTCCTCACTTACCAGTATACAGGGGATATCAGTCTGCGGGTCAATCCATTCAACAAGATCGGGATCGCCCCCAGAATGCAGATGTGCAGAGATGGCTATGTCAATCTCGTTGTCGGCCCAAGCAAATTCCAGAAGTTTCTGACCCTGATCGGCCAGTCCGAGCTGAACGAAGACCCGGCCTGGAATATCCTTAATATGGCCAAAGAGAAAGAAGCGGCGGCACTCTTTGATCGCTGCTTTGCCCAAAAGACAAAACGGGAGTGGTCAGAAATCTTCCAGAACGCCGGTATGATCTGCACGCCCCTGAGTACACCGGCGGATGTCTGCAACGATGAACACTGGAAGGAGAGAGGCTTCTTCCAGGAAATGGATCATCCGGTGGCCGGCAAAACAACGTTTCCCCGGGGAGCCATCCGCGGGAAACCCGAATGGTGGCAATGTAAAAAACCGGCGCCAGGCCTGGGACAGGACAACGAAACGGTCTACGGCAAACTGGGATATTCCAGACAGGATCTGGCTGTACTCAGGGCCCAGGGCGTGATATAGACGAGATCCAGGATGGCGATGTCAATGACCGCCCTCGGAGACAGGCATGATCGAAGCTGCGAGCCTCGCTTCTTACTTGTCGAAAATGTGTTCAATGGCATACTGGTCGCCGCCTGGATGGCAATAGAAACGTGGTGAATAGTGACGTTTTTTGTAACTATTCACCTGTATACGCCCCAAAGGGTTTGTGTTTCAAGAAACGCATGAATCCTTCTGGAGCTCCTGGAAGCCATCCATGGCTTCCAAGGTTCTTGAAACACAATACCTTCGGGACTGGGCGGAAATTGAACTGAATAGATACCGTTTTTTTTACATCATCCGAAGGTCATAATTGAAACCAGCTAGTTATTACGCTTTCTGATATAAACAGGGAACCCGCAGGTCAAGGAGTCAACCATGGAAATAAAAACCAAAAAAAAACGCTATCCGTTGCAGGGTGTCCGGGTACTGGGGTTTACCCAATCCTGGACCGGACCTTTTGCCGGTATGTTGCTCGGGGATCTGGGAGCGGAAAATCTCCGACTGGAACAGATCCAGTATGCCGGCGGCATGACCCGGGGATTGACCTCGTTTCCCCTGAGAGATATGTGGATCAACAAAAAAGTGGGTCGTACCATGCAGTATCCCGATCATGAACCCACCGGTCCCAACGGGGAATACCACATGAACCGGTTCAGTTTCGGCAATTGTCACCTGCAGAACACCTATGGATTTACGCTGGATTTCACACGCCCCAGGGGCATGGACCTGCTGAAACAACTGCTCCTGAAGTGCGACATTTTCCTGGATAATAATACCCCCTCGACAGCCCCCAAGCTGGGGTTAAGTCCGGAATTCCTGCATGAGGTCAATCCCCGGCTGATTATCATCAGGGCTCCGGGATTCGGGCTCTGGGGGCCGTACGAGAACTGGAAGGGCTTCGGGGCCAATATTGAGGCAGCCGTCGGACATACCTTTGCCCTGCGCTATTCCGATAAACCGGAGCATCTCATCAGCAATCTCGAAACTTACTCCATGGACAACTGCGGGGCCCATACACTGGCTTCGGCAGCCATGATGGGGTTGTTGCAGCGCAACAAAACAGACTGCGGCATGCTGATCGAAATCGCACAGGCAGAAGGGGTCATGGGTGTCCTGCCAATCTTCTGGATGGACTATTTTATCAACGGCAGAACACAGCCTCCGTACGGCAATCGTCACCCCTCAGCGCTTCAGGGATGCTATCCAACCCGGGGAAACAACCCGGACTATGACTGGGTCGTGTTGACGATCAACAATGACAAGGAATGGCGGGGATTCTGCCAGGCCCTGGGAGATCCCCTTTGGGCCAGAGCGGAGAAATTCAGCGATGGGGTGAGCCGGCTGAAGCATCATGATGAGATTGATCAGCACATCTCAGACTGGACCCGGAAACATGACCACTATGCCATCATGTTCCTGCTGCAGCAGCACGGCGTCCCGGCCGGTCCAGTACTGACCGAAAAAATGGTCTATGAGGATATGCACCTGCTGGAGCACGACTTTTTCATTGAGGAGAATCAGAAATGGTGCGGCACACACCAATATTCCGGCTACACCGGAAAATTCAGGCACACCCCCAGAAAAAACCGGGCGGATATGCCGGCAACAGGGCTGGGAGAGTACAACGAATATGTGTTCAAGAAGTTACTCGGAGTGACCGATGAGGCCTATGCCGAACTTGAAAAGGAAGCATATATCGGCACCGAGATGCTGGTAGACGCTAAATCGAGCATCTAAGGCTCCGGGCATGGTGTCCAGGGACAACACCACAGGGAATGATATCCGGCAAACGGGCATCATTCCCAACCAAGTCCCGACGCCCTCTCTGGATCCGAAAAGGGGGTGAATCGCTGCCAATCCGGAAAAGAATCAGGCAGGTTCCCGGCAGCGTCGCTGACATCACAGGCAGGTTCCCGGCAGCGTCGCTGACATCAAATCAAATTCCCAGCAGAAATTCATCTGCATCCAGCATGGTATTTGTTTTGGACAGAAAACAGATGTAGCTGTTTTCGTCCAGGACAATGGGCGAAATGGTCCCGCCGTTTTTCAGATACTTGTCCACAGCCCGTTGTAAATAGGTTCGATTGGGATTAAACGGAATTTTTCGTTGATGCAGATGCTGATAGCGTTTCGGCTTTTCCATGCCTTACCTCCTTGATTGAAAAAGGATTAAAAGCAGCTATGGGTTTCGAAAAATGCGATGGATGGTTTTTTTCCCAATAATCGTATCAATCAAGGCGCACAACTCCATCACTCTTTCCGCCTGATGGTAAGCCTTCCAAGCGGCGACAGAATCCCAGTTGGCGATGATCAGGTATTCAGAAGGGTCTTCATAGTTGACCAGGGTTTCTCCGGATACAAACCCGCCATATTTAAAAACCAGTGAATAGAGTTCAGTGAGTATCGGTTCTATCTGTCTTTTCTGATCGTCTGTGTAACGACGGATAATGACAATTTTTATACTCATATGGGATTACCGATAGTGGGTTGGACAATTGTCGATCCAGCAAAATGGTCTGCCGGATCGGTGCCGACAGTCAAAAACAAGGTCTGCTGAAGGGCGGTTATCTATTCAACCCGCTTGCCTATCCCGGAGAGGTTTTGCCGGAACCTCTCCATCACGAGTTCGCAACGTTAGAACACCTCTCTTGATTGTTCTATATAATCTATCATGTAGAGAACCTTGAATTTGCTGAACAGGTCACTCTTGAGTGCTTCCAGTTCGCGCCGGTTGACATGATACACCCGAATATAAACATGTCGGCTGCCCGCCGGTGCCTGTCTGTACGAAATCAGAATACTGGCCAGACGCCCCCCGTAGGAGCGAAAAATGTCAGTAATCTCCTTAATGGAGCCTGGTGCATCCGGTATTTCAAAACCGAAATCGATTCCCCTTCGGTTGGATCCGGAGAGTGATACCATCACCTTCAAAATATCACTTTTCGTGATGATCCCGATCAGGTTACCGGCATCGTCCAGTACCGGTGCAGAAGAGATGTTTTCCTTCAACAGCAGATCAGCCACTTCATCCACCGTTTGCAGAGGCGAAGCGGTTATCGGATGCTTGACCATGATATCCCTGATCAGTATTTTATCGATCAGGTACTTCATTTCATGGATCTCCAATGATGTGGCATCTGAAGCGGAAGCCCGTTTGATGTCGCCATTGGATAGTATCCCAACCAGTCTGCCTTTTTTCATCACAGGTAGCGATCGAATCTTGTACTCCTTCATCAGCTTGATGGCCATACGCATTGAGTCATCTTCATCAATGGTAATAACTTCTTTACTCATCCAGTCTTTGACCAACATGTTCACTCTCCTTATTCAAATATGGGTTTGCTGCCAATCCGAAGCACATCGAACCGTATACCTGATCGGCTGTCGCTCCGTTGATAAGATTTGTGACTGTTCAGCACATTTAGTAGCTCAGCGACGGGACCTGGATGTGATTGAACGGATTGGGAGCGGAAAAAGCCTCCAGGAGGGAGGCTTCCGTGACCGCCCTCGGAAGACGTCCATGGATGGACGTCGAGAATGAGTTCAATGACATTCAGGTTTCGGCGCTTTTGCGGAATTTGCTGAATAGTGACAAAGATTTTTCCTTCCCACCAAAAAGCGATTCTCAGGAATATCTCAGCAACTACCATACCCAAAAAAAACGTTTGTAGTGCATTCTAATTTATTATTTTTTACAATAGGATAGGCTATCTTTCGGGGATATCCGGCGACTATGCGGCATCTGACTGTCAGAAATTTTTACACATTGTAAACCGGCCTTGCCGGTTACCCATGCCAGCCCCGTTGTCCGGATCTTTTTCCGGGCTGTTCTCATATAAACCTCCAGGCCCCGGGCGGGGCACAACGAAGCATGGGAAACCGTCTGGAGGGCCGCACTGACCGGGAGGGGCGGGGTTAAGCAGGGATGGTCGATCTTCCCGGACATTGATCCATCAGGGTCTTGGCTATTTTTTTGTTGCCATAGGCCTTGTCAAAGGCATGATAGAATTCAAAGGCCAGTTTTCTGGCCCTGGCATTGTACTGGCCATCATCGGCCCAGGTCTCCCTGGGAACCAGAAACGTAGGGGAGATACCCGGACAACTTTTCGGCACCTTGAAAAAGAAATGCTGGTCCTCAGAGACCGCAACCTCATCCAGGTCTCCGTTCAAAACCGCATTCACGATACTCCGGGTCAGACCGATATCGATGCGTCTGCCGACTCCGAACGGCCCCCCTGTCCAGCCGGTATTGATCAGAAAACAGCGTGTCTGGTGTTCATCCAGTTTTTTACCCAGCAGCTCAGCATACATCTCCGGCAGCAGGGGCATAAAGGGCTCCCCGAAAAAACGGGAAAAAATGGAAACCGGATCCACCACCCCGGTTTCGGTCCCGGCCAGTTTACTGGTATACCCCATGAGAAACCAGAACATGGCCTGATCCCGGCTAAGGCAGGCGACCGGCGGAAGCACGCCGTTGGCATCGGCGGTCAGAAAGAGGATATTGCGGGGGTGCGATCCCCGGGCCGACTGCTTGATATTCTTCAGAAAAGACAAGGGATAGCTGGCCCGGCTGTTGGGTGTCAACCGTTCGTCCGAGAGGTCAAAGGAGCTGTCCGGATAAATCATGGCATTCTCAACGATCGCGCCATGCCGGGTTACCTTGTCCCTGTGAAAAACCGCATCAAATATTTCCGGTTCCTTTCCCGGGTCCAGGTTGATCAATTTGGCATAACAACCGTATTCAAAATTGGCGACTCCCGTACCACTCCAGCCGTGTTCATCATCCCCCAGCAGGGACCGGGTGGCATCCGCCGAGAGGGAGGTCTTGCCGGTCCCGGAAAGGCCGAGAAACAGGGAGAGCCTTCCCTGTGAATCCTCGTTGGCGGAGCAGTGCAACGGTAAAATGTCTGAGAAGGGCAGGTTGTAGTTCATGACCGTGAACATCAGTTTCTTGACGCTTCCCCCATAGGCAGAACCGTAAACAAGCCCCAGATGATTGGCAAAATCCATCACGATGGCCAGATCGGATGTTTTACCGCCAGGCAGGTGACGCAACCGATCCCGGTAACGGCTGGTCTCTATCTTATCATAGGGCAGTACCAGCAGCAGGAACTGTTTTTCGGCAAAGATACTGCCGGCGATATCGGCCGGTATCGGTCGAAACATATTCAGTGTGAAAAGAGCCGTCAGGGATGAATCGGTGACGGTGCGGACCGGCATGGCATAGGCTGGATCTGCGCCAAGCACCCGCTCCGTTACATAGATATTTTTCTTGCGTTTCAACTGGTCCAGGGCATCCTGCCACAACATTCCGAAGGTCTCAGGATCCAGTGACAGATTGTAGGGCGAATCCCAGTCGATATAGGGGTCACTTTCCGGGTTTCGGACAATCATGGTGTCTTTTGGCGATCGACCTGTCGACTCCGGCAGGGTAAACGTGTAGAGAAACCCCTGTCGGGCGGTAATGGCTTCTCTGTTCCGGACAACCCGATTGATCACCATTTCCCTGTCAGGGTTAAGAATGACACCCTTGTGTCTGCTGAGGACCTGCCCCAGATCGTTTTTGAGTTTCATTACGGCCTTGTCTTCATCCATTCATTGCTTTTACGGTTTGTCTGCCGGGTTGCGGGTCTTTTTTAATCGGTTACCGCTATTTTGGCACCGGGAACTGCAAAATACAACCTTTGATTCAATAACCAGTTCCCATACCGGGTCTCACCTGTTTAACCAGGTTTTTTTAACATCATCGCTTTTTTTTCCCTCGACCTGTTCGATGGCTTCAAACAGTCCTTTTTCCCGGACCGTAAACGGTTCAAGATCCAGTTGAATGTTTGTGATGATCTTCTTTATGTTTTCAATGCTGTTCCCTTTTTTTTCAATCAATGACACCTGAAAATCTTCAAATGAGCCCTCGGTGATATTGGACTGATAGGTATGCATGATGACGGGAGTATGCTTCATCCGGCCCAGTATCCTTTTCAGGAGTAATGGATTGTCCATATCCGGCAGGTCGGGATCCAGGATGATCAGGTTGAATGGCTGCTGTTGCCGAACCAGGCGCATAATTTCATCAACACTATCAGCAAGCAGCACTTCATGATGCTCTCTGGACAGTTCCCGTTTCAAATAGTCCCTGACATGCCGATTGCGGTCAGCAATGAGTATGCGGAGTTCCTTCTTCACCGGTATCACACGAAAATCTGGGTTAACATATCATAAAAACAGAGACAAATAGCTGCGGCGCTGCCCACAATATCCGTGACGCAATTCATGGTCCGGCTGTTCATCCTTCAGGGGAGCGTTCGCAGTTGATAAACTGCAGCAAATATGCCAAACAAAGAATTCCCTTCTGTTTGTTAACTTACTGTATCTACTTGGTTTAATTTGGCAGGAGGGTAATTCTTTCTGAACCTGAAACCGGAAATTTGTCGGGACATTTTACATTCTGTAAATTCACGATGCTATTCGGATTGGTTTCAGGGAAAGCAACCGGGGAAGCAGACCGGTGTCCATGGTCAACGCGGAAACGGTCTGCAGTGTCAGGCCTGGTCAGGACAGGGGCAGCGTCAGGATAAACCTCGTCCCCTCGCCGATGCGACTCTCAATCTGAATGCGTCCTTTCAGGGCGGCAACTTCACTGGCCACAGCATCCATCCCCACACCCCGGCCGGACAGATCCGAAACCGCTTCCTGGGTAGAAAACCCAGGTCTGAAGATCAATTGGATCACCTCCTGTTCCGACATCGATTCCGCCTGCTGCGAGGTGATGATACCATTTTTAACAGCTTTGGATTTAACGGCAAAGCTGTCAACCCCCCCCCCGTTATCGGCAACCCGGATGATAAAATCATCGCCGTCAATGGCTGCCTGAATGGTCACCTCTCCGATCTCGGGTTTTCCCAGCATGGCTCGCACATCGGGGGGTTCAATGCCATGGTCCACGGCATTGCGAATCAGATGGATCAACGACGCAAAGAGGGGTTTAAACGGTTCATGGACAAGTTCCGTGTCTTCTCCCTGCAGTTTGACTTTCAGTGGTTTATGTAACTGCTCGCCCAGTTCCCTGGCATCATCCGCGAATTTTTTCAGAACGTTGCGGACGGGCTGTTTTCGAAGGTCTCCCACGGCACTGGCAACGGCCGGATCTACCCGGGAGGAATCTGACAAGGCTTTCTCCAGAGCCTGGATTTTTCTCTCCGGGATACGGAAATAGCCCTGTTGCGCAGCGTTCAGCAGTTCCCGGGGCAGGATATGTTCCAGACCGTGCAGTGTCTGCTGCAGAATGGTCCCCAGCTCTTCCGTTTCCTGCCGGATCACCACCACCAGCTGGTCATTGATAAGTACCTGGCCGCTGCGAACTTCATCCAGTCTGGACTCAATACCATGGGCCTTTTCAGCCGCGGCCTTAAACAGATAACTGGCCAGTCCCCCTTTAACCGTATGATAATGACGGAAAAGCACATCCGCCTGGATATCGGCAACCGGCAGTTCAAGTATCTGCCGGGCTTCGTCCAGGCAGCGGTTGATCGCGTTCAGAAAACTGAGGAACCCGTGACGATCGACAGCAATCTTGACAATCATCCGGTTTCGCTCTTCATCCGCCATCAATCTGTGTTCCAGATCCCGCTGGGCGGTGATATCGGTCAGCACGATCATAATACGCCCCGCGGTGTTTTCCTGCGGTGGAATCCAGTGGTAGTCCATCTGGTAGATTTTTCCGTCTTTTTTCAATTCTGCCGGCAACAGGTCCTTCACCAGTGCCAGGTCCCCGGTCTGGCTGAAGACCAGGTCCAACACCTCCTGCCGCTGCTGTGAATTCTCCGGGAAAAGGAGTCCCAGGGCATTTTCGTTTTCAATCGATCTGCCAAAAAATTCCCGAACCGCCCGAGAGGTATACCGCTGCACGGTATAATCCTCTGCAAAGGAAAAAAATCCCTGGCCGGTGTTGTCCAGCAGATCCTTGATGGCGGCAGTCCGTTCCCTGACCTGACCTTCCAGATTGGCCGACAGCTCTTCAACGGTGATGAACGCCTTGGAAAAACGCAGCGAGAGGACAAAGGACTGGGAGAAGATCATCACAAAGAGTCCGGCCCCCACGAGATCCGCCGTTTGAATAATCTCATGATTATAGAGAACATCGTTCACCAGCGACGCGATCAGGACGACGCAACCACCCAGAACCACACCGGCACCCTCGCGACGTCGGTAACTGGCCCTGGCCAGCACAACCAGGTAGTACAGGCAGCTTAGCCCCATAATGGCTTGAAAGTAAACCAGATAGGCCGTAAAGATGAATGCCGGCACCACGGTTGTAAACAGAATGAACGCGATCGCCGGCACTGCGATCAGGTTCACGATTTTGCGGGGAAATTCCTGGGGATAGAGGGTCTGCAGAAACGCACTGAAAAAGACCAGGCCGATATAGAGCACAAAATAGTCCAGCTTCACCAGCAGTTCCCAGGAGATATCGGGAAAGAGAACCGAAAGAATCGTGGACCCGTGGATACTCAACCGAAATGAGATCACCAGACAGAACACCCCGAAGAACAGGGTTGACTTTTCCTTGCGACGCAGCGCAAACAGCCCGAAATGATAGAGACTCATGATAAAGATGGCCCCCAGCAGGAACAGGTCGAATGCGGTTCGCAGCTGGCTGATACGGCTGATTTCCTCATGGGTGCCCAGCTTCAGCGACTGCCAGATCCCCCCATTGGTATGGGAAAAGTTGGAGACCTGCAGCACCAGATCCACCATCCCGTCATCGGTAACCAGATTGGGCGTTTTGGGCAGGTACTGGGGTATTGACGTATCAGGTGACCGTCCCACCACACCATTTTCAGAGATAATCCGACCGTTGGCCCATAACCTGTAGGCTGTGTGCATCAGGGGGATATCCAGTGACAGCAGTTGACCTGGTTTCAGGTGTTGCAGTCTGAGTCGAAACGTCGCCGCCCCGCCCCCACCGACCGGTTTGCCGTCGATTTCAATCTTGTTCCAGTAGCCCGGAACAGCAATATATCCCGATTTAACCGGTTCCGAACCCTGTTTGAAATCTTCGGGGGTGAGCAGTTGATTCCAGTAAAACGCCCACTTTCCGTCCAGATTGATGCTGCCATCCCGGCTCAGATCCCACGCCTGAAAAGCCATCACGCCATTGACTGCTGTCGGACCGGTTCCGGCAAAAGCGCTGTCCGCCCCTGCCAGTATCATCACCAGAGTCATCAGCAACAATAGAAGATGCTGTTTTGCTTTACCCATCGAATTGCTCATCATTGTTTAGAAAAAGAGTCCTGTTATTCCGGTTCATGTAATCGGTTTGATGCCCTGTTCTGCAATTTCCAGGTCAGCACTGACCTGACCCACAGGCTGGCATCATTATTCAGCGTCTGCCCGACCCAAAAAATCGTCCGGTCAAGATCCCGCTGTTTTTGACTATTCCCCATGTCAATCCCAAAGGATGAATCAGGGCTTGATGACCATCCATATCTGATATGATGTTGTTTTCGAAGCGGTTTTTTTGCATATCCCACTTTTCACGGGTTTCAAATAAGGCAGTTTACTCAACCCGTCTTAAATAGGCAATGTTTAAGATCCTGAAGCAAGAGACCTCTTTTTTCTGGACAACGATCGACGGTGATGGTACCCCGAATTGCAGTAAGCTTTTGAACGAGTGACACAGTTCCCCCAAAATTGTATGGTTAAGGAGAAATTTTCTTTTCTGATAAATTCAGGCTAGGAAAAAATTCGTCTTTTTTTTTTAAAAGAGGGGGGCACATCTGCCCCCTGAGGCGGATATAGGCTCATTTTGAATGGTCGAACCCATGGCATTCTTTCAAAGGCTGCAGACTCTGGTCAACCGCTGGACGATACCGAAAGATATAACAGATGATGGAAGTATCCGGTATTGGCAGGAACGGATCGTTTTTTCCTTCCTGCTGGTGGGCTTGATACTCGGTTTTATGGTGCTGATTCCAAGTGTCTGGCTGTCGATCAAGGAAGATCTCTGGACGGTGGCAGGGATTGATATTGCCATATACCTCTGGGTTGTCATCCTTTTTTTCAAGCGCACCATCTCATTCATCGTCCGGGCAGCCAGCATCATCATCATGAGTTACGTGCTGGGCATGGTCCTGCTGATCGTTATCGGTCCGTTTGGCGGAGGACCTGTCTGGTTGTTTTTCTTTCCCATCATTACGGCACTGCTGGCAGACTACCGGATTTCAATCCTCTCACTGCTGGTAAATGTTCTGACACTGGTCGGGCTTGCCATGCTGATTTATTTTGGATGGATTAACTGGGAATTTGCAACCGAAAATCCGGTTGAAAAATGGATCGTCATCGGACTGAATTTTCTGCTGTTGAGCTCCATCACCACCATCATCATTACCCAGGTGATATTCGGGCTCCGGGTGTCAGCCATCAGGACAGGATATGTCTTGAAGTCGCTGGAGCAAAAAAACATTGAGCTCCAGGAATCCAATCGGCAACTGAATGATGAAATCAATGCGAAACAGACCGCCCAGATATCCCTTGTCAAGAGCAAACATGAATTGAAGGACTCTGAAATCCGGTTCAAGGAACTGGTTAATCTGCTGCCCCTGGCCTATTTTCTAGTCGATACCGACTATGTGCTGCAGTTTGTCAACCGCAAAGCCATGGACGTATTCGGGTTTACGGACGTCAGTGTGGAAGACCGGGCAGCCGTCAAATCCTTTGATATGGTAATCCCGGCAGATCGCAACCGGGCACGTGAAAATGTGCGCCGGTGTTTCGAGGGAGACGACATTGGCTGGATACCATATCGAGGAATCAGTGCAACCGGCAGGGAATTCCCCATCGAGGTCTATACGACAGCGGTCATTAAGGACGACACCATTGTTGGTGTTCAAGGCGTCGCTGTCGATATTTCAGATCGGCTGGAAAAAGAGGAGTTGAGAAATGCCAAGGAGGTTGCTGAAAAAGCCAATCTGGCCATTTCCGGATGGGTTGATTTAATTGCCCATGAAATCCGGACCCCCATCAGTGGCCCCCTGAGCTATTCAAAACTGGGGCTGAGAAAACTGAGCAACACCCGGATTGAAGAATCGCTGGATGACATTTACCAGCGCCTGGCGTCGTTTGACGGAAAGGATGAGCGACTGGATCCATTCAAAACAAGAATCTTTGGACTCCAATCAGATTTGCGGACCCTGAACAGAAGCCTGTCCAACTATTTTCAAAGAATCCTGATGGCGGCCGAACGCTTGAACCTGCTGCTGAACGATCTCCTTGACCTGTCAAAACTGGAATCCGGGAAAATGTCCTTTGCCATGGAAAAATCGGATCTGATGGCCATTATCTGGGAAGCGAAAATGGAGATGGAGGCTTTGATTTCTGAAAAAGGGGTGACCCTGGAGGTCCGGGAGCCCGGTTTTGATGCAATTGCGGAGTGTGACAGTTTCAGAATCGGTCAGGTTATCCGGAATCTGCTCTCCAATGCCATCAAATATACCCCTGTTGGGAAAAAGATCACCATTTACCTGCAACAGTCAGATATCCGGTTCGGACGGCGGTCCTATGATCACAAGGTCCCTGCCATACAGGTCACTGTATCCAACGAAGGGAGCATGATTCCCCAGGACCAGATGAACGCCATCTTTGAAAAGTTCAAACAGAGCAGAAAAACCCCCGCTGGTCTGGGTACCGGTCTGGGACTGGCTATCTGCAAAGAGATCACATCGGCCCATGCCGGAAATATCTGGGCTGAAAGTTCTGAAAAACTCGAAACGAAATTTCATTTCATGATCCCCTATGAACAGGAACGGGGTACCAGGAGCTGATCCCACGAAACAGATCCGTTTCAATCAAATACTGGCGAATATCGGCATCAAGGGGGTGATTCAATTCCGAATGGTCTGGCTGGCAGTGGTCATCCTGATCGTGGTAGGTTGCGGTTTCGGGTTGGGTGACCTGCGTCTGGATTCCTCCAACGAGTCCTTCCTGCCCAAATCGGACCCCCTTTATTTGACCAACGAGCGTTTCAAGGCCCAATTTGGCAATGAGGAATTTGTGTTCATTCTGATTCAGGCAGAGGATCTGATCAGTCGGTCAACCTTTGCCAGAATCAGGGCCCTGCAGGCCGACCTGGAGACCCGGCTGCCCTTTGTGGACGAAGTCAACACGCTCAGCAGCGTGGAGTATATGGAAACGGTCGGGGACAACCTGGTCATCAGGGATATCATCGGCGAGGAAATACCGGAAAATGATGGCCAACTTCAGGAGATAAAGCGAAAACTGGCCGCTTCGTCCTTGATCATGCACCGCCTTGTCACCCCGGACTGGCAGTACGCCGGGATTGCCATCACCTTCGAAAGAATGCCCGGCGCTGTCTGGGTCAAGGCCGACAAGGGATTTACACCTATGGACCAGACCCGCTGGCAGGACAACCAGGTCATCATGGCCGATGGTATCTTTGAAGCACCAGCGGCTGAAAAGAGTGGTGGACGGGTTGAGGTCCTCGATGCCAGAAAACTGATCGCACCCGCTTTGCGGGTGATTTTAAAGGATCACCAGGCGGAAGACTTCGCCCTGCGGGCCACCGGGATGCCCCTGGGGGATTTTGAAGTGGACCAGATTACTTCGGAGGAGGGGTCACAGCTCGGTGTGATTGCATTCGGCGCCGCTCTGCTCTTCATGCTGGTCCTTTTCAGAAACCCGGTCGGTGTTATCGCCCCCCTGTCCGTGATGATTTCTACCGTTGTCATCCTGTTTGGCATGATGGGCTGGCTGGGGATTCCGGTCTCCATGGGCAGTATGTTTGTGGCCCCCCTGCTGATGGTCCTCTCCGTCAGCTACGCCATTCACTATATCAACCATTTCAATTTCTACTTCCAGAGAAAGGGGGATCGTCGGCGGGCCCTTCACTATGCATACGCGCAATCGACCTGGCCCTGTTTTTTGACGGCTGTCACCACAGCGATCGGTTTCGGTTCCTTTCTGATTGTTTCGATGAAACCCATTCGTCATGTCGGCGTCGCCTGTGGCAGCGGGGCCATGATCGCATTCATCCTGGTCATGATCCTGGTTCCCATTTTTTATTCATTTGGCGGGGACTTCCGGAAACAGCAACAGAACGGGGTCCGGGTAAGAAAACCCTTGCCGCTGGGCATGGTGCCGCTTTCAGAATGGGTACTGACCTTCAAAATCCCCGTGATCCTTTTTTCGATCCTGGTCATTGGATTCGGGGCCGTCTTTGTCAGCCGCATTCCGGTGGAAACGGATCTGCTGAAGCTGCTGGGCCCCGATAACCGCTTCGTCAGAGATACCCGCGCCATCACGGATGTTCTGGGTGGCTACTATGCCTACGAAGTAATGATCGAACTGGCAGAACCGGCAGCGGCCAAAAACCCGGAAACACTCCAGGCACTGGAACAACTGTCCGATGCGGCACAAGGGTGGGAAGCCACCCGGACAACCATGTCCCTGGTGGACCTGGTCAAGGAGATCAACTCTGTCATGCATGACCGGCTCCCGGGAACCGATATCATTCCGGACAGCCGGGAACAGATCGCCCAATACCTGTTGCTCTACGAACTATCCGGGGGACGGGAACTGGATAACTGGGTGGATTATGGCTACCGCACACTGCGATTGTCTGTGCAGCTGGCCGATTCCATCAACCTGGATCGGCACATGGACCGCATGCGGATGATCGCTGCAGACCTTTTCCCGAAAGAGACCCGCATCAGCTTTGTGGGGGACGTCCCGATACTGCTGAGACTGATGAACCTGCTCATCGTGGACCAGTTGAAGACCATTTTAGTCGTCTTTGTCGTCATCAGCCTGGTCATGAGCGTTATTCTCAAGTCTGCCAGAGCGGGTCTGATTTCAATGATTCCCAACATTTTTCCCCTGGTGGTGATCGCCGGTCTGATGGGTCTGCTGCAGATCAACCTGGATATCATGACGATGATGATTGCCCCCATGGTGATCGGCATCGCTGTCGATGATACGGTCCACTTTTTTATTCACTTCCGGGATGAGTTGTCCGGGTTCAGGGACTATCACAGAGCCAATCGACAGACCTTCATCAAAATCGGGCATGCCCTGGTGTTTACATCCCTCGTTCTGAGCCTGGGATTCAGCATACTCGGTTTCAGCCATGTGACCGGTATTGTCAATATGGGATTGCTGGCTGCTGTCGGGATCCTGGCTGCGCTCATCGCCGATCTTTTCATCACCCCCCTGCTGCTGGTCTATCTGAAACCTTTCGGCCGATTCCGTGAAAATGCCGGGCCGCTGATCCCGCCGAGCCGGGTACAGAAAGGGAATCATCCCTGAATGGAGTGACATTTGTTTTACAAAATGGGTCTCCACGGCACCGGGCAAAAGGACTAGGGTAGGACAAACAACCCAGAAACCCTCTTATCCGGGAAAAATGATTGCCAGATTCAGAGACCCCTTCAGCGGATTGACCCACTTTATCGGATGCCTGTTGGCTGTTCTGGGTCTGGTCCTGCTGGTCATGAAAGCAGCAGATCCGATCAGGCCATGGCATCTGGCCACGTTTTCCATTTTCGGCGCCGGCATGATTCTGCTCTATCTGGCCAGTACCCTCTACCACTGGTTGCCATTATCAGAAACCGGTGTGCAACGGTTGCGGCGGATCGATCATATCATGATTTTCGTTATGATTGCGGCCACCTATACGCCCGTCTGTCTCATCCCCCTCAGGGAGTCAATCGGTTGGGAACTGTTTTTCAGCGTCTGGACAATGGCGGCGATTGGTTTGTTTGTCAAGATCTTCTGGCTCCAGGCACCCCGCTGGTTTTCCGTCATGCTGTACCTGGTCATGGGCTGGTTGTCCATCCTGGGGATCGTTCCCATTGTCAAAGCACTGCAGTCGGGAGCTGTGATCTGGCTGGCTGGCGGGGGTCTTTTTTACACCCTGGGGGCTGTCATCTATGCAGTCAAGAAACCGGATCCCTGGCCGAACCGGTTCGGATTCCACGAACTATTTCACCTCTTCGTCATGCTGGGCAGCTTTTCCCACTTCATGATGATGTACCGGTATATCTCCCTGATCAATTAAGGGCACCTTGATTCAATGGAACTGTAACTATTCAGCAAACTAACAAGGCGGGGTCGCCACAGTCATCAAGTTACACAGAGACCCGTCATGGTCAATCTGTCATTGAACTCATTCTCGATGGCCATCCATGGCCATCTTCCGAGGGC
>Ga0180009_10001133_pt1 | contig 33267 bp, 29 predicted proteins | sample OS_PC_MetaG_FD_123537 | JGI IMG/M metagenome (GOLD analysis project Ga0180009, IMG submission 123537) | Groundwater microbial communities from the Aspo Hard Rock Laboratory (HRL) deep subsurface site, Sweden - OS_PC_MetaG | ecosystem: Environmental > Aquatic > Deep subsurface > Groundwater...
CAAAAATTTCATTTTATTGAAAATAATACTGTTCACCACATGGTCAGATTAGTAATTGCATAGCACTGTTCCTGATTAGGTATTAATGAATGATTGTTATAAACGGGTTAAAAGCAGATAATATTTTCATGAGTTTGATTTTTTAAATAATTTATTACAGTTTCCTTACAGGAATCAAATATTCAGCCTGTATTGTATATACTAATAGCTCATGTTCATCTTTCATTTTGACACAAAGCAGAAAAACAGGGTGATCGCCACCTTCAGCAGCAAGGACTGGAAGCCCGCTGAAAAGGGTTGGCGGACAATCCGCTCCCACCTCCGGCAGATCGCCACGACATGTATTTCCGCCTGCGCGGAACCAACCTCGGCGGCGTCATGGACCGAGAAACCGACGGCGAGTGCAACCCGCTGAAGGACGAGCTTCAGGGAGCGAACAACCGGGACAAAGACCTCCGCCGATCTCTGGCTTTATTCAAATCCGCTCTTTGTCCGGTTTCCCGCTGACCGCTGTTTCCTTGCCGAACTCTCTCCCCCCGCCGTCATGGCCGCGGAGAGAGTTCGGCTCCGAAGAAGAAATGCACAGCGGGCGCCGGCTCTTTGCCATCCGATCGCTTGTCGAAATCCTAACTAAAAACTAACGATAAACTAATGAAAAACTAACTATTCACTAGCCGCAAACATGGTATTCTCTAAAGAGATTCGGCGCATTGAGCGCCTTGCCATCATCCACTCACAACAGGGGGAACACGACATGTCCGGCAAAGAAATGAAATTTGAGAAAGTGATGCCCTTCAAGAATTCCGCTGATTTTTTTCGCGTACTGGCCCAGATGATCGAACACGGCAACACTGATGAGTTGAAGGAATTCGACCCCACCTTTGACGACCTCAAGAAGATGAAGCTCGAACTGAAACGAGAGGGCGACCAGCTCCATCTGAAGGCCAAGGTCAAGACCGTTTCTCCCGCCTCGGTTTGCGGCGAGGGGAGCGGCGAAGAGTTGGAAGCCGGCGGCAAGCCCAAATACAAAACGGTGAAGAAACGGATGGAGAAGTGCTTCAAATCCATGGGCGTCTCGCTCAAGAAGGGGATCATGCCCGAGAAGGGTGAGGTGGATTTGTTCATTGCCGATTCGGAGCTCATGGTGGGGTATCCGAACAAAGGCGATGAGCACTATGACGAGTACGCCAAGCTCTGCGTCCAGCTCAACGTGGCTTATGAGAATGCGGACCTCGCGGCCATGCAGGAAAAATACGCCGAACTCAAGGCGATGGAGAAGCTCTGCCATGATCAGTACAAATAATGCCATGGCCAAAACATTCGCATGCCTTCGCAAGTGAAACCCGCCCAGGCCCTGCCTATTATCGCGGCGCCGACACAGCCAAAATACGGAGCAGACCGCGTCCATGAAACTGGTCAAACCAAAACATAAATCGGAAGTGGTGCCCCACGCCCTGCCCGATATGATTCCGGAGGAGATTACGGAAAGCGATGAGCAAGGTTTTTTCGCCATCACCTCGACAAAGCTGACCCCCGAGCAAATCCGGCTGGTGCTGACCCCGGAGAAGACCTACCCAAGGCAGCAGGGGGTCATGGCGCTCCATTGGCACCCCGAATTCGTGCCCATGGAGCTGATTGAGCAGCGAATCAACACCACCTTCCCCAACCGGAAGGAAGAGCTGATCATCCCCACCCAGCACAACATGCTGATGAGTTACGGGGATTACAGCGGAGTAGAGGTGGACTGTTATTCCCGGGGATTCAACCGCAAGGTGCAACTGCTGCTGCATTTCGAGAAAAGCAGGCTTGACCGTGCCGGGATTCTCAAGGCGCAATTGGCCCATACCCGGCAGTACCGGGCCTCCCAGCTCTTCGATTTCATCCACACCATCACCAGTCCGGCGGAGGAGCGGCTCGACGAGGCTGCCGGAGAAACCGGGGCCGATGCCGAGTTGGTCGGCTTTATCCGCATCTATGTGCGCAAACTCAACGAGCTCCTGGACCGCCACATGGACCAGGTGCCGCAGGATAGTATCAAGAACAAACTGTTGCGCGACTTCTTCGACACCCTGCGCCCGGAGTACGGCGACACGGTGATCAACCGTTCCCAGGCATTTCTGAAAGCGGTCAAGGAGATCGTCAAACGGAATTTTTCCCCCAAGTATTTCTACCGCACCTCGGAGATCATCGAGGAAGCCCGCGGCCTGGGGGCGGGGGTGGTCATTCCCCATCCGGAGCAGTTCTGGCCGATCCTGTTGGCCGACTATGACGTGGACGGCTATGAGGTCTGGAACCCACAATCTCGCGAATACACCGATTTTCTCATCTCCGTGCTCAACCGGAAGAACCGGGAAGCAGGCCCGTCAAAAAAACGCCTGCTGGTTTTCATGGGAGACGACACCCACATGAGCGAAAAGACCAGGCCGCAGCACGAACGCGATCACCTCAAGGTTTCCCGGGAGATCGGGGTGCAACCGCCCTGGAGCGACTTGGTCATCCGCAAAAAACTGGTGGTGGCGCACATGGACAAACACGATGTGCTGGAAGAGTACAAGGCCAGACTGGCAGGATGACCGACAACCGCAACGGTTCCATTTTTTTCGATGTAACAATCCATTCGAGGTATGAATATGTCCACCAAAAAATTTGACTACGAATCATTGCAGGACGCCCACTCCATCAAAACCTACCTGGTCTCCCTGATCGATTCCATCGAGAAGGGGCGAATCATCCTCAAGTCCAACGGCGAGGAGATGGCCATGCGGGTGGATGATCTGATGAAATTTTCAGTGCAGGCAAAAAAGAAGGACGGGCAAAACAAGCTGTCCATAAAATTATCCTGGTCGGAGATCAAACCGGTCATCAAGGAGGAGCGCGCTTCCTCCATGAGCATCGGCTCGTGATGATCCCTCAGCCATGCTGACCACCGCGCTCAAGGAAAATCTCAGTTTCATGGTTGTCGAAGTGGCGCGTCAGCTCGACGAGACCTTCGATTTTCTGGCAAACGGCGAGGCCTCCGCCTTCCGGAAAATCAACAGCCGGGACGACTACATCGACAACCTTAAAACAGTGATCGAGAACTGCTGCTTCACCACCCTGAGCGAAACTAAGGCCATCACTCAACAGGAGCGGGACAGTATTCAGGCAACCCACACCATCTGCGTCAATCTGGAACGCATCGGCGACTTTTGCGTCAGCGCGGCGGACCAGCTCCACTACCTCAACAATCATGCCATTCTCCAACATTTCGATTATCAGCAGATCTTCGACATCCTTGCCGAGCACCTGCAGGCGGTGATCCCGGTACTCAAGGAAGGCGACATGGGCAAGGCCCTTGCCATCTGCCGTGCCGAAAACCAGATCGATGCCATCTACAAGGAGAACTTCGACAAAATCATGGAAGCGCTCCGGAGCGGCAAGGAGATCGAAAACCTGATCACCGTGCTCTTCATCTTCCGCTACCTGGAGCGGATGGGCGACTCGCTCCTCAATATCGGCGAAGCCTTGCTTCTTTCCATCCTGGGAGAAAAGATCAAGATCGAACAATTCCAAGCCCTGGAGGAAACCCTCACCAAATCTGGGTTGCGCGCCAGTCTGGCCGAGGTGGAATTTTCCTCCATCCTGGGCAGCCGTTCCGGCTGCCGGATCCGCAAGGTTAAGAGCCATGACGGGCAGCCGCTGATCGCCCCCCAGACGCAGAGCAGCATCTTCAAGGAGGGCAACAAGGAAAAAATCCTGGCGGAAAAGAATAACCTGGAACGCTGGAGCGAGATCTTCCCCGGCCTGACCCCCAGACTATTCAGCCATCAGGAATCGGAGGAGACCGCCTCCCTGCTGGTGGAATTTCTCCCCGGACGAACCTTCGAGGCCATTCTTCTCAAGGGCGATCCCGCCGAACTGGAAACGGTATGCGCGCTGCTGCACGCCACGGCCCTGGATATCTGGCAACGGACCCGAAAAGAGGTTCCGGTCAAGGCCAACTTCATCGCGCAGATCATGGCCCGCATGCACAGCGTGCTCAGCGTGCATCCCGATTTCCTCCGGGTCCGCCAGGACATCGGTTCCTCGGAGGTCATGCCCACCGACGAGCTGCTGGCCAAGTGCCGCCAGATCGAAGAGAAACTTGCCGCCCCCTTCTCGGTCTTTATCCACGGCGACTTCAACGTCAACAACATTATCTATAACGGCGCCGCGAAGCGCATTCAGTTCATCGACCTCTATCGCTCCCGCGAGGGGGACTACATCCAGGATGTGTCGGTGTTCATCGTCTCCAACTTCCGACAGCCGGTCTTTAAAACGCACCTGCGTGACCGGCTCAACTGGATCACCCGTGATATGTATCAGATGGCGCGTGAATTTGCCGTCGAACAGGGCGATGAAACCTTCGAAGTACGCATGGCCTTGGCACTGGCCCGCTCCTTTTACACCTCCACCCGTTTTGAGTGGAATAACGATTTTTCCCATGAAATGTTTCTGCGCTCCCACTTTCTACTGGAAAAAGTGCTGGCGCATCAGGACAAGCCTTGGCACACCTTTTCCCTGCCTACCGGCATCATGTACTACTGATATCCTGAAAAGAGGTCTTACCTTGAAGAAAATAGGTGTGGTTGGTATTGTCGGCGGCTGGTCCTCCGAGAAACTCGCCGATGCGGTGGCGGAACGCACAGGTTTCCGCCTGCTGGTGGATCCGGGTGCGGTGCGACTCGACCTGCCCTCGGGCCGGGTGCTTTCCGGCGAGGTGGAGCTCAACTCCCTAGACGGCCTGATCATCAAAAAGATCGGCACGGACTACTCCCCGGATCTGCTCGACCGGCTGGAGGTCTTCCGCTTCCTGGCCAGCCGGGGGATGCCGGTCTTTTCCAACCCGCTGAACATCATCCGGGTGCTGGACCGCCTCACCTGCACCATCACCCTGCAACTCGCCGGGATCCCGATGCCGCCGCTGACCATCACCGAGGATATCGACGCGGCGCTAGAGGCGGTTACACAGTATGGCGAGGCGGTTTTCAAACCCCTCTACTCCACCAAGGCGCGGGGCATGATCGTGCTGCGGCCCGACAGGGAAACCCGGGCGATCATCGAGAAATACAAAGCCGCGCACCGGATCATGTACATCCAGAAGAAGATCGAGCTGAACGGCCGTGATCTGGGAGTAGTGTTCCTGGGCGGCCAGTACCTCACCACCTACGCCCGCACCTGCCGTAACGACTCCTGGAACACCACCACCGCTTCCGGCGGCAAGTACCAGCCCCACGAGCCGCCGGAAGAGATCGTCGCCCTGGCGCATACAGCCCAAGCCCCATTCGGCCTCGACTTCACCTGCGTTGATGTGGTGGAGACCGCCGAGGGTCCGCAGGTGTTCGAGGTCTCCGCCTTCGGGGGTTTCCGCGGCATTCAGGAAGCCTGCGGCATTGACGCGGCCAAACATTATGCGGACTATGTCTGCGGGAGGATTGGGGCATGAAGGGAAACGCCACGGAACGTCATGAAATGGTCCAGCGCCTCCGCATGGAGTTTCCGCCTGTTCACCAGCTTGTTCTCGCCTTTGACGACTGCCGGATCGGGGTTCGGACCAATTCCATCGCCCTGACCGATACCCTGCGGGAGTACTTCAGCGATTTTCTCTCGGACACCCCGGTCTGGGACATGCTGCTCACCGCCCATGAGGCAAAACCGCCGGAGCTTCCCCATGCCTTCACGGCCAAGGAGCCGGACCCGGGCAAGAACAAGATCAAGGAAGAGTTTGTCGATCTGGCCGACGGCCGCGTGGTGCGCAAGAGGCTTACCGGCATGGTCTTCGTCTTCGGCGGCGACGACAACCTGGCCATCGGTCCTTGCCTGGACAACGCCAACCAGGTGATCAACTTCATCAACAACCGCTTCATCAGTTGGAAACTCCGAAAGGGCTGCCTGCTGGGCCATGCCGCCGGCATCGGCCTCCACGGCTCCGGCCTGGCGCTGGCCGGTTTCTCGGGCATGGGCAAGTCAACACTGGCCCTGCACCTGATGAGCCGTGGCACGGACTTCATCAGCAATGACCGGGTGCTGCTCAAGGATGATGGCGTCGGCCTCTTCTTGTACGGGGTGGCCAAGCTCCCCCGCATCAACCCCGGCACCGCGCTCAATAACCCCGACCTGGCGGGGGTCATCCCCCCCCAGGACCGGGAACGCTTTGCCGGTCTTGCCCAGGAGGCGCTCTGGAGCCTGGAACACAAATACGACGTGTTCCTCGACCACTGCTTCGGACCCGGCCGTTTTACCCTGGCCGCCCCCATGGCGGGGCTGGTAATCCTCAACTGGCAGCGGGGGCAGGCCGCCACCGTGGCTCGGGAGGTTGATATCCGGCAGCGGCGGGATCTGCTTCCGGCCTTCATGAAATCAGCCGGTCTTTTCTTTCTGCCGGAACACGGCGAGGAGATCGATCATTCCGAGGAGGCCTATCTGGAGCGCCTCGCAAAAACCCGGGTGTACGAGATCAGCGGCAGCATCGATTTCGACCGGGCCTGCGATGCCTGCCTAAAAATCCTGGCCGAATGCCGCGGCCGCTGACACACGAGGCATTATCGCATGAAGATGAATGTATGCAGGGAGATAACCCTGCCGGACCCGGTCCGGGTGGAACTCTACCGGCGCACCCCCGAACTGGGGCCGCGACTGCTTTTCTTCAGCGGCGGCAGCGCCCTGCGGGGCGTAAGCCGGGAACTGATCCGCTACACCCATAACTCCTGCCACATCATGACCGCCGTCGATTCCGGCGGCAGTTCGGCCACCCTGCGGCAGGCTTTTTCCATGCCCTCCATCGGCGATATCCGGGCCAGGCTCATGGATTTGGCCGACCAGAGCGTGCAGGGCAACCCGGAGATGTACCGCCTCTTTGCCTACCGCTTTCCCAAGGAGGCCGGGCAAGAGATGCTCCTCGCCGAACTGAAGGGCATGATTGGCGGTCGGCACCGGCTGGTGTCAGCCATCCCCGACCCCTTGCGCAAGATTGTTCGCCATCACCTGAAGATCTTCCTGTCTCGGATGCCGGAAAACTTCGACCTGCGGGGGGCCAGCATCGGGAATCTGGTACTCACCGCCGGGTATCTGGACAACGGCCGCCACCTCGACCCGGTGATCTTTCTCTTTTCGAAACTGGTCGAGGCGCGGGGCACGGTCCGGCCGGTGCTCAACCGCTATTTGCATCTGGGGGCGATGCTTGCCGACGGCCAGGTTGTGGTGGGCCAGCACCTGCTCACCGGCAAGGAGGTTCCGCCTCTTGACAAGAAAATCGCCCACCTCTTTCTGACCATGACAACCTCTCCCACCAGCAGGGGCGAGGTTTGGCCACGGGTGCGTGATAAGCTCCCCGAGCTGATTCTCTCCGCTCAACTGATCTGTTATCCCATGGGAAGTTTCTATTCCAGCCTCATCGCCAGCCTGTTGCCGGAGGGGGTGACCGAGGCCATCCAGAAAAATGTCTGCCCAAAGGTCTATATCCCCAGCATGGGAAGAGACCCGGAGGCAGTTGGCCTGAGCCTCATGGACCAGATCGAAACCCTGCTGCGCTACCTGAAGAAAAACAACCCCGGCATTCCAACCCGTCAGGTATTGAATTGTGTTCTGGTTGACTCAAAAAATGGAATCTACTCCGGGGAAGTGGACGAAGAAAGGCTTATGGAATTGGACATTCAATTAATCGACTGTCCGCTGGTCAGTGAAGAAAGCGCCCCCTACTGCGAGCCTGGATTACTGGTCCCCCTGCTGCTCTCGCTATCGTAAACAGACCATCATGACCGAAGAGGAAAGAATGATTACGCCGCACGGCGGGCAAGAACCCGACCAAAAAAGCCTGGAAAGCATTGTCGACGACCTGGCCATGCAATTCCGGGTTCCGCCGGAAACCATCAGACCGTTATTGCTCTGCGCTTACCAGGAGCTCATGACAGAGGCGGTGGTCAAGGATTTCGTCTCCATCTTTGCCATGCGCATGGTGCGTGACCGATTTGAAGCGCAGGGGAATGGCGGCGAGTGGCACGGCAAATACCGCAAACCGAACCCTTTTTCCCTGAAGCAGTCGACCAACAGGATACACATTTGATGTCAGATGTCGACGGTGTGCGCTGCATCGGCTACCTCATGCAGGGCCAGCAGGGTGTTGAAAAACTCGTTTTTCGATGCCCTGCTGGCGATCCAAGGATGGATCGCCAATTTCGAGAGCTTTAAGCGCTAATTCGTTGAAATTGCGAGATCGGACAAAATCCACCTCCTGCTGAGGCAGAATCGTTGATTCCCAGGGGATCTCAGACAAAGAGATCGGTCAATGCGAATCCTTTCCCGTCAAAAAGGCCCAAGTCGGTAATCTTCAAGGCGGGGATCACTGGCAGGGCCAGGAAGGCCATGGTCATGAAGGGGGTATGCAGGATGCAGCCGTTTTGCTTGACCCGCTGCTCGATTACACTGTAATTCCTCGCCATCTCCTCGCAACTGTCCAAGCCCATGAGGCCTGCCACCGGCAGCGCCATGAGCCTTTCCTCCTCGCCCTGCACAAAACAGATGCCGCCACCGCTTTCCGCAAGCAGATGCACGGCCCGGGCCAGATCCGCGTCGTTGCTGCCGATGGCGATGAGGTTGTGGGAGTCGTGGGCGATGGAAGAGGCCATGGCCCCGTGCTTCAAGCCGAATCCCCGGACAAAGCCGATGGCCGGAGGCGCCGGCGCATAGCGGTTCAGGACCAGAATCTTCAGCAGGTCGGTGGCCGGGTCCGGTTCGACCAGGGCGCTGCCCACCGGGACAGTATATTCCCCGGCCCCGGTAACGATCTGGCCGTCCGTCACCTCGATGACTTTGAGCCGCGCTCCCCTCGCCTCCACCCGCAGTTGCCCGGCCGTTAGCGGAGCGGGGTTGAAATGGTTGATCGCCCGCGGCTGGACCGCCTCAAAAAGCGGTTCCCCCTTGTCGCTGACCATCTTCTCGCCATTGATCCATACAGCGCGCACCTCCATGCGCTCAAGGTCGTCAACCACGATGAAGTCCGCCGGATCACCCTGTTGCAGCAACCCGACATCGAGCCGGTAATGGCGCACCGGATTGACGCAACCGCATTGCAGGAGATCAAAGATATCATGCCCCAGCCTGAGCCCCTCTTTGATCAGCAGATTGATATGGCCCCGGGCCAGGTCCGCGGGCTTGATATCGTCGGTGCAGAGCATGCATTGATCGGAATGACTGGTGATGAGCGGATGCAGCACTTCGAAATCACGGGCGCTTGAGCCCTGGCGCAGCATGATTTTCATGCCCAGACCCAATTTCTCGTAGCACTCCTCCAATGTGCCCGATTCATGATCCGTGGAAATTCCGGCCTTGACATATGCAGCCAACGCATCCCCGCGCAAGCCGGGGCCGTGGCCGTCCACCCTTTTGCCCATCTTCGCGGCGGCGGAGAGCTTGGCCATGACCTCCGGGTCCCGGTTGATGACCCCGGGGAAATTCATCATCTCGGCAAGAAAATGGATATCGTTGCGCTTGAGCAACGCTGCCACGTCCCGGGCCGATAACGCGGCGCCGGAATTTTCAAAAACGGTGGCTGGCACGCAGGAGGGCGCGCCGAAATAAAACTTGAGCGGCGCCTGCCGGCCATTGGCGATCATAAAATCGATGCCGGCAATGCCGAGGACATTGGCGATCTCATGGGGATCGGCCACCACCGCCACCGTGCCGTGGCAAACCGCTTTTGCCGCAAAGGCGGCCGGGGTCAGCATGGAGCTTTCGATATGGATGTGGGAGTCGATCAGGCCGGGCAGGATAAAGGGGCCTTCGACCGCAGGGTCGGGAAGAATATCAACGATTCGGCCCTGAGCGATTATAAGGGTCCCGGGAAATTGTTTACGGGCCACAGGGTCAACAATGATTCCGGATCTCTTTTCCATCAACTCTCCTGAAAACGACAGAGGCGGGGAGAAGAAAGACCCGGGAGACCAGCCCTCATGCCGGACAACCTGACCGGGCCTCCCGAGCCTTTTCTAAATCACTCGGCTCGCTTATTCGCGAACCCAGTTGAGGCGGATGCTTTTTTCTCCATCGCCGTAGGCGAAATCAAGCTCCCCCTGATAGGCATTATTCAAGGCCTCGCCGATCCGCCGGGCCAGATGGATGCCTGTGGTGGTTACAATGGTGCGCTCCTTTTCCTCAGTAATTGCCATGAGCCGCTCCATGGGATGCGCTTTTTTCTCCTGGGCTTCCAGGTTACGGATCAGATTCGTGATCTCCTCATGATGGGTTGCGAAAAATCCCCCCCGGATCTCCAGGGTGCCGGCAGGAAAATTATCCTTGATGCGCTGACAGGCCGGGCACACAATGGCATGGGCATTCACCGCCGGTTCCCACCACGCCCAGCGCCCCTCCAGGAACACGGCGTTGCATTGGCTGCACACCGTGGGCTCCGGCAATTTCCGCCGCTCATGATAGGTGTCATGCCGCTTTTCCTGAATCAGCCGGTCTCTTCTTCCAAATTGGCCTTTGTCCATGAGGTTTCTCTCCTTGTCCTTTGGTTCAGCTTCAGGCAGCACACTTCCTGCACGGGTAGACCAGCCAAGCCGCATTGCCGCAATGGTCATCCCCATGGTTAAATTATACATCCAGCAGGAGGGGAAAACACAAGAACCAAATCCGTTTTTTTCCGCACCTCCTCCTTCGCCATGCAGGACAAGCAACTTGAGCCATCCTCTTTTTTCAAAAAAATATCCCCTTGACATTCCATTTCGCAATGACCGATCATCCTACTACATGATGAATACTTTTTCTGGTTAGGAGGAACACCAATGAACATGACGGAAATCAAGGAAAAAGCAAAACAGTTGGGCATACAGGCCGGCAAGATGAAGAAGGTGGACCTGATTCGGGCCATCCAGAGCAAGGAGGGAAATTTCCCCTGCTTTGAAACGGCAAAGGATTACTGCAATCAATTATCCTGCGCCTGGCGGAATGCCTGCTTGCCGGCACAGGGGCTTGAAAAAAAATACGAACAGACCAAGAATCTGTACCTCAAAAAGATGCGAACCGAGGTGCAAACCCTCGCCGGCACGCTTGCCGACCTTAAAAAGAAATCGCACAAGGCGATGGGCGCCGGCAAAATCGAGGCCCTTGCCGAAATCCACAAACTTGAAAAGAAGATCGAGGAACTCAAGAAAAATGCACGCGGACTTGCGGCTGCAAGCGAGGATGCCTGGCAGATCACCAAGCAGGGGGTCGATAAGGCTTGGGATGAATTGCGCACCTCAGCCAAGAAGGCCATGGCGAAATTCAGTTGAAAGGGTGTCGTCTTGGCTGCGGCACACCGTCCGGTTGGGTGATCGCTCCGGGATAATTCACGGGGAAATGGCGAAATCCCAGCCCATCTCAACTGCCAGCCACTGCGGAAGAAGCATGAGAGAGCTGGCAAAATCCATGCCAGCCGCCTCGATATGATCCCGCATGACCAAAGAAAACGGGCCTGCCGCCGCCACCACGGATTTGAGCACCACCGGAGCATCATCGTGCGATTCCGGATCGTTCGCAGACCAGCATGATCGAGGAGGCGACGAGACGAAATGCGCTCGGCACACCACCGGCCGCACGGGATAAACGCAGCAGACGCCATCCACCACCAGGGGGCAGCAATGCTCGTAAGCGGAAAGATCCGCCTGCCCGCCGGTGGCGCCCGACGGCCTGCCCGGCCTGGAATTGTCCCACTCATGCCATTGTTTGGTGCGCAGCCGCAGAGCGTCAATCTGCCCGGCGGACAATTCCCGCTTGATGTATTGCACCAAGGCCTGGGCCTCGACAATATTGGTCAGGATATGATACCGGCAGCAATGGCAACACCCCGACCCGCAACTTGAAACAACGCCGTCTTCGCTGCGCAGCCGAGCCAATTCGCAGGCAGTGACGGCATCCACGGAAGAATACACGCCGTTGGCAAAACTCTCTGCCGAGGCAAGTGGAACACCACCCCCGAACTCCTTGGGGCTCACCCTGCATGTGCTGTCTTCAATCAATCGGGGCCTTCTCCTTTTTGGGCCGAAAAATTTCGGCGGACAACGAGCAGAGGGGCACCTTACTGCAAGATGCAGGGAAAGGCACTGCTTAATTCCGGATCATCATCGAGGCTTCTCTGCAAAAAACGAGCCACCGCCTCTCTCCCCCGCCCCGTTTCACTACGCCTTACTGCGGTGCGAAGCGATCCTTGGCCTTGGTCTTTACCGCCAGCAGAAAATCGGCCGTCTTCTCCTGCATGAAAAGGGGTGCTTGCTGGGGCCAACCCAGAAAATGCTGCCGGAGATGATGTGGGTGGTGCTCACCGGCATGCCGAAATGGCGGTCACACAGAGGACGATGGACGATCAACCGATACCCGCCCCATACCGCCAAAATAGTCAGTTACCCCCGGCAAGGCCGGGGGATTGCCTTAACGAAATTACTCCGTATACTGGAGATTGATGATCACCGTCCGGTTGAGCGATCTCCCCTCGGGCAGGCTGTTGTCGTAGGGCGGATTATTGGGGCCGTTGCCCGCATGGGTTATCTGGGCCTCCCCGGCTATTCCGCTCTGTACGGTGGAATCGTACACCGCTTTTGCCCTCCGTCCGGACAATTCAATGTTGTATTTTTCCTTGCCGATGATGTCGGTGTGCCCGGCGATATCCATGGCAGCCCCCTTGAGCTCCGCAACCCGAGCGAGCACCCGGTTGACGATGATCTGGTTGCGATCCTTCAGATCGGCCCGGTCGAAGTCAAAGAGGATCAATCCATATTTCTCCACCACCTTGTTCCCGATCTTCTGGGCGGTGCGCTCCTCCCGTCGGCTAAAATTGATCGCGATCGGAGCGGAGGCGGTGCTGAACACGTTGCCTTCCTTGTCTTTCACCTCAAGATCGGCGCTGACCTGCCCCAGCTGGACAAGGGTACCCAATCCCAGCGTTTCCAGGGCAAAGGCCACCTCCGCCGGCGGAGCGCCCGCGCCCTCCCTGGTCGCCAGCACCTTGTCGGCGCCCAGCAGCCTCAGTTGCCAGCGCACGATCTCGGTTTCCCCCTGCAGGGTGGGAGCGAACCGCAACTCCTTGGTATCGGCTTGCTCCTGCACATAGGTGCTCTTGATGGTGTCCAGGATGGCGGGATGATCGGAGAGAATCTCAACCCGCTGATTTTCAACAACGCCTTCCGGCACCCGGCTGGTGCTGGGCGCGGCAGGAAGGTTCCGGGCCTTGATCTCCATCCGTGACAGATCAATACCCCACACGGACTCAAAATAGGCGAAAACCGCTTCGGCCCGGTCCTTTGCCAGTCCGATCTTCCCTTTTTCCACGCCGCTGTCGGAGTTGCAGCCCACCAGGGTTATCCGGGCATCGGGGTTGGCTTGCAACCGTTTGCCGATGACGTTCAGGACCTGATGGTGTTTCTCCATCGTGCCCTTCAGCTTCTCTTCGGAAAAGTTTGCGGTCTCCGCCGAAGCCAGGGCGACGTATCTTTCTGGGATACGGCTTTTTCCGGTGTCGAAATAGACATGGTTCAGCATGGGAGAGCTGTCCACCACGGTAATCTCCTCGATATTCACCGCACCAGGCGCGCTGACCAAGGTTCCGGCTGGAGGGGCAAGGAACCGGTAGGTGACCAGGTAACGGTGGAAGATGGTGGTGGAGAATCTCTTGAGAATGGGCAGAAAATCATTGGCCGAGGTGGCCTTGCGGATCATGCCGTTATGGCCCTGGGCAAATGAGGTCAGGAATAGGTCCAGGCCGGGTTTGTCCATGTAATCCACGGCATAGGCGGAGAAATTCTTCACACCCTTGGCCGCCACGCTCACCTGATCACTTTTCAGCGTGCTATTGATGTCTTCGCCGTCGGAAAAAACGAGCATGAACTTCTGGCTGTCCGCGGGCATCTGGCGAATAATCTCCAGCCCCTTGTGCATGCTGTCATAGAGATAGGTGCCATCTGTGGTGGCAGGAAAAAAACTGCCCCGCAAAAATTCGCTCAAGGCCGGAATCTCGCTTGCCTGGAAGGTCCGGGTGGAGACCCTGGGTTGTTTCGTCCCCGGATCGACAAAGGTGACAACATGGACAGTGTCAATGGGCCGGACCAGGGAAAGAAAGCTGTCCATGGCGGCAAGCAGCGGCTCCACCGCCTTGCGCTGCTCCATGGAATAGGAGTTGTCCACCACCAGCACGATATTGAGGCCGATGTTCCGTTGCTCCTGGACATCCTCCACCGAAATGATCTTCGCGGTTTTCAACCCTTGCTTGATGGAAAAATCCTCTTTCTGCAAGCCCAAAATAGCATCCCCGGACTTGTCCTGCACCGAGACCAGAACCTTGCCCTGCTCAAGCGGCTGAAAGCTCAGCTTCGCCTGCTGGCGGAGAGTCTGCACCTCAAGGGCGTCAAGGGCCAGCCCCACGCCCACCCATGAAAATACGGCCAGCAACAAACAAAAAAAACCAACGATTTTTTTCATACTCTTCCTCCTGTGGCGGATGCGGCAGTGCATCATACGGCAAGGGTATCGCAAACTGTTTCTATATAAAAGGGGGGTGAATCAACTTATTCCGGAGGAGTGTCGGAAAGCCCTCTGCCGATGGCATACTTGATCAGATCGGCAACGCGTTTAATGTTGAGCTTTTTCATCATGTTGGCCCGATGGTGCTCCACGGTCCGTTTGCTGATATCGAGCTTGTCGGCGATGTCCCGGCTCGTTACCCCCTCGGCCACCAGTTGCAGGATCTGCTTTTCCCTCGGGGTCAGGATCTCGCCGAACCCATCGCCGCGGCGGCTGCAGGAGGCGATGACGTCCTCGGGAAATTCTCCGGCCAGATTGGGGGAAATGTATAATTCGCCCTGACGGACCCTGGCGATGGCGGGCAGCAGCTCGGTGTCGGAATCCTCCTTGAGCAGATAGCCGTCCGCCCCGGAGGCAAAGGAAGAACAGAGGTACTGCTCGCCCTTGTGCATGGTCAGCATGAGCACCCGAATCGCAGGACAGATCTTGCGCACCTCGCGGATCGCCTCGATCCCTCGCAGGTTGGGCATGGAGATGTCGAGAATGACAAGATCGGCCGGGATGGTTTTCAACAGCGCGATGAGCTCAAGGCCGTCGGCCGCCTCGCCGACCACCTTGAGCGCGGGATCCTGTTCAATCATTTTCTTGACCCCATGCCGGATCAGGGCATGATCATCAGCCAGCACTATACGACAGACACCCATGGCAACACCTCATTGTTCTCCGGAGTCACGGGACAAAACCACCATATATTCCACTGGTTATATACCGTAGTTGCACTTCGGCCGCAGTAAAAATTGAGGCCCGCGACCCGACGTTTTTTTAGTTTTTACAGACAAGCGCTTCCGGCTTGGGAGCAAAAGCATTGTACGCCAGACTGATCCCCAGGGCAAAGACGGTGGTGCCCACCCCGATCACGGCGCCGATGATGATCGGCGCGATCAGGGCCAGCCGGATCAGCACCGTGGCCACGGCATAGCCGGAATTGCGGAAGGAGACTTGATACTGCGCACTGTAGCGCAGCGAAATGAGCACCACCAGCACATCGCTGAAAACAAGCAGGGTATAAAAGGAAGCAAAGGCGTTTTCCGGCAGCCCATGGGCGAAATAGCCCCAGAGGTCATTGAGGCAGATACCCACGAAAGAAACCAGCAACAGCAGGGCGATCATCTTTTTGGCAAGAATGAAGTGGCTGCGGATTTTCTCATCCCCGGTGATCGGGTGGGAGCGCTGGGTCTTGTAAAAAAAACCCAGGACAACAAAGATACACAGAGCGCCAACCGCCGAGGCGATGATGTTTCCCAGGGTTGGGGCAATCTCGGCCCAGAGCAGCGGTTCGCTGTAATGGGAAAATTCCTTGAAGGTATCCCGCAGGAGAATCAGGGAAAGGATTTCAAACTGTTTGCCCACTGATTTGGAGACCGAGTGGGACAGGCTGAGAATAAGGCTCACCACCTCCAGGGCCAGCAAGAGGTTGAATGCCTGCTCAATGGCGGAAAGATGGGAAAGGGAAACATGCGAGGCAAACGGCTCGGGCACAAGATGCCTCCGGTTCAACTCGATGAGGACAATGGCGAAAACAAAGAAACTTACCAGCACCGTGGCAAAAAACTTCATGCCCTGCTTGCTTTCCAGGTGCAGCTCGATCCAGTCAAAAAGAAAGCCGGCCCGTACCATGATGAATTCCATACTGTCCGCCACCGTCCGAGGGAATAGAAAGAAGTACTTCCTCTATTTTTACTAATCTGGATTGTCTTGCGGCACAAGTTTTTAAGCGTTGTTACGCAATAATCCCCGTCTCCGTTTCCCGTCCGCCGCAACGGCCATGGATGGCGCCATTGTCCGGCAACAGCTCCCTGCATAGCCTCCATTCCCTTGCCTTGCCGCCATTGCTCCCCGGGACGATAAAATTCTTTGACTTCCGTCGACCGGATGAGCAATCATGAAAACAGGCGCTGTTCGAGTGCAGTCCATTCCATCCCGTGCGGCTCGGAGGTGATCATGAGCGCGGAAACAATACAGGGCATGCTCCGCACCATCGAAGACGAATGCCGTTTTACCGGGGGGCTGACCGGCCGCTACACCCTGCGCCAAGAAATCTTTGACGCCATGGCCACGGTACGGCGCGAGGACTTCGTCCCGAACGAACTCAAGCCCTACGCTTACGACAACAATCCCCTGCCCATAGGCAACGGCCAGACCATCTCCCAGCCCTTTATCGTCGCACTGATGACCGACCTGCTGGAGCCGGACCCCGACGACACCATCCTGGAAATCGGCACCGGCTCCGGCTATCAGGCCGCGGTTCTCTCCCAATTGGTCAAGCGGGTATACAGCCTGGAGATCGTTCCCCAACTGGCGCGGCAAGCTGCCGACCGCTTGCGGCACTTGGGGTACGATGCGGTGGAGGTCATCGCCGCAGACGGTTCTTCCGGACTGCCGGAGCATGCCCCCTATGACGGAATCATCGTCACCGCCGCGGCGCCCCGCATACCACAAGCCCTGATCGAGCAGCTCTCCCCCTTCGGCAGGCTGGTGATTCCGGTGGGCCGCCCCCATCTGCCCCAGGATCTGTTGCTGGTGGAGAAATCCGGCAAGAGGGTCAGCAGCCGGAGCATCCTCTCCGTGGCCTTTGTCCCCTTCACCGGTCATGGGCAAGCCTGAGGAAGAGGACCGACGGTTGCCCCAGAAATCTCGCCAAGCCCCCCTGCTCCAGCGGAACACCCCATGAAAACAGGGATATTGCAAACCGGGCAAACCCTTTGCTACGATGAAGAGGGCGGCGCTATCCCCTGCCCCGGCAGCGGCCAGGACGGGGAATTCCGCCTGGGCCTGCCATGGCCGAGTCCACGATTTTCCCTGGAAAATGATACCGTTCTCGACCACCTCACCGGACTCGCCTGGGCCAGGGACGCCAACCTGAACGAATTCCCCCTGACCTGGCAGGAATCCCTCGCCTTCATCGCCGGAATGAATCGCCACAAATGGGCCGGCCATGATGACTGGCGGCTGCCCAACCGCCGGGAGCTCCGCTCGCTCATGAGCTATGAGGCGAAAAAGCCCTCATTACCCGAGGAGCATCCCTTCACCAACATCTTCCAGGGCTGGTACTGGACTTCCACCACGGCGGCCATCCACCCGGCCTATGCCTGGTGGATCCACCTCGAAGGCGCCCGCATGTTTTACGGGCGCAAGGATCAGTATGCCCTGTTCTGGCCGGTTCGCGGCGCCGGACACAACCTTTTGCCAAGAACCGGGCAGATAACCTGCCATGACGCCCTGGGGCGGGAGATTCCCTGCCCGAACTCGGGGCAGGACGGCGAACACCGGCATGGCCTCGCCTGGCCGCAGCCGCGCTTTACCGATCTCGGCGAAACGGTCCTCGACAATCTGACCCTCCTCATCTGGCTCAAGGATGGAGACGTGGGCGGAAAGCCCATGACCTGGCGCCAGGCCCTGAATCGCATAGGCGAGATCAACCGGGGCAGCCTGCACGGCAGCAACGACTGGCGGCTCCCCGACATAAACGCCCTTGAATCGCTGGTGGACTGCTCGCAGGCAGAACCGGCCCTGCCGGACGGCCACCCGTTCCTCCGGGTGCGCGAGGCCTACTGGTCTGCCACCACCAGCTTTTTTGAAACGGACTGGGCCTGGGCTCTGTATCTTCACAAGGGCGCCTTGGGGGTCGGCCACAAAAAGGGGGAATCGTTTTCTGCGTGGCCTGTCAGGGTTTCCGGCGAAAAGGCGTGACGCTATCCGAACAGTTCGACCAAAAAAAGGCTCAGCAGCGGGAAATAGGTGATGATTCCCAGGGCGACGAACAATATCCCCAAAAACGGCAGGGTGGCGGTGTACAGTTGGGCAATGGGCCGCTCAAAACGATAACTGGCCAGAAAAAGACCGAGCCCCACCGGCGGGGTGCAGTAACCGATCTGCAGGTTGGCCAGAAAGATGATGCCGAGATGGGTGAGATCAACCCCGTACCCCAGGGCAATGGGCACGATGAGCGGCACCACCAGGACCAGGGCGGAAAAAATATCGAGCAGGGCGCCGACAACGAGCAGAAAAAGATTGAGCAGCAACAAAAAGGTATACTTGCTTGAGATATGCTCCCGGATAAAATCAAAGAGCCGGGCCGGAATCTCCTGATCGATGAGAAAGCTGGTGGAGGCCATGGAGGCGGCGAGCACCACGAAGATCCCCCCGAAGAGAGCCATGCTCCGCACCACGAGGGCAGGAAGCCGCGCCGGGGTGATATCCCGGTGCACGCACATCTCCACGAGCAAAACGTACAGGGCGGTCACCGCCGCCGCCTCGCCCACGACAAAAAAACCGCCGTAAATCCCTCCCAACACAATGACCGGCAAGGGAAGCTCCCAGGCCGCGGCGCGCAAGGCCCGCCGCATCTCCCCCGCCGGCAAAGGCTTACGGGAGCCACGGGTGGCGGCGCCTTTTTTGATGCTGTAGACGCCCAACAGAAGCAGCATCAACAGACCTGGCAGAATCCCGGCCAGAAAGAGGTGGTCGATCCGGGTCTCGGCTATGACCCCGTAAAGAATAAGAGGCAGGCTGGGGGGAAAGAGCAAGCCCAGGCTGCCGGAGGTGGTGATCAATCCCAGGGAAAACTGCTCGGGGTAGCGGCCCTTGAGCATGGCCGGAAAAAGCAGGCCGCCCAGGGCAAAGATGGTCACCCCGGAGGCGCCGGTAAAGGCGGTGAAAACCGAACACACCACCAGGGCGATCACGGCCAGCCCGCCGGGAAGCCAACCCAGCAGCACGTTGGACAGGTCCAGCAACCGCACCGGCGCCTTGCTTTCGGAAAGTACGGTCCCGGCGAGAATAAAGAGGGGCAGGGAGAGCAGCATGGGGGTCTCGGCCAACCGGGACATTTCGATGACCACAACCGAGGGATCAATGCCTGCACCATAAAAGGAGAGCAGGGCCAAAGCGGCCATTACCACAAAAAGAGGGCTGCCCAATATGGCCAAAACCAGGGTTATCAGTTGCAGGAATTGCATATCAGGATCTAGGCCGGTTCCTCGAAAGATCGGATATCTTTTCCGGCCAGGGCGGCGCGAAAGCTCTGCACGCCGCCGAGCAGAAAACGGAGGGTGATGGCTCCAAAGGCCAGGGGAGAAATCAGATTGAGCTGCCAGGAGGCAAGCCCGGCCATTGCCTGGCCATTGCCATACAGCGCCTCCTGACGGACAAAAGCAATGGCCATCCAGGTAAGCACCACACAGACCCCGGCGGCAAAGAAAGACCTGAATACCCGCAGCCAGCGAAAAATCGGCTTGGGCACAAGGTGGGAAGCAAGATCAATGGAAATATGTTTGTCCATCTTGGTGGCCACCACGGCCCCGAGAAGCCCGGCCCAGAGCACCATGACCCGCAGAAGCGGATCGGCCCAGGACAACCCCCCGCCCCATACATCGCGCAATACGATCTGCAGACAGGCCAGACCGATCATGGCGGCGATCAGCAGCAATAGAACCGCCTCCTCAAGCCGCTCCAGCAATCGGCCTGCCTGCCGGATGCCTCCGGAAAGCCGACCCAGAGGCTCGCTCATTTGGCCGCACTCCCAGCGGGAGATTTCGCCCGAAAATCGGCAAGCAGCCGGGTCGCCACCGCGTAGATCTCCTTGGAAAAAGCGGTGCCCACCAGACGCGGCACGGTTTTTTGGTCACGCACCGCCAGCAACTGTTGCAGGGTTTCCTTCTCTGCCGCCACCAACTGGATGCCGTTTTTTTTCAGGGTCGCCAAGGCCTCTTCATTGCTGCGCCGGGTATCGACCAACAAGCCGGCAAAATGCTTTTTCGCGGCATCCTCCATCAAGGCTGCATGGTGGGGCGGGAGCCTGGCAAAGGCGCTCTTGGAAAAAACCAACCCGCCGTAGGCGTAACCAAAGGGGGTATCGGTGATGTATTTTGTCCGGGTAAACCACTGGAGGACGATGGAGCCGTAAAAGCCGTTGAACACCGTGTTGATCATGCCGGTTTGCAGGGAGGAGAGCACATCCGGGATGGAGAGGGGAATGGGGGTGACGCCCATGTCCTCGAGAAAGCCGCGGCTCAAGGGATCATTCTCCGGCGCCCAGCACTTGCTCGCCCGCAACCGGGCCACGGTGGTCACCGGTTCGCTGGACATGGTGTAGACAAAACCGACCTCGGTCATGGCCAGCAGAACCAGATCCTTTTCTTGAAAGGCCTTTTGGAACAGCGGGAACAGCCCCTCGGCAACCCTGTCCACCTCGGCGTAGGACCGGAAGAAAAAGGGGATGGCCATGATCCGGAAATCCGGCACCGTCTCGCTGATACCGGTCATGGTAAAGCCGCCGCCCTGGAGCTGGCCGATGCGCATCTTGCGGTACATGGCCCGGTCGTCGCCCATTACCCCGCCCATGTATAGCTTGAAGCCGATCTCGCCATTGCTCTTGGCAGTCACCTCGTCCTGAAATTCCTGGAAGCGCTTTGCCCAGACGCTGCCATCCGGGGCAAGGGTGGCGATCTTGAAGAGATAGCGGGGCGCGGCCTCTGCCCCAGAAGGAGCCATGAGCGCCATGCAGACGATGCCGAAGCAGATTATGCGCAACAGACGATGCATACCTTGATTCCTCCTCGGGGCAACCCTGGTTGTTTCAACCGGCTCCTAAACCGTTATTCCGAAAAACTCCATCACCCTGGCTGGCAAGAACGGCATAATAAGCCGTAACAAAATGACAGTGATCACTTCAAACGGCTCCTAAGCCGTTATTCCGAAAAATCCCATCTGCTGGACGGCAAGAACGGCATAATGAGCCGTAACAAAATGATAGCGATCATTTCAAACGGCTCCTAAAAAAATTCATCCGCCTGGGCCAGCAGCTTCCGAGCCCGCCGCTGGGCCAGAACATTGGGCAGGGTCAGATCCGGAGCTAAAGCAAGGTCAAAGGCCAGCGCCTCTTCCAGGAGACGGACGTAGAGCTCTTGGTCAAAGGTCTGCCGGGCGTAGTGTTCGGCATAGGCCACCAGAGTCGGAAGAAAGCGCCGATCGCCCAGGGCCAGGGCCTTCTCAAAATGGCCCCGGCTCACTTCCGGCCTGCCGCCCAGCATGGCCGGGCGGGAGCCATAATAGATGCCGAGAAAAAGATGGGCGCCGCCGTGATAAAAACCCTCGTCCAGGGCCAACACCCGCAGCATCAACTGCTCAACCTTGGGCAGATCCGCGACCGCCATGGGCGCCCCCTTGCTGAAACCGATCCAGGTGGCCCAGCCGTAACCACCCCAGAACAGTTTTTCCACCTCGCGGGAACCAACGGATTGCAAGGCCTCGCTGAAACCGGCAAGCGGCATCTGATTCGCGCCGCCAAGGCCTGGTTGCGTGCCCAGCAGGCGCAGCCCATACTCCCTGGCCCTTTCCCCCAAAACCGGCGCCCGCTCCGGACGGCCGCATTCGGGCATGATGCTCGCGTAAGCCGTATAGGCCTGGGTGCCATGCAGCAGCAACCCGGTATTGCCGGGATCGGAAACCAGCAGACTGTCAAGCATCAGCAGGTATGAGGCCGCGCCATCACAGACCAGCTCCAGATCCGCCTGGCGGTTGAGATTCTTCACCACCGGCCCGACCATGGGGGGTATCAGCAGCGAGGCGCACCCCTGGGACAACACCGCGATCATGGCCAGCAGAACGGTGAGCCCCCATGTTCTCTTGAAAAAAAAGCCCCGTTGATCAATGCTTTTCTGCATGGCTCCCCTGATCCCTGTTGACGAAGCGCCTGCCGCCCGGGCATTTCGCCCTCTTTCGTCGAGTATACCACACCCTTTTGTCCCCGGGATACAGGCAAGCGAACCCGGCGCAAAAAAAATGCCCCGGCAAAAAATTTACCAAGGCATGGGGCGGGCTCACTTTTTCCCGGTTCAGGAAATAGCCACCAGTTCCAGATCAAAAATGAGGTCCTTGCCAGCCAGGGGCGGGTTGGCATCAAGAACGACAACCTCCTCCGTTACCGCCACAACCGTGACCACAACCAGTTCGCCATTGGGGCCGCCCATCTGCAGTTTCTGGTCCACTTCCGGGTTGAGATCCGGGGGAACCTGAGTGCGGGGCACCTCGATAACCAGCTCCTCATTCTTTTCGCCATAGGCTTTATGGAAGGGAATGGTGACCTTTTTCTTGTCGCCGATGGTCATCCCCAAAACAGCCTCCTCAAAGCCCACGATCACCTGGCCGCCGCCGAGGGTGAAACCCAGGGGATCGCGCCCGGCGGAGGAATCGAAAACCGTCCCATCCTCCAGCGTGCCGGTATAATGGATCTTGACGCTATCTCCTTTTTTAGCCTCTGACATATCGTGCTCCTTGTGGTCTTCTCCCTGGAAGGGATTTTATCTCCATACAATTAGGTCATTTATCACGAAGCACAACACAGCGCCGCGCCTTTTTCTCGATTGATGCTTGCTTAAGGCCCCTGTTTGGCTTTAAGCTGGGGCCTTACTCCTGATTCCCCCATAACAAAAAACCAGTGCGGCAGTGGAGCGGCACACGCAACGCCCCGCCGAGGAAGGATGTGCCATGTTCGAATGGATTCTCACCGGGCTCAGTATTCTGGGAACCCTTTTCAACCTGCAGAAACATGTGGCAGGCTGGATAATCTGGACCATCGCCAATATCGGCTGGATTGTCAGCTTTTCCCACAAGGGCATGCCGGCCGAAGCGTTTCTTTTCTCGGTCTATCTGGTGCTGTCCGTTTACGGCATCTTCAAATGGTGGACCCCACGGCCCCAGGAAGACAAAGACTGAAAACCCCGGCTCACGCGCCCAGTTGGATGGAATCCTCCACGCCGAGGGCCTGGTAGATATCCAGAGCCTGGCGGGAATGGTTCAGGGTGTAAAAATGAATGCCCCGCACCTCGTTGTCCAACAGATCGCGGACCTGCTCGGTGGCCCAGTGCACCCCAACCTTTTCCACCTGCTCATCGCTTCTGGCCCGATCCAGCGCACGCAGCAAGGCGGCCGGAATCCTGGCCCCGGCGGCAAGCTCGGCCATGCGCACCATGCCGCTCTTGGTGGTGATGGGCATGAGCCCGGCAATGATGGGCACCGTTATGCCGGCCAGGGCGCAACGTTCGCGAAAATCATAGAAATCGCGATTGTCGAAAAAGAGTTGGGTCACGATATAGTCCGCGCCGGCATCAACCTTGGCCTTGAGATAGTCCATCTCCAGCAGCCGGTTGGGGGTGGCGGGATGTCCCTCCGGAAAGCCGGCGACGCCGACGCCCATGTGCGGGAAGTTCTTTTTGATGAAGGCGACCAGATCGGCGGCATAGGCAAAGCCGTCCGGGGGATGAACGAAATCGGTCTGCCCCTTGGGAGGATCGCCGCGCAAGGCCAGGATATTCTCCACCCCGCTTGCGGCATAATTGCGGAGTATCTCCCCGGTTTCCGCCCGGTTTGAGCCAACGCAGGTGAGGTGGGAGACAACGGTGAGGTTGGTTTCCTGCTGGATCCTGACGATCAGCTTGTGGGTGCGATCCCGGGTCGAGCCGCCCGCCCCGTACGTCACGCTGACATAGGCGGGCTTCAGGGGCATCAGGTCGGAGATGTTGGCAAAAAGATTTTCCCAGCCCGGCTCATCCTTGGGCGGGAAAAATTCAAAACTGAAGGAAAACCTGTTATTGTCGAGAATGTCCTTTACCAGCATAGTATCTCTAACCCGTTGTTTTGGTGAAAAATTTCAGACATCAAAAGAAACACCTATCTACCAAATTTACCATCCGATTGCTCGAAAAATCCATGCCCGGCAGGAAAAAAATACGCGGCCAACGGCAAATACGCGGCCAACAGTTCCCCTCCGGACTCAAGGAAGCCGCATCTTGACTTGACAAAGTCCGGCCCTGGGTTGTAATCAGAATCTGGCTGGGTAAGCAATCACAGGGCGCCCTGCAATCACTTACGGTTTCGGGCACAGCGTGGCTCACGGCTCCACCTCCGAATCAGTTATCTGGCCCAGCAAGCACACATTGCGCCATCATGAAGATGGCCGGGGGATCACACAACGTTGGCACATTTAAACAGAAAAACACCTGCGGCCGCCCTGTTGTTCTGCTCTCTCTGCTTGACTGCCACACCCCGACAAGCCGCGGCCTACAACGAAAAAGACCTTGAGACCCTGAAAAACACCAACCGCTGTGTGGAATGCGATCTCTCCGGCGCTGATCTGCGCCGGGCAAAGCTTGCCGGCGCCCTTCTTGAACGGGCCAATCTCTCCAGGGCAAATCTGGAAAAGGCCGACCTGGAAGGCGCAAACCTCAAGGCGGTTGATCTCACCGGGGCAAACCTGACCGACGCCAGCCTGGAGGAAGCTGACCTCTACAAGGCGGACCTCACCGGCGCTTTTCTCAAGGGGGCCAACCTTAAAAACGCCTCCCTGGCCAACAGCAGCCATGAGCGGGCAATCCTTGAGGGCGGCACCTACACCCCCCCGGAAAATGCCCGGAGGGAACCGGAAAAGCCACTGCCGCCACCGGTTGCCGTGCCCCCTCCGCTCCAGAGCAAGAGTGAACCGGCCACGCCCGTTTCCCCTCTCCATGCAAACATCGAGGCGCAGACACCTCCTCCGCGGCCCGTCCCGGCCAAACCGGCAGCAGCTCCCCAACCGGAACCACCCCCCGCGGCGAATCCCGCCCCGATTTCGGCAAAACTTCCGCCCCCGCAGGCGAAAACTCCGCGGACAGATTCACCACGATCGGCACCCGCCGTCCTGCCGGAACCGTCACCGGAAACACCCGCGGCGAAACCCTTTGCCCCCCCTGCCCCGCAACCTGCGCCAGCGATGGCCCCGCAAAAACCGGTGGTTCCGGTGCCCCTCCCCCAGGGCGCCAGCCCCGAGATTGAACGCCTGACAGCACAAAACGGTTGCCCGGGCTGCAACCTGGCCGGCGCCGACCTGGCCGGCCTCAACCTGAATCGGGCCAATCTGGCCGGCGCCAACCTCAGCGGCGCCAACCTGCAAGGCGCCAGCCTCAAGACCGCGGACCTGGCAGAGGCACAGCTCACTCGGGCCAATCTCACCGGAGCCAACCTGGCCGGAGCCGATCTCTACAAGGCAGACCTCACGGGGGCAATTCTCACCGGGGCGGATTTTGAAGGGGCGTACCTGATGGGGACGATTCTGAAAAAAGAACGGCAGAAGGGCACCAAAGAGGATATCGATGCATTCCTCGCCCAATACCGTGACACAACCCTTCCCGCGCCCAAGAGAAAAGACCCGCGGGAACGGGATCTGAAACAGGGAGAAACCCTGTGGGCGTCCTCTTTTCCGGCGATGCAGACAACGACGGCCATGGGCACTCCCGAGCAGGAAAATGAAATCGCCGGGGCCGGCGTCGCCACGACACCCAGCCCGCTCCCGGCCAAGGGCGAGGAAGAGATCTCCGCCGCGTCCGCCCCCCTGCCCGGGGCGCCGGCCGCTGACCCGGTCTCTCCGGCTGTTGCCGAGGCAGCGCCGGCAAAGGCCATGCCCGCCGCGGCAAGCGTCGCCGCCCCGCCCGTCGCTCTCCCCGCTCCTCCGGCTCCGCCAAGCCCTCCGGTCCTGACCGCGATACCCGAACCGATACCGCCGCCGGAACCCGCCAAGCTCACTGATCTCGAGAAGCTCCTGCAACACAACCGCTGCGTGGAATGCAACCTTGCCGGCCAGGACCTTTCCGGGAAGAAACTGGAAGGGGCATTTCTTGAGCGCAGTAATCTCTCCGGGGCGAACCTGCGCGGCGCCGATCTGGAAGGAGCCAACCTCAAAGGCGCCAATCTTTCCGGAGCCAATCTGGAAAATGCCAACCTGGAAGGGGCTGATTTGTACAAGGCAGACCTGAGCAACGCCAATCTCAAAGGGGCAAAACTCAAGGATGCGGTTGGGCTGAAGCAGCTAAACGCCCAACCGCCGGAATCTTCGGACACGGGTTTTTTCTCAAAATAACGTTGCCGGAGCATTCCTGGACAGGCGCACCAGCCGCTGCCGGAACCGGACATTTCGCATTGCCCGTCAGTGATACCTCTCGGCAATAGCGTCGTGCTCCTCCATCTGCTTCAATATCTCGCCCCGCACGGCTTCGTGCAATTGCAAGGCTGCCTGCCAGTCTTCTCCCTGCGCCGATACCGGCGCGCCGATCCGGACCTGCAGTTTGCTGAAACGCGGCCATAACATTTCCCCCGGCAGCAGGGCACGGGTTCCGGCAAGGGTAATCGGCACCACGGGCATGCCGACCCGGGCGGCAACCACAAAGGCCCCCAGCCGGAACGGCAGTAATCCCGGCTCGCTTCGGAAAGTGCCTTCGGGAAAGAAAACCAGCGAATCACCGGCGCGGGCCCGCGCCTCCAGTCCCCGGGTGTCTTCAGCGCCGCGCGCTCTGTCGAAGCGCTCGACAAAGGTACAGGCAAGCCTGCGCAAGGGAATTCCTGCGAACGGTTTGCGCAGCAGCTCCTGCTTGGCCACATAAGCAAACCGGGGCGGCAGCACCGCGGTGAGGATCAAGGCATCCAGATAGCTGGCATGATTGACCGCGACGATCACCGGATCGCGCCCGGCGAGCTGAGACAACCCTTCCACTCGCGGCATCAATCCGGTCACGGTCAAAACAAGACGCGCGCTTGCCCTGGCGGTGCGGCGACGCAGCCCGAGCGTGGGCAAAACCACGATCATGCCCCAGGCAAAGGGCACGACACAGGCGAAAACCATCCACGCCCACACGCTCCAGATCCAGCCGACACCGAGACTGAGCCGGTGCTGGGCTGCAGCCGCAACCCCTGTGTGCGCCAAGCGCAACCATTGCCGCCACGGCGCGCGCCGGGCCGAAAACAACTCTCCGCGTTCGTACAGCTCGCGACAGGCGGCACGCCGGATCTTGCCGCTGGAAGTCTTGAGCACCGTGCGCGGCGCCGCCAGCACGATATCGTCCACCGGCATGCCGATCAAATCCATGGCGAGACGGTTGATCTCGGCCTCTATGCCTCCACGCGTTTTTAACTCCGCCTCTTCGCGTATCTCGGCCAGCACCACCAGCCTCTCCGTGCCGGTACCCGGGTCTGTGGCCGGAAACACCGTGACACCGCCCCGGCGCACCCCGGGCAACTGGTTCACCGCCTCCTCCAGTTCCTGCGGATGAATGTTGTGCCCGCCGCGAATGATGACATCCTTCTCCCGTCCGGTGAGAAACAACTCTCCCTCTGCAAGATAGCCAAGATCCCCGGTGTTGAGCCATTCCCCTTCCATGAGACGTTGTGTCGCTTCGGGATTGCGGAAATAGCCGCTGGTCGAGGATGGCCCCTGAAACTGCACGCGTCCCTGGGTGCGTTCGGGAAGTGCCCGGCCATTGGCGTCAGCAATTCGGATGGCATGGCCGGACAAGGCTCTGCCGCAGGAAACGATACGCTGGACATGGGTATCGTCATCCATTGCGGGCCGGGCGATTCCAAGGCGTGAGAGCACACGACGATCCACCCGGTCGATCCGCGGTCCGCGATGCAGCGGCGGGAAAGCGAGACCGACCGAAGATTCCGCCAGGCCGTAGACCGGGGTCATGCCCTCGGGATTAAATCCGTATGGAAGCAGACGCGAGCCAAACCGTTCGATGGTGGAAGCGCTTACCGGCTCGGCCCCATTGTAGGCGAGCCGCCAGCAACTCAAGTCCAGGCCGTCGAGGTCGCGCGCATCGAGCTTGTTGGCGCACAGCTCATACGCAAAGTTGGGCGCCGCCGAAACCGTACCCCGATGGAGATGAATCCTCCTCAGCCACACTGCGGGTCGGGCAAGAAACGCCAGCGGCGACATCAGCACCAGGCGAAAGCCGATGTACAGACTGCCCATGCAGGCGCCGATCAGCCCCATATCGTAGTACAGGGGCAACCAGGAGATGAAAATATCCTGCGCTGTTACGCCCGAGGCTTGCTCCATCGCTTTGAGGTTGGCCATCAGGTTGGCATGGGTCAGCACCACCCCCTTGGGGTTGCCGGTGCTGCCGGAGGTGTATTGCAGAAAAGCCATGTCCTGCGGGCGGACTTTCGGCAATATCGGCGCCGCGCCGTGGCGCGACAGCTCGGCAACGGTGGTGACGCCGCGCAGCGAAACGCATTGCGCGCGCAGCAGGTGGCCGAGCGGCCTGGCCCTCGCATCGGTAACAAGGATAACGGTTTCGGCATTGGCAACGATCCCGGCGATGCGGCGCATGTGATCCTCGATCTGCGACGGGCGAGCCGGCGGGTACAATGGCACAGGCACGCACCCGGCATACAGCGCGCCGTAAAACGCGGTGAGAAATTCCCGCCCGGTTGGCAGCATGACGGCAATCCGGTCACCAATCACTGCCCCGTGCGCCAGCAACCCTGCCGCCAACGCCTGGGCCTCGGTTTGCAACATACGATAGGTGATTTCCTCCGTGCGCTCCCCTTCGACATAGAGCGTGATATGCACCCGATCGCCGTGGCTGTCTGCATGCCAGTCCAGCAAACCGGTCAAGGTGGCAAGTGTTTGCGGCGGAGGCTGGAATCCTGTTGCTTGCCCGGATGGTGTTTCAAGCGGAACCGAGGCTTCGGCAAAAGCCTTGCTTCCCAGCAGCCGCAGCAGATCGCGCACCGTCTCGGCCTCGGCGAATGCCGCTTCCGCCAACCGCACCCCCATTTCGCGGTCAACGCGCACAAGCAACTCTACCCGCGCCAGGCTGTCGAGCCCGAAATCGCTCTCCAACCCATGGTCCAGCGTCAGGTGATCCACTTCGCTTGCCCGCGGCCGCAATTCATGGGCAAGCTCACGCACGATTTGCAACAATCGCGCGCCGTCGGAAGTGGGTGCGGGTTGGAGTGGGGAAGATGAATGATCCATGCGTGCGACCTCGCTCCTTTATCGTGTCATCTCAATCCGCCGCACGGGACGGGTCCGCTCCGAACGCAACGCCGCACGGCGGCCGCGCACCACCCGCACACCGGAAAGCAGAATCAGCCCAACCACAAAATAACTGCCGACAAGAAGCAGTGCCAGCCGATGGTCGCCGCCGGTGAGCCAGGTGGTGACCCCATAGGTGAGCGGCCCGGCGATTGAAGCGAGTTTTACCGCCAGCCCCCAGAATCCGAAAAATTCCGCCAGATGGGAAGGCGGCGCCAGCACGCCCACCAGCGCCCGCCCGGCGGACTGCGATGCGCCCAGGCAGAAGCCCGCGATATTTGCCGCCAGCCAGAACAGTCCCGGCGTGTGTGCTGCCCATGCGAGCACGATGGCCACAATCCAACCCGCCAGCGTCAAGGCGATGGCAGGCACATGGCCAATCCGATCCTGCAGATGACCGCACACCATGGCGCCGACTGCCGCCGTGATGTTGACCACCAGCACCAGCAGGAGAATTTGCCGGGTGGTGAATTGCAGCGCCTGATCGGCATAGATGGCGGTCAAGGTGATCACCGCCATGATACCCGCCTGATAAAACAGGTTGCACAGGAGAAAACGATGCAGATCCGTGAATTGCCGAATCCTGCCCACGGTGTGCCATACCTTTGCCCATGCCGCCCGTAGCCGCACCTCTTTCCCCGCTTGGGGAACCGCACGCTCCCGGAGCAGAAGGAACATGGGCAGGCTGGCCAGGCTGAAAATCCCTGCGGTGATCAGCATGGTAACCGGCACGAAATCCGAGGCTGTCTGGCCCTGCGCCTCGGCCCAGGCGACATACATCAGACTCAGGCCGAGGGTGACCAAGCCGCCGAGGTATCCCAGACCCCAGCCCCAGCCGGACACCCTGCCCATGGCGCGCACCCGGGATATTTCCGGCAAAAAGGCCGCGATCAGATTTTCCCCGCTGCCGAAAAAGAAATTGGAAACGATCAGACACGCAATGGCAAACCACAGTGTTTCCGGCTGGGCAAAATAGAGCAATACCGTAAACAGCACACAGCCCGCGGTGCTCACGGCCAAAAGATTTTTTTTGGCGCCATGCAAATCGGCATAGGCCCCGACAACCGGGGCGGTGAGAACGACCAGCAAATAGGAAAACGAAAGCGCCGCGGTCCAGGCAAAGGTAGCCCAGAGCGCGTTGCCTGCGACCACTGCGACAAAATAGGCATTGAAGACAGCGGTGATGACCACGGTGGTGTAGCCGGAATTGGCAAAATCGTACATCGCCCAGGCCCACACTTCGCACGGGCGGACATCAGCGTGCAGTATTGTTCGGGAAGAGGTCATCCCAGCCTCGCACAATTTTTCGGTGTTTCAAGTGGCGCATGATCCGATATGCCGCCAGGGCTGCAACCAGATGCTTGGCCGTATGACCGCTGATCAGACCGTTGGTCAGCCTGAAAACCGGGCGATCGCTCGCATCGAGCAGCAACGCCAGCACATACAGGCCGATGACGATCACAATATCGCGGTCGCCGCTGTAGCGTGAAGGATACAGGATAAGCAGCAGAGGGATCAGCAGCATCGGCAGACACTGCATCAGCCCATAAAAACGCAGATCTCCGGCGCCGTTGGCTTCGCTTGCGCCCCAATAGGCAACGCTGCCCAGCCCGGCAACGACGAGCAGCGGCAAAAGACGCAGGCCGACGGCCGGGCTCGCGCGTTCGCACAGGATTGCTGCAAACCAGGCCATAAGCGCCAGGGCAATCGCCGCCCTGTCCCAGACCAAGCGTTCATTGTCCGGGGCCAGGTGATACGCACCCGAACCGAAACCGACCAGAATGACGGCGGCAAAAAAAAGGGCATAGGGGTGCGATTCGCGCGGCTCGATAAAGGCACGATCTGCGGACGAACCCCGTAAAAAAAGCATGCCGGCCACTCCTGCCAGCACGAACAACGCATTAGAAACAGTATTAAGAAAATTAGGCAGGCCGAGGAAAGATCGCTGGTCGACAAACCGGTGATATTCCAAAGGCTGCGGAATGGGCGGCAGCATCAGGGTGAAAACACCCAGCGCCGCTGCCGGCACTAACAGGCCGAACACTTTCGCCCTTGAGGGAATGGCGCGCAACCCGCTCATGCCCGCTCCGCAACGGGCTCTTGCCCTTCCTTCAGCTTCCGGCGCAAGATCTTGCCGATGGGCGATTTTGGCAGCGAATCGCGGAATTCCACCTGTTTCGGGATCTTGTACCCGGCCAGGTTCGCCTTGCAATGGGCGATCACCGCTTGGGCGGAAAGAGCCGGGTCCTTCTTCACCAGATAGACCTTGACCGCCTCGCCGCTTTTTTCATCGGGCACCCCCACCACCCCCGCCTCCTTGACCCCGGGCAGCAGCATCATCACTTCCTCGACCTCGTTGGGCCAAACCTTGAACCCCGACACCACGATCACATCCTTGCGGCGATCGATGAAACGGATGCTGCCGGTCTCGTCCATCAGGCAAATATCCCCGGTGGCAAGCCAACCGTCCGCGGAAAGAACCCGGGTTGTTTCTTCGGGCATGTTCCAGTATCCGCGCATCACCTGCGGCCCCTTGACGCAGAGTTCGCCTTCTTCCCCCGGAGGCAGTTCGTTTCCAGCCGCGTCGCGGATTTCCACACGGGTGGAAGGCAGCGGCATTCCCATGGCGCCGCTGAACGACTTGTTGCCAAGGGGATTGACACAGACAATGGGGGAAGCTTCGGTCAGCCCGTAGCCTTCGAGCAGAGGCACGCCCATCGCCTGCTGCCACCGTTCCGCCACGACGCGCTGCACCGACATGCCGCCGGCCACCGAAACCTTGAGCGCCCCCCCATTGGCTTGCCTTACTTTTTTAAAATCCGGCGCGTTGAGCAGCATGGTAAACAGGGTGTTGACCCCGGTGATGACAGTAAAGCGGGCGGCGCACAACTCCTTAATAAATCCGGGAATATCGCGCGGATTGGTAATAAGGACATTGTTCGCGCCCCACTTCACGAAGGTAAGCAGATTGGCCGTGAGCGCAAAGATGTGATAGAGAGGCAGCGGCGTCACCACCACCTCCTCGCCTTCCTTGAGCGTGCCGCCTATCCAGGCCGAGGTCTGCTCGACATTGGCCACCAGATTGGCGTGGGACAGGACCGCGCCTTTGGCCACCCCGGTCGTGCCGCCGGTGTATTGCAGGAAGGCGATGTCCTCTGCCGCAACCGCCACGTCTTGCAGGCTGTGGCGCCGGCCGCGCATGAGCGCCTCGTTGAAACCCACGCTCCCGGGCAGATGCCAGGGCGCCACCATCCGCTTGATTCGTTTGACCGCAAAGTTGACCATCCATGCCTTGACCGGCGGAAACAAATCGCCCACCTGGGTGGTGACGATATGCCGCACTAGAGTGGAATCCAGAACTTCCTCAAGCGTGTGCGCAAAATTTTCCAGGACCACGATGACGACCGCGCCGGAATCGACAAGCTGGCGCTGCAGCTCGCGCGCGGTGTAGAGCGGATTGACGTTGACCACCACCAGGCCGATGCGCAAGGCGCCGAACAGCGCCACCGGGTATTGCAGCAGGTTGGGCAGCATGATGGCCACGCGCTCGCCCTTTTGCAACCCGAGGCGCTGCTGCAGATACGCGCCGAAGTCCCGGGAAAACCGATCGATCTCGTCATAGCTCAAGGAAACCCCCATGTTGGTGAATGCAGGACACGTGCGAAATTTTTCGCAGCATTGTTCCAGCATCTCCTTGAGCGAAACGAAAGAGTGGACGTTGATTTCCGCGGGAACGCCTTGGGGATAATGCTTCAGCCAGATGGGGTCCATGGGATCCTCACTGCATGTTGGGGTTCATGGGACAACACTCCGCCGCCCCTTCGCACCCTATGAAACAGTTCGGCAGGCAA
>Ga0180009_10001134_pt1 | contig 33252 bp, 22 predicted proteins | sample OS_PC_MetaG_FD_123537 | JGI IMG/M metagenome (GOLD analysis project Ga0180009, IMG submission 123537) | Groundwater microbial communities from the Aspo Hard Rock Laboratory (HRL) deep subsurface site, Sweden - OS_PC_MetaG | ecosystem: Environmental > Aquatic > Deep subsurface > Groundwater...
GATGCCGGCGACCGCGACGACGTCGGGGTAACGCTTGACCAGACCGCGGCAGCGCAGGGGCGCAGACCGGGATGAGGATCCCTGGCCTGGGGGGTCATTTCGGATGGACGATACCGTGGCCAAAGTACGTGGCTCCCTGGATGGGGACCGTTGGGCGGTGATCGGGAAGGGAACCTACCACTCCCCCCCATCCAAGTCCAAGGGGGACCAGCCCATCCCGACTTCCGCCAGATTGCAGTGCAGTTCCGCGGAGTTGACCGAAAGGACCGTCAGCCGGTAGGAATGGACCTGTCCTTGATAGGAATAGGTGAGCAGAAGGAGGTTGGCGGCTTCGTCGTGCCAGATTCCCTCACACCAGATGCCGGTGGGAAAGTCCCCGCCAAGGTAGGCCCGATGGCGCATCCACAGCAGGCCGCCCGCCAGGATCTCGAAATCGGCCACGGCAGACCCCGGTTCGAGCCGATCGTAGACCCTGACCCCATTCCCGCTGGCTGAGAAGTCGTAACCCCACGCCCCGAGGTAGGACGTCTCGATGGGTGCGATCGGATGGTCCGCTCCGCAACCCGACATCAGGGCCAACCCTGCCAGGGCAGCCACCGCCCAGCATTCTCTTGGTCTCATGACCACCATCCCTTGAAAAGCCGGACGGACGAAGACCCGCCGGGTCCAATGATAATGATACCATGGTGGGGCCTCACGAGAAAGGGCCGGGGCGATCCCGCGCCCCGGCCCGTCCTGTCATCCGGCGATCGCAGCTAGTAGGACTGCGCGAACAGCACCCTGCCGATGGACTTCTCCCCGCAGTGGACGCAGGTCCCGACGGTCTCGTCCCGTTCGAACGGGAGGTTGCGGATGGTCACCTTGGTCTTCTCCTGGATGGCCTTCTCGCAGTCCCCGTCGCCGCACCAGTGGCAGTGGGCGAAACCGCCCTCCCCCTCGTACAGCTTCACGAATTCGTCCCAGGTGTCGACGTTCACCGTGGCCTCCTCGCGGCGCTTCACCGCGGCGGCGAACAGGTCGGCCTGGATCCGTTCCAGCTCGGCGGGCAGTGCGGTTCCCAGATCAGCGAACTTCACCGGATTCTTGGCGCGGTCGTGGCGGGCCGCCATCATGACCTGCCCTTCGGCCAGGTCGCGGGGACCCAGTTCCAGACGCACGGGAACGCCCTTCTGCTCCCATTCGGCGTACTTCCAGCCCGGGCGCATCTTGTCCCGCTTGTCCACGTGGATGAGCCCCACGGACGCCTTGAGGTCGGCGGCGATCCTGTCGGCGGCGGCGCAGACGGCCGCCATCTCCTCGTCGTTCTTCCAGATGGGCACGATCACGGCCTTGGTGCGCGCGATCCTCGGGGGCAGGACCAGCCCGTTGTCGTCGCTGTGGGTCATGATCAAGGCGCCGATGATGCGCGTGCTCATCCCCCAGCTGGTGGCCCAGACGTGCTCGACCTTGCCCTCGGCGTCCTGGTAGGTGACGTCGAAGGCCTTGGCGAAGTTCTGGCCCAGGTCGTGGCTGGTGCCGGCCTGCAGGGCCTTGCGGTCCTGCATCATGGCCTCGATGGAGTACGTCTCCACGGCGCCGGCGAACCGCTCGTTGGCCGTCTTCGCGCCGCAGACCACAGGCATGGCCAGGATGTCCTCGGCGAACCAGCGGTAGACCTCGAGCATCTGAAGGGTCTCTGCGCGGCCTTCCTCGGCGGTGGCGTGGGCGGTGTGGCCCTCCTGCCAGAGGAATTCGGTCGTGCGCAGGAACATGCGCGTGCGCATCTCCCAGCGCATCACGTTGGCCCACTGGTTGATCAGGATCGGCAGGTCACGGTAGCTCTGGATCCACTTGCGGTACTGGTCCCAGATCACCGTCTCGCTGGTGGGGCGGATGACGTACTCCTCCTCCAGCTTGCTCTCCGGATCGGGAACGACGGTGGTCTTGCCGTTCACCGTCACCTGCTTGAGCCGGTGGTGCGTGACGATCGCGCACTCCTTGGCGAACCCCTCGACGTGCTCGGCCTCCTTGGCCAGGAAGCTCTTGGGGATCAGCAGCGGGAAGTAGGCGTTGACGTGCCCCAGCTCCTTGAACCTGTCGTCCAGGGTGCGCTGGATGTTTTCCCAGATGGCGTAGCCGTTGGGCCGGATGACCATGCAGCCGCGCACGGGGCTGTTCTCGGCCAGCTCCGCGGCCTGGATGACGTCCTGGTACCAGCGGCTGTAATCGTCGGAACGCTTGGTGATCTCGGCCATGCCGAATCCTTCCTCTGCCCGGGGTCCCTCGCCGAATCGGTGGTGAGGCAAGATAGCATTTCAGGCCCGGCGGCGAAAGGCCGGGATCCGCAGCCCGGCCGCCCGGGCATGTCCCTCCAGGCCCTCCAGGCGAGCCAGATCACGGGCGTCCTCCGCCAGTCCTGCCGACGCGCCGGGGTCGTCCACCTGCAGCCAGGTCTGGACCTTCAGGAAGTCCAGGACGCTCAGCCCGCCCCGCAACCGCGCCTGCCCGGCCGTGGGCAGGACGTGGTTCGGCCCCGCGCCGTAATCGCCCAGGACCTCGGCCGCCCCGGCCCCCAGGAACAATCCCCCGTAGTGGCGCAGGCCGGCGGGCCTCCGTCCGCCGGCGGCCATCCATTGCAGGTGCTCGGGCGCGAGGCGATTGCACAGTTCCACCGCCTCGCACTGATCCCCGACCAGGACCGCGAACCCCCCGGCCAGAGCCGCCCGCGCCGTTGCCGCCGTCGGCAAACCATCCAGCCGGCGGGCGAGCGACTCCTCCACGCGAAGGATCAGGGTTTCGTCGAGCGACACCAGGACCGTGCGCGCCAGGACATCGTGTTCGGCCTGGGCGATCAGGTCGGCCGCCACCAGTTCTGGATCGCACCGGGCGTCCACCACCACGACCAGCTCGGACGGTCCCGCTTCCCCATCGGTCCGCACCCGGGGAGACACGATCCGCTTGGCGGCGGTCACCCAGACGTTGCCGGGACCGACGATGGCCTGGCACGCGGGCACCGAACCGGTGCCGTGGGCAAGGGCCCCGATGGCGTGGGCTCCCCCGGCGGCCACCAGGGAATCGGCCCCCGCGATCGCCGCGGCCGCCAGGACCACCGGATCGGGCCGGGGACAGCAGGCGATGACCGTGGGCACCCCCGCCGCGCGGGCGGTGACCACCGTCATCAGGACCGACGAGGGCAAGCGATGCCGGCCGCCGGGGGCGTAGCATCCGGCGGCGTCCACGGGGATCAGATCGTGGCCGGCCCGCCCCCCCGGCACCTCCGTCACCACCGGCCGCAGCGAGGCCCGCTGGGCCGCGGCGAAGGACGCGATGCGTCCGGCAACCCGTTCGAGCAACCCCCGAACCGCAGGTTCGAGGCCGTCCAGCGCCGCAGCCAGGGCCTCGCGGCCGTGGACCAGCGGCGCATCCGGGTCCTTGCCGTCGAAGCGGCGAGCAAGGCGTTCGAGAGCCGCATCCCCACCTGCTGCGACCTCGGCAACGATGGCCCCGGCCCCCTCGAGGACCTCCGCAGCCAGGGGCTCCGCCGGCGTTCCGGACACCTCGCCGGCATTCCTGCGGCGCAGGGTGAAGCGGTCGGGATTCATGGTTGCCATCCTTCGGGTTTGGCGTCACCGGGACGCCGCGTCACCTGCCTGGCCCTGCCGTCCAGGACCCCCGCCACATCGGCCCAGGAGGCCCCGGCCCGCGCCAGGGCCACCTGCGTGAAGTAGATCAGGTCGGCCGCTTCGGCGGCCGCGTGGGCGGGCTCCCGGGCGGCGGCGAGTTCGGCCGCCTCCTCCTTCAGCTTGGCGGTCAGCAGGTCCCCGTCCTCGAACAACCTCCGGGTGTAGGATCCCGCCGGCGCGTCCTGCAGCCGGGCGTGCACGGTCCGTTCGAGGGCCTGAAGCCCCGTTCCGGGGCCCCAGCAGGTCCAGCTGCCGGTGTGGCAGAAGCCGTCCCCGCGCTGGCGCACCCGGACGCGCAGGGCGTCGCGGTCGCAGTCCAGGTCCATGGCCAGCAGCTCCTGGGTGTTGCCGCTCTCCTGCCCCTTGACCCACAGCCCGCGTCGCCGGGAATGGTAGACGCCCCGGCCGGTGTCCAGGGCCTGCGTCACGCTTTCCAGGGTGGACCAGACCAGCCCTAGGGCCGATCCCGCCTCGTCGCAGACCACGGTGGGCCAGGGTCCCCGGGGATCCCGGGCCCGCAGGGGAGCCAGGAAGCCCTCGGCCAGGGTGAAGGCCCCCGTGTAGAGGGCCATGCCGACCTGGACGTCGATGCCGAGATCGTCCAGCGCGGCGATTTCATCGCTGTTGCTCACCCCCCCGGCGAATGTCAGGCGCGCTCCGCCGGCCGCCTTCTGCAGGGAGGCGGCCCACTCGAGGTCCGCGCCCACCATGCGCCCTTCACGCTCGACGCTGGTCACCAGGAAGCCGCCGGCCAGTCCGGCCAGCTCGGCCATGCGGTCGGCCACGCGCCTGCCGGTCCGCTTCGTCCATCCCTCGACCACCACATCCTTGTCGCGGGCGTCCAGGGCGACGATCACACGCTCGGGAGGAAGCTGCCGCAGGAGTGCGGGATCCGCGGCGGTTCCGATGATGACCCTGGCCGCGCCGAGGTCCAGCCAGCGGCGGGCCATGTCGGCCGACCGGATGCCGCCCCCGACCCGGCAGGGCGCCAGATCCAGCAGGCCTGCGATCAGGTCGGCGTTCCCCCCCTCGCCCAGGGCCGCATCGAGATCGATCACGGCGATCTCCCCCACGCGCCCGAAGCGGCGGGCCCAGGGCGCCGGATCGCCGGCCGCCAGGGCCAGATCCCGGCCGCCGACCAGCTGGACCGTTCGTCCGCCCTGCAGATCGATCGAGGGAATCATCATGACCGCACCTCCAGTCCCCTCTGCGCCAGTTCCTGCTTGATCCCGCCGACGGTCCAGGACCCGTCGTGGAAGATGGTGGCGGCCAGCACCGCGTCCGCACCCGCCTTGGCGGCCGCGGCCATGTGCCCCGGATCGGCCGCTCCGCCGGAAGCGATGATCGGCACGTCCACCGCGGCGCGCACCTCGGCCAGCAGGTCCAGGTCGTAGCCCGCACCGGTGCCGTCACGGTCCCAGCTGGTCAGCAGGATCTCGCCGGCTCCCAGCGCCACCCCCCGCCGGGCCCAGGCCGGGACATCCAGGTCTTCCTGCCTGCTGCCCGACCGGCTCAGGACCAGAGGACGTCCCTGCGGGTCGCGCCGGCCGTCGATGGCCAGGACCACGCACTGGCGTCCGAACAGGTCGGCCAGTTCGGTCAACAGGCCCGGCCGACCGATCGCCGCGCTGTTGACCGCCACCTTGTCCGCGCCGTTTTCCAGCAGGCGCCGCGCCTCGGCGGCGTCCCCCACCCCTCCCCCCACCGTCAGCGGGATGTTCAGCCGCCGTCGAACCTGGCCGACCGTCCGCAGCCGAGCCAGACGCCCCTGCAGGGTGGCCGTCACGTCCAGCATCACGATCTCATCCGCCCCCTGGTCCGCGTAGGCCGCGGCCTGGACCGCCGGTTCCCCCATGTCCCGCAAGTCCTGGAAACGCACGCCCTTGACGACGCGGCCGTCGCGCACGTCCAGGCACGGGATGATCCTCACTGCAGGCATGCCGCCACCTCCTGCGTCCGCCCATTCAGCCAGGCGTCCAGGAGATCCTGGCCCCAGTCGCCGGAGAGTTCGGGGTGGAACTGGCAGGCCAGGACGTCGCCCCGTTGCACCCCCGCCACGAAGGGACGCGGGTGGCCGGCGGTCATGACCTGCCAGCCCGAGACGGCCAGGCGCCCGGCATCCTCCCCCGCGACGGCGAAGGAATGAGCGAAGTACGCGTGACTCGGCCTGTCCCCTCCGGACACCAGCGTCCAGCCCATGTGAGGCGCGCGGATCCCGGCCGGCAGCCGGGCGACGCGAACCGGAAGAACCGCCAGGCCGCGCACACCGGGCATTTCGTCGCTGCCTTCGCAGAGCAGCTGCATTCCCAGACAGACTCCCAGGAGCGGGCCTCCGGACAGGGCCCGCAGCCTCAGGGGAGCGGCCAGGCCCAGGCGGTGCAACTCGGCCATGGCCGGGCCGAACGCTCCCACTCCCGGCAACACCACGAACTCCGCGGCGGCTATCTCGAACGGCTGGGAGACGCGGCGGGGTCTCGCTCCCACCCGTTCGAGAGCCGCCTGGACCGAGCGGACGTTGGCCAGCCCGGTGTCGATGATCATCACGTCTCGCATCACAGGACTCCCTTGGTGCTGGGGACGGTGTCGCCTCCGTCGCGTCGCAATGCCCGGCGCAGGGCCACCGCCAAAGCCTTGAAGGCAGCCTCGGCCTTGTGGTGGTCGTTCACCCCGCGCAGGACGTCCAGGTGCAGGTTGAAGGCCCCGGCCTGGGCCAGGGAACCCATGAAGTGGGTCAGGTTCTCGCAGGCCACCTCCCCGAGGCGGTCCCGGCGCAGGTCCAGATCGACCTGGGCGAACGGCCGTCCGCCCAGGTCGACGGCGGCGACGGCCAGGGCATCGTCCATGGGCACCCGCGCCTCCCCGAAGCGGGCGATGCCGGCGCCGTCGCCGCGGGAATCCAGGAGGGCCCGGCCCAGGACGAGGGCGCAGTCCTCCACGGTGTGGTGGTCGTCGACCTGAAGATCCCCCTTGCATTCCAGGTCCAGATCGAACCGGGCATGCCTCGCCAGGCTGATCAGCATGTGGTCCAGGAATCCTAGCCCGGTGGTCACCGTGGCGATCCCGGTTCCGTCCAGGTCCAGGCGGACGCCGACGTCCGTCTCCGTCGTCGTGCGGCGCACCTCGGCGCGCCGGAAAACCCCGTTTCCGCAGCTCATTTCAGCAACTCCCTCAGTCCGGTCAGGTTGGAAAGGATGCAGGCGGCGCCCGCCTCGACGAGAGCGTCTTCGCCCGGGGCGTCGCGAGGATCGGGAGGACGGACGGCCAGGGGCAGGACGCCGGCCGCCCTGGCGGCCCGCACGTCGTCGGGGGTGTCCCCCACCATCCAGGCCCGCTGGGCGCCGAGCCGCCGGAGAGCCAGGCGCACGGGAGCGGGATCGGGCTTGGCGGGGGCGTCCTCCATGCCGACGACCACCCCGAAGAGGCAGGACAGGTCGAAGCGGTCGAGGAACGCGAGCGCCTCGGCCCGGGGCCGGCCGGTGACGATCCCCAGGGGCAGCCGGCGGGCCAGGTCCTCGATCACCCATCGTGGTGGGATCAGGGTCTCCCGCTCGCAGAGGCCGGGCGTCCCGTCCCCACCGAGGTAAGCCCTCTGGAACCGGTCCACGACCTCGTCCCTGTCCGGCGCGAGGCCCGCCTGCCGCAGCAGGGTGCAGGTCACCTCCCAGTCGTTGGCGGCCGATCCGGCGGCCTTGGCGGCCGCGACGTCCTGCCGGCTCGCCCGGACCCCGAAGGATTCCAGGACCGCGAGGATCGCCTCCCGGTAGGATCCCCCCTCGTCGGCGATCACCCCGTCCAGGTCCAGGAGCAGGGCCTCAGGGGCCAGGACCGTCTGCAGAGCCTGGGCGAAGCGCCCCTGGTCCGCGGGCGTGGTGGGGCAGGTCACGCGCAGGCAATCCCCCAGCAACGGGTGTCCCGGCCAGCCGCGCACCACGAATCCCAGCGCGGACAGGGCGGCGGTGATCCAGCCGGCCCGCGGGTCGCGGGCCAGGATGAAGTTGGCTTGCGACGGCAGGACCTCGAGGCCCAGTTCTCCCATGAGACCGGCGATGGAGGCCCGGTATGCGCGCGTCCGCTCGACCCCCGCCTTCATGCCCGGTCCGTCTGCGGCCAGGGCCTGGCCCGCCAGCGCCAGCGACGGGCCGCTGACCGCGTAGGGAGGGCCGCAGGCCCGCAGTTCCGCGATGAGATCCGCCGGACCCAGGGCGTAGCCCACCCGCAGGGCGGCCAGGCCCCAGGCCTTGCTGAAGGTGCGCAGAACGACCGTGTCCTCCAGGTCCAGGGCCTTGGCCGTCAGATCCTCGGTTGCGTACTCCGCATAGGCGGCGTCGAGAACCAGAGGGATCCCGGGGCAGCGACGACGCAGTTCCACCAGTTCGGTCCTGGTGACCGTCCCTCCGGTGGGATTGTTGGGGCTGACGACCGCCAGCATGCCGGTCCGGGGCCCGCAGAGCGCGGCGATGCCCTCGACGGGATAGGGCCCGTCCCACCACGGGACGCTCCGCGCCTCTGCGCCCGCCAGGGCGGCGTAACGCAGGAACATCTCGAAGGTCGGTTTGCTCAGCACGAGATCCCGGCCGGGTCCGAGGAATCTGCGGCACAGCCGATCGATGGCGTCGTCCGCCCCGGCGGTGACCAGGACCCGGGCCTGGTCCAGTCCGAAGCGTCCGGCGATCTCCCGTTCGAGGGACGATGCATCCGGATATCTCCGCAATGCCTCCGCATCGGGCCACGTCCAGGTCCGCCCGGAAGCGGGGCCCTCGTTGGCGTCCAGCCGCAACGCTCCCGCCGGCGCCGGCGCCCGGCGATACGTCCCCTCCGCTAAGGGGAAAACGCCTTTGGTGTTCAGGCCCGGCCCCCTCATGGCAGGATCTGGCTGGGTTCGGACACCACGATGTCGGTCCCCCCGCAGCGCCGGATGCGGGGAATGACCAGGGGCAATTCGCTGCGCGGAACCGCGGCCTTGACGGCGAAACCTCCCTGGCCGCTGAGGGGGCTGAGCGTGGGCTCCCTCATGCACGGCAGGATCGCCACGAGTTCGGCGACCCGGTCGGCCGGGATGTTCACCTCGAGCATGACCCGGTTGCGCGCCTCCAGGACGGCCGAGAGCAGCATCGCCAGCTCCTCGATGCGTCCCCTGCGGACCGGATCCGCCCAGGCGCAGCGAGAGGCGTACAGCCGGGTGGAGCTCTTCAACAGTTCCTGGACGATGACCAGACCATTGGCCCTGAGGGTGGACCCGGTGGCCGAGTTGTCGATGATGCAGTCGGCGTCCTCGGGCGGAAAGACCTCGGTCGCTCCGTAGCTGCGGACCAGGCGGGCGGGAAGGCTCAGGGTCTCGGTCCACCGCGAGCCGAGGCGGACGTATTCCGTCGCCACCACCAGGGGCCGAACCGGCAAGGCCCCATCCTCCAGGATGGCCGCCGGGGCCGCCGCCACCAGGCTCACCGGATCGAGCCCGGTGTCCAGGACCTCCACCAGGTCGGCGCCGAGTTCGGCCACCCAGTCGGCTCCCGCGAACCCCAGGTCCCGGGTCCCGGAGTCCAGCATCTCGACGATGTTCTGGGGCTTGAGGAGCTTGACCTCCCACCCGGGCAGGGAGAACAGGGCGCGGTAGTCCCGCTCGGCCTGCCGGACCCGGATCCCGGCCCCCGCCAGCAAGGACAGGACCCCCTCGAGCATCCGGCCCTTGGGCAGGGCCAGGCGCAGATCGGCGCCCGTGCGGAAGGTGATCCGCTCGGGTGCAATGCTCGCTTGGCAATCGGATTTCATGGCACCGTCCGTCCGTCTTGCGGCCTGCGGATCGGCTTCGGTGCCGGTGGTGGGATCAGGACATCATGGCCACCAGACGCAGAAAGCCGACCCGAGGGCCGGCGTTCGTCGTCTGGGCGATGAAGGATTCAGTCGCAGCTAGACCAACGAGCCAACCCCGGACCGGGGATGGTGATGATGGCCGTGATGATGCTGCGAACGGAAACTCATCGTGTTCCTTTTCCGCGGCGCGAAACTGCGCTGCTTCGGATGATGATAGGAAAACCCTCGGGAATGTCAAGCCGGCATCTCAGGGCGGATGCCTAGATCGGCACCGGCTCCGCCGCCCCGAGCACCAGCCCCGCCTGCTGGGCCAGGCCGGCCAGCTCGGTCGCCTGCTCGGCGACCACGTCGTCGCCACCGGCCCCGCAGTCGGCGTAAAGGACCCCGTGGGAACCCCCCGGACCCAGGACCGGCGCCACTGCGAAACCGGTGCAGCGGGCGGCGGCCATCAGTTCCTCGCCGACCAGACCGCCGTAGGCCGGGCTGGCCGCCTTCGGCACGTGGATGCTGCGGTGCTCCATCAGGGCCAGGGCGACGGCCCCCGTCTGGCGGGTCACCGGGAAGGCCATCCGTTCGGCCAGGTCCCCGGCCTCGATCCCCGCCCAGGCCAGGGGCGTGAAGCGCCGGGCCTTGCGGTCCACCCCCAGCAGGACAACCCGCTCGAAGCCCAGGATGTGGACGGCGCCTTCCATGATGATCCCGAGCAGGTCCGAGGAATCGCGGCCGGTGGCCAGGCCCGCGCCGACCCGGCGGTAGAGATCCAGCTGGTCGGCCGTGCGCCGGGCCACCTCCTCCGGGGTCATGCGCTTGGGGGCGACGTTGACGCTGCCCTTGACGTTGACGATGCGGCCGTAGTCCTGCAGGTCGCCCAGGTCGATGCCGACCCGTTCGGCCAGATCGCTGATGCGGTCCCCCACCTCGCGGTAGATGCTCTCGAGGCGCGCCGCCGGAATGCCCAGGGCCTTGCCGGCCCGCCGGATGATCCGGTACTCCTGGGTCTGCTCCTGGGGCTGGCAGGTGAACCGGCTCATGGCGTTGGCGAAGGCCAGCACGCCCAGACGGGGCTCCAGGTTGCGGGGCGGAAACAGCGGGTCGATGTCGTGATGGTCGCCGATGACCGCGTGCAGATCCCGGGGCAGATTCCACTGCTCGGCCAGCCTGCGCCCCGCCCGGTCGTGGGTGATGCCGAAGTGGCGGCGCTCGGCTTCCAGGGGCAACGCCCCGGCCCGCACGTCCTTCACCACCGCATCCATGGCCTCAGGCGAACATTCCAGGAGCACGACCTTGCCGATGTCGTGGACCAGGGCGGAGACGAAGGCCTCCTCGGGGGAGACCTTGCCTCCGGCCTCGGCCAGGATCTGGGCGAAGCCCGCGGTGATCAGCGAGTGCCGGGCGATCTCGGCCAGGAAGGGCGACCGGGACAGCTTGCTCATCATGTCGAAGACCGAAAGGCCCAGGGCCAGCTTCCGCACCGTCTCGAATCCGATGACCACCACTGCCCGCCGCACCGTGCGCACGTCCTCGCCGCCGGCCCGCTTGTACATGGCGCTGTTGACCACCTTCAGGACCCGCATGGTCAACGCCTGGTCCTTGAGGATGCACTGGGCGAGATCGTCCGCGCAGCTGTTCTGATCCTCGGCCACGGTCTGGATCTGCAGCAGGGTCTGGGGAAGGCTGGGCAGATCGCCCATCTTCTCGATCTGGGCGAAGACGTCCGCGGAGTTCATCATGCCGGCACCACCAGGTCTCGAGCCGAATCGTTCACCTGGCTTTAGGTTCGGCAATCAGGGGGCCCGGTTCAGCTCTTTTTCCGGCAGACCCAGTACCGCTCGAGGGGGTCGATGGCGTAACGGCGCAGCTCTTCTCGATCAAGTTCTTCCCCGGCAATGACTTCCGTGACCAGCCAGCCGGGGCGCTGGATGAGGTTGCCGAAATCGGGGGCGAACTGCCAGGCGTGGGCGTGGGCGCGGTAGGGATCGATGCGGATGCTGCGGCTGTGGGCCAGTCCCGGTTCGAAGGGGACCTGGAGCCAGGCCACCCCACCCGGACGCAGCACGCGCAGGATCTCGTCGACGCAGACGTCCAGCTCGGGGATGTGCTCCAGGACGTGGCTGCAGAAGATCCAGTCCACGGTACCCGAGAGCAGGGGAGCCTGACGCAGGTCCAGCAGCAGGTCGGGATCGAACCGCATGCTGTCCCGCTCGTAGTCGGTGCGGAAGCACCGGGGCAAGCCCTCGTGCTCGACCAGGAACCGCATGGCCGAGGAAAGGGACAGGCCGACCATCACCGCGGGCGTTGGGGTCCCGGGAGCCTGAAGTTCACGGCGCACCCCCAGCACCAGCTGCCGGTGCCGGTCGAAGGAACCGCAGCCGGGGCAGATGCAATGGCGGATGATCTCGTCGGCCGACAGGAAGTTCCGGAAGCGGTGCCCACGCCAGCGGCAGACGGGACATTCGCGCAGGCCTCCGCGCACCAGCTTCTCTCCCGCCGGCAGCAGCAGGTTCTCCACCGCGCCGAGGGCGACCTTGGCGGCCTGCCAGGGATGCTTCCACCAGCACGCCGGGGAATGCGGGTCGATGAGGGTGGTGCGGACGAATTCCAGGGCCGGCAAGGGCGTTCACGCTCCGCGGATTCAGGATGACGGGTCCAGGCCTTCGCTCTGTTCGCGGGCATGATAGCTCGACCGCACCATGGGTCCCGATTCGACCCATTCCAGGCCCAGGCCGCGGCCGATCTCCGCGAGTTCGGCGAACTCCGCGGGCTCGACGTAGCGCCGGACCGGATGGTGGCGATGGGACGGCTGCAGGTACTGCCCGATGGTCACGATCTGCGCGCCGTGATCGCGGGCGTCGCCCAGCAGGGAGACGACCTCCTCGTGGGTCTCCCCCACCCCGAGCATGATCCCGGTCTTGATCTTCATGCCGCTGCGGTGTTCATCGGCCCACAGGCGGCTGCGCTGAAGCAGTTCCAGCGATCGCCGGTAATCGGCCCGGGTCCGCAGGGCGGGATACAGGCGCGGAACGGTCTCCAGATTGTGGTTGAGCACCTCGGGGGCGGCCTCCAGGACGATCCGCAACGACGGTTCGTCGCCCAGGAAATCGGGGATCAGCACCTCGACGCCGCAGCCGGGGTTCTGCGTGCGGATCTCGGCGATGGTCCGGGCGAAGTGGCCCGCGCCGCCGTCGGGCAGGTCGTCCCGGTTCACCGAGGTGACCACCGCGAACTTCAGGCCCAGGTGCCGGACGGTCTCGCCGACGCGCCGCGGCTCGTCCGGATCCAGGGGCCCCACCTTCCCCCCGGGGATGTTGCAGAAGGTGCAGTGCCGGGTGCAGACATCGCCCATCAGCAGGAAGGTGGCCGTCCGGCTGGCGAAGCATTCGCCCCGGTTCGGGCAGTTGGCGCTCTCGCAGACCGTGTTCAGGGAAGCCTGGCGCAACAGGCTCTTGACCTCGTTGTAGACGGGCCCGCCCTGGCGCTTCATCCGCAGCCAGTCGGGCTTGCGGGGAGGCGGGGCGGCCCGGCCGAGGTCGGGGATCAGGTTGCCGTCCTTCATGGGTTGCCGTTTCCTTTGCGGTCGGCCAGCAGGAAGACCTCGTCCGGGACGAACTTCCCTTCGCTGAACTTGACGGTCGCCGCCTCGTGGACCGGGTCGTGCTCGAAGACCAGTACGATGCCGTCCTCGGCGGCTCGGGTCAAAAACTGTTTCTTCTCGGTCACCGTCAGCAGGGGATTCAGATCGAACCCCATGATCCAGGGCACGTGGACCTGGCTCAGGAAGGGGATCAGGTCGGCCACGTAGGCCAGGCTGCCCTCGTCCGTCAGGAACTCGACCATCTGCTGGCCGGGGGTGTGCCCGCTGATGGGTGTCACCCGCACCCCGGGCATGATCTCCTTGGCTCCGTCCACCAGCTGGAGGTCGCCCTTCTCCTTCAGGGCCTTGAAGTCCTCGTCCCGGAAGCTGGCCCGGTCCCGCTCGCTCGGATGGTCGGCCCACTCCCAGTGGCGTTTCTGGACCCAGTGCCGGGCGTTGGGAAAGACCGGTTCGAGGCCGCCGTCGTCCCTGCGGCGCAGGGCTCCGCCCGCATGGTCGAAGTGCAGGTGGGTCAGGATCACGTCGGTGATGGATTCGCGGGTGATCCCGGCCTCGGCCAGCTCGGCGACCAGCTGGTTGGGCCGCCGGACCAGGGCGAAGATGTCCAGCTGCTTCGGGGCCCACCGGTCGCCCATGCCGGTGTCCACCAGGATCCGGCGGTCCCCCTGCTCGGCCAGGAGGCAGCGCAGGTCCAGGTCGATCCGGTTGTGGTCGTCGGCCGGGTGGTGCTTTTCCCAGAAGATCTTGGGTACGACCCCGAACATGGCGCCGCCGTCCAGCTTGAAGCGGCCGTCGTGAAAGGCCCGGAACGTCCAGTCAGCGAGTTTCATCTGGGCTCCCATTGGGTTATGGTACCACCTGGTCCGGCAAAGGATAACCCCCGCCAGCCCGGGCGGCAATGCCCGAGGAACAAGGTTACCCATGGAGTTCCCGCAACCCCTGGTCCGCGCCCGCTTCGTCCGGCGGGAGAAGCGGTTCCTCATCCACGCCATCCTGGATACGGGCGAGCCCGTGGTCGCCCACACCAACAATACCGGCCGCATGACCGGGAGCCTGTTCGCCGACGGCCCGGTCTGGCTGAGCCCGGCCGCCGGTCCCGCCCGCAAGCTGGCCTGGACCCTGGAGATCGCCGAGACCCCGGAGGGCGTCCTGGTCGGCGTGAACACCCAGCTGGCCAACCGCCTGGTGGCCGAGGCCCTGGCCTCCGGCCTGCTGGACCTGGCGGAGCCCGCCCCCTGCGCCCGGGCGGAGGTCCCCTATCCCGGCGGCTCCTCCCGGGCGGACTTCCTGGTGAACGGAGCCCTCTGGGTCGAGGTGAAGAACGTCTCATTGGTCGTGGGCGGTCGCGCCCTGTTCCCCGACGCCCCCACCGCCCGGGGGCGCAAGCACTTGCAGGATCTCAGGGAAAGGGTCGACGCCGGGGAGCGGGCCGCCCTGGTCCTGTGTTCCCAGAGGGCCGACGCCCGCACGGTGGGTCCCGCCGACCACATCGACCCCGCCTACGGGGCCCTGTTGCGCGAGGTCCATGCTGCCGGGGTGGAGGTGTACGGGCTGGGGGCTGACGTCGCTCCCGGGGGGATCCGGCCGGCCAGGGTCCTGCCCGTCCGCCTTTGAGCCGCTCGTCCCGGTGGACAAAATCCGACTATTCTGGTATCCTCATTTTCGCTATGTTTACTTGATCCACCAGACGGTGGACATCAAGGGGGAAAAACCATGTTCGCCATCTCCTGCCGCCGATCGGCCTTGCGGCCGGCGGCCCTCGCTCTTTTTTTCGTCCTCTTCCCTTGCCTTCCAGCCCTGAGTCAGGATCAGGTCGGCATCTTCTTCGACCAGGCCTACACCCAGAACGAATTCCTCGTCGAAACCATGCCCGCCCTGGTGACCGGATACCTGGTCCTGCTCGAGCCCTCGGCGGCGGCCGGAGTCGGAGGGTGGGAACTCTGCGCCGACATCGACGGCCCAGCCGAGTTCTTCAGCTGGGTCCTCGAGGGACAGACGATCAATGCCGACCAGCCACCCTGCTTCACCGTGGGCATCGGGGGTCCGCCTCTTCCCGGGGGGTCGGCGGTCCTGCTGGCCACCTTCCAGATGGTGGTGACGGAGTACCTGCCGGTCTCCCTGAGTCTGAAACCGAAGTTCTTCGCCTCCATTCCCGGCAGCATGGCCTACCTCGACGGCGCCGATCCGGAGATCGTCATCCCGATGACCACGGTCACCGGCGTACCCGAGGTGGCCTTCGTCAACAGCAGCATCCCGGTGCCCGACGTGAGCGTCCGCTCCCTGAACTTCACCGACACGCCCATCGGGTTGCCCGTCACCAAGCAGGTCGTCGTGAGCAACGTGGGCGGGGGATTTCTCCTGCTCGACGTGGCTCTGCAGGCCGGATGCACGGATTTTTCCCTGCCGGGCCTGAACGGACCCGTCCAGGTTCCCGGAGGATCGAGCCGGACGATCGACGTCACCTTCGACCCCCAGGGCTACGATCTCATCGAGTGCCAGCTGGATCTCGGCGAAGGCGTGACCCCGGTGTTCCTGGCGGGGCAAGGCCGGGACCCGATCATCAACCATTACGTCTATCCCGCGTCGTACGATTTCGGCGAAACCACCCTCAACGCGACCCGTTCGAAAACCATATCACTGTACAATCTGGGCGAGCTCCCGGTGACCGTGCCGGTCGCCCTGGCCGACGGCAACGGCCCCTTCTCCTTCTCCATCTCGCCCAATCCCGTGGTTCTGGATCCCAACCGGTCCCGGGCCTTCACCGTGTACTTCAAACCCACGGCGGTCGGAGACTTCGCTGACACCCTGCTCTTCGGCGGAGTCATGGCTCCGGTCCCCCTGGCCGGGAGGGGCCGCGAGCCGGTCGAGAGCTACGTCATCACGCCCACCTCGGTGGTCTTCTCCGACCTCGACCCCGGCGAATCCCGCAGCGCCACCGTCCGCATCACGAACGACGGCGACCTCGTCCTGAACCTGGACCCCGTGCTCATTCCCGGCGGGTCGGATTGGGTGATCACCTCCGGCGACTTCCCCCGGCTCCTTTACCCTCTCCATTCCCACACGGTCACCGTGGAGTTCAACGGTTCGGCTGGACCGGGATCCTTCGAGGCCTCGCTGGTATTCGGGCCGGGAATCGATCCCGTCCCGCTGCGTGCGTTCATCCAGGCCCCTTACCTCGCGTGCAGCGTGACGCCCGACGGAGGGCTCCTGGGCATGGGCACCACGGGACTCGGCCAGGATCTCTACGCCAACATCCAGGTGACCAACAGCGGGAACGCTTCGTTCACCGTGGTGCCCACCCTCGATGGCTGCGAGTACTTCTCGGTCAGCACGAACCCCTTCACCCTTGACCCCCAGGAATCCCGGTCGATCCCCGTCCACTTCCAGGCCGACGCCGTCGGCTCCTGGGATTGCGCCGTCGATCTCGGCCAGAGCGTGTGCGGCGGCGTGTACCTGACCGCCACCGTGGATGCCGACATCGATCCCGATGGCGTCTTCGCGGGTGTCTTCTTCGATCCGGCCTTCACTCAGGACCACATCTCCACCTCGACCGTGGGGGAAACCGTCACCGGGTATCTCGTCCTCAAGAACGCCCAGAACTCCTCCGGCGTGGCGGGCTGGGAATGCTGCCTCGACGTGGTCGGCGACGCGGTGTTCACCGACTGGATCCTCGAGGGTTTGACCATCAACGTCCAGGATCCGCCCTGCTTCCTGGTGGGCATCGGAGGCTCGCCCCTGCCCTATTCTCCGGCCATCCTCCTGGCCACCTTCGAGATGGAGGTGCCGACGCCGTACACGGAGTCCACCATCCTGCTCGGTCCCATCTACCACGCCTCCATCCCGGGTTCCAGTGCCTGGATCGCCTGGGACAACCTGGAGATCCTGTACCCCATGCAGCAGCCCACCGGAGGTTTCATCCCGGTCGGGCACATCAACCCCTCCATCGTGGGGATCGAGTACCCCGCCCCCCGGGCGACGGTGGCCGGCGGACGTGTGGATCTGAGGTGGGAGATCGACGATGGTCCCGGCGCCCTGTGCCACGTCTACCGGCGAGCCGACGGCGAACCCGAAGTCCGCCTGACCGATGCGCCCCTTGCCGCCGCCGGCGGGAGCTTCTCGTTCAGCGACCAGGCGACGGGATACCCCGAGGGCGCCGCCCTCCACTACAGCTATGCTGTGCTTGCAGCCGAGGGTGAACAGGAGCGCAGTCCCGAAATCACAGTTCGGCTCAGCGGCGTCCCCATGCTGCAGACCCGGTTGCTGCCCAACGTCCCCAACCCCTTCAATCCCCTGACGGAGATCCGTTTCGAGGCCCGGGAACCCGGACATGCCCGCATCACCATCTACGACGTATCGGGCCGTCTGGTCAGGACGCTCGTGGACCAGGTCGTGACCGCAGGCCCCCACATGGAGGCCTGGCAGGGCCGCGACGATACGGGCCGGCCCGTTCCCAGCGGGGCTTACTACGTGAGGATGGAGATGAACGGGCGTCTGGACCATCGCAAGGTCCTGCTCTTGAAATAGGCGATTCCCGCCGGCCGGCACCATCCGCCAGCACCCGCAGCCGCGGGTGCTGGCTTTGGCGAAATGAATTCCCCAGTCCTCTTCCCAAGCGTGCCTTTCTTTTGCTATAATGATCAAAATCTTTCATTTCGATCCGTCCTTACCCCATTGCGGATCGGCTACAAGGGGGAAGTCCATGTTCGCCAGCCACCAAGGAACCCGGGCGCTGATCTGCGCCCTGTTCGTGTTATACCTGGGATCGGGAACCTCGGCCTGGGGCCAGCCCGGCACCGACGTCGTGGGCATCTACTGGGATCCGGGGTTTACCCGAACCACCTTCAACGACGTGGTCGCCCCCTCCCTGGTGACGGGCTACCTGGTCTTGCACAACCCCTCCGCCGCCGCCGGCGTGGGCGGCTGGGAGCTCTGTGCGGACATCGAGGGTCCGGGACAGTTCTCCGGCTGGACGCTCGAGGGACAGACCATCAACGTCTCGCCCCCTCCCTGCTTCACCGTCGGGATCGGCGGACCCCCGCTCCCTCCCGGCGAGAACGTCCTGCTGGCCACCTTCCAGATCCTGGTGGAGGGCCCCCTGCCGATCACCATCTCCCTCGAGCCGAAGTACAACGCCTCCATTCCGGGCAGCATGGCCTACCTCGACGGCGCGGACCCGGAGACCGTGATTCCCCTGGCCACGACCACCGGCACGCCCCAGGTGGCCTGGATCAACGACGACGTTCCGGTCTTCGAGGTCAGTCCCTCCGCCCTGGGCTTCTGGGACACCATCATCGGCGAGGCCCAGACCAAGGCCGTGACCGTGACCAACGCGGGCAGCGTTTCTCTGGAACTGGACATCGCCCTGGCGGGGGACTGCCCCGGGTTCTCCCTGCCCGGAGTCTCGGGCCCCCTGTCGCTGGGGGGCGGCGAGTCGGTCCAGGTGCTCGTCCGCTACGAACCCCAGGTCGAGGGGCACGACTACTGCACTCTCGTCCTGGGCGGCGTGGTTCCCGACGTCCCGCTGGAAGGGACGGCGAGGGATCCCATCCTTGACCTCCGGATCTCCCCGGACGCCCTGGACTTCGGCCCGGTGGCCGTCGGGGCCCAGATGAATCGGTCCGTCACGATCCAGAACTTCGGCGAGGTCCCCGTCACGGTCACCTCTTCCCTGGACGACGCCACCGGCGCCTTCGGGATGCTCACCAGCCCCGGGGTCTACATCATCGGCGTCTCCCAGAGCCTCGTCGTGGGGATCTCCTTCGTTCCCCCTTCGGTCGGGGACTTCACGGCGATCCTGGAACTCGGCGACCAGGCCGGCTCCGTGCCGCTGAGCGGGCAGGGAGTCGACGAGTCCGCCGCGGAGTGGACCGTCACTCCCGAGGTCGACTTCGGTCTGATCACCACCAACGTCACCGTTTCCCGGAACGTGGTCGTGGACAACGTCGGCATCGTTCCTTTCGTGATCACGGCCTCCGTGGTCTCGCCGGAGAACGTCTTCGTCCTCGACGGAGGGACGACCTCCCTGACCCTGGCTCCCGGCATGACCTACGTGGCCCGGGTGGATTTCACCCCCGCCGCGGCCCAGCCCTATTCGGGATTCCTCGACCTGGGCGCGGTCGTGGGCCAGGTCCCCCTGTCCGGCGAGGGGACCTTCGACATCATCCGGGGCGAGGCTCCTTCCTCCGTGAGCTTCGCACCGGTCCCCGTCGGGCAGAGTGCCCAGGAGACCATCGCCATCCGGAACACCGGGACCCTGCCCTTCACCATCGACCCGGTCTTCATGCTGGGAGGCGAAGCCTTTTCCATCGCCTCCGGGGGAGGGCTCTTCACCCTGAACCCGGGAATGACCCGGAACCTGACCCTGGAATTCTCGCCCCCTCTGGCCCAGAGCTACTCGGCCTTGCTCGTGCTGGGCGGGCCGTTCCAGGCGATTCCCGTGACCGGCACCGGGGTGCCCGTGTCCCTTTCCTGGACCGCCCCCGCGGAGGTCGACTTCGGCAACCGGGTGCTCGGTTCGACCACCGAGAGATCCATCATCATCACGAATACCGGGAATTCCGGATTCCAGGTCATTCCGGACATCGTGGTCCCCTCGGAGTTCCATCCCGTTTCCGGTTTCACCGCCCGGACTCTGGAGGCCGGGGCCTCCCTCGAGCTGGTGGTGAGCTATCTGCCCCAGACCACCGGCTCCGTCACCGGAACCCTTGAACTGGGGCCTGTCGTGCCGGCCATCACCCTGCTGGGCGAAGGCCGTCAGCCCGTCACCTCGTTCTTCCTCACACCCGAGGAGCTGGTCCTGCCGCCGGTGGCCGTGGGCTATCCCGTGACCGGCAAGGTCACCCTGGCCAACACGGGCGACACATTCATTGAAGTCGATCCCACCCTGGCGGACGAAACGGTGTTCGCCATCGTCATGGGCGGCGGGGTGACGGTGGTCGCCCCGGGCACCAGCCACCAGGTCCAGGTTCAGTTCGAATCCCCCGACGTCGGCTCCTTCGCCACGCTCCTGTCCTTCGGCGGAGTCGTGCCCGACGTCCCGGTCGACGCCACCGCCGAAGCCCCGGACCCCGCCTGCAGCGTGGAGCAGTTCGTGAACTTCGGCGTCGTCACCCTCGGCTGGCGGGAACAGCGTTATCTCACGGTCACCAACAGCGGCAACGTCCCCCTCTCCGGGACCCCGGTGGATCCGGGCTGCACCTATTTCGGCGTGGACACCAGTCCCATCGACCTGGGACCCGGCCAGCAAGCCCTGGTGTCGGTGACCTTCCAGCCGCTGACCGAGGGCTCCTTCAACTGCACCCTGGACCTCGGCATCGGCGAATGCGGGCAGGTCATGCTCAGCGGGACCGGCCAGTCCTCGGGTTGGGGCGGTAGCGGGGAAAACATCGCCGAGGTTTACTGGGATCCCTCCTACTTCAGCACCAGCACCTCCACCAACCAGTACAACCAGATCCTCACGGGCTACCTGGTCCTTTCCAGCCCCTCGGACATCTCCGGCGTCGGCGGCTGGGAAGGTTGCCTCGAACTGGACGGCGATGCGGAATTCATGTCCTGGAACATCCAGGGCCAGAACATCAACGTGGAGACGCCGCCGTGCTTCATGGTCGGGATCGGGGGCGCGCCCCTGCCCTTCGCCGACCACGTCCTGCTGGCCACCTTCCAGTGCCTGGTTCCCACTCCCTGGTCCGAGGTCGACGTCCTGATCGGGCCGACCCGGACGCCGTCCATCCCGGGATACAGCGCCTGGATCCCCTGGGCCGATCTCGACAACGAAATGCCCATGCAGCAATTCCCGGGGCAGGTCATCATCGGCGTCATCAACAGCGGACTGGTCGGCGTGGAAGCGCCCACCCCCCGGGCTTCGGTCACCGCCGGCGGCGTGGAACTGACCTGGCAGCTGGCCGACGAAACCGGGGACCGCTGCCACGTCTACAGGCGGGCGGGCGAAGGCCAGACGATCCGCCTCACGGACGCTCCGTTGGAGGCGATCAACGGCCGGTTCTCCTTCCGTGATCCGGCGGTCGGGATCGAACCCGGCTCCGTCCTGCACTACAGCTACGCCATCGTCTCGGGTGGGACCGAACGGGCGCGCAGCCCGGAAGTCAGCGTCACCCTGGGCGGCTTACCCGCGGCCCTGACCCGCCTGCTGCCCAACGTCCCCAACCCCTTCAACCCCATGACCGAGGTGCGATTCGAACTCGACCAACCCGGCCAGGTCCGGATCACGATCTACGACGTCACGGGCCGCCGGGTGGCCGGGCTGGTCGACGAGGCCCTGCCCGCCGGCCCCCACAGCCGCATCTGGCAGGGCCGCGACGATAGCGGCCGGCCCCTGCCCAGCGGAGCCTATTACCTGCGGCTCGAGGCGGACGGAAGGGTGGATCACCGGAAGGTGATGCTTCTTAAATAATTGACATGAATGAGCTTGCGGCCGCTCCCGACATCGGGAGCGGCCGCTTGTTTCATTTCCAACCCCAAAATCAGGATAATTCCGGTATTATAATGATGCTCGGACATCGACGTCCGCTGCGCCCGCATTGCTCCAAGGGGGAGACCATGAAGCACCTGCTCGCCGCATCCGTTTTCGCTTTCCTGACGACCGCCGGATCGTCCGGACTCGCCCTCGCCCAGGACACCGTCGGGTTCTACTTCGACCAGGCCTACACCTTGACCGAGGTGTCCGATTTCGCCACACCGGGGCTCCTGACCGGCTACCTCGTCCTGGAAAACCCGAGCGCGGCCGCGGGAGTCGGGGGCTGGGAACTCTGCGCCGGCATCGAGGGGCCGGCCCAGTTCACGAACTGGACCCTCCAGGGGCAGACCATCAACGCCGAGACCCCGCCCTGCTTCATCGTGGGAATCGGGGGACCACCCCTGCCATCGGTCGGGGGCGCCGTCCTTCTCGCCTCCGTCGGCATCATCGTCGAGAACCCCTTCCCGGTGGAAATCTCACTCGAACCCCTCTACTTCGCCTCCATTCCCGGGCGGATGTCCTACCTCGACGGCGCCGACCCGGAGAACGTCATTCCCCTGTCCACAAGCACAGGTGATCCGGTTGTCGCCAGGATCAATCCGGACCACCCGGTATACGACATCGACCCACATTCGCTGAACTTCGGCGAGGTGGTCATCGGCGACTCCCGGACCCTCTACCTCGACGTCACCAACACCGGCCAGGTGGCCATCGACCTCGATGTCGCCCTTCCCGACGGCTGCGGGGAATTCACCTTGCCTGGACTATCCGGCGCCCTGACCATCCCGCCGGGTGGCAGCCTGAGGTTCGCGGTGAATTTCCGTCCCCTTGCCGTCGGTTTCCGGGAATGCCGGCTCCTCCTGGGCGACGGCTATCCGACCATTCCCATGGGCGGGGGCGGCCGGGAGGGCGTCCTGTCCTGGGAGGTCGACCCCGAGAATCTGGACTTCGGCGCTGTCGTGGAGGGGGAAACCGGCGTTCGCAGCCTGAGGATCCGCAACACCGGTGAAGTGCCCATCACCATCGAAGCATCCCTCGTGGATCCCAGCGGAGCCTTCATCCTGTCCTCCGGAAGCGGCGTCCGCACCATCTCTTCCTTCCAGACCCATGACATCACGGTCCAGTTCCACCCCCTCACCCTCGGAGGGTACGCGGCCGAGCTCGACCTCGGAGCCACCATCGCTCCCATCCCCCTGACAGGTCTCGGAGTCGAGGACATCACCGAGGGGGAGGTCACACCGGCGGAGCTCAACTTCGGGATCATTCCCTACACCGGGACCCGCACCCTCCGGGTCACCATCGTCAACCTGGGGCACATCCCCTTCGAGGTGGTCCCCGGAATCCTCGACCCGGCCGGGGTCTTCACCATCACCCGGGGCGGTCCCCAGACCCTCTTGCCCGGCTCCACCAAGTACGTGGACGTCCGTTTCGCACCGACTGGCATTGCGACCTTCACAGGCAGCCTGGAACTGGGGGATGCCCTCGGACCGGTCCCCTTGTGGGGACAGGCCCGAGAGCTCCTGGCGCGGGCGACGGTCCAACCCGACACCCTCGACCTGGGATTGACGACCCCGGGATTCACGGTGGACGGGACCATCAACGTGACCAACACCGGTGAGATCCCCCTCGACCTCGCCCCCGCCCTGACGGGAACCGGATCCGGATTCCAGATCATCCAGGGCGGTGAGCCCGGAACCCTGGCGATCGGTGAGCGCCGGGTCCTCACGGTTCGGTTCAACGCCTCGAGTACGGGCGCATTCAATAACCGCCTCTCGGCCGGGCCCGCGGTCCAGGACGTCCCCATCACGGTCGTCGTCCAGGAGGCGGCTCCGGCATGTCAGGTCTCGCCCAGCTTCCTGAATCTGGGCACCGTCCCGCTCGGCCAGAACGTCGGGGGCATCTTCACCATCACCAATACCGGCAACATCCGGATCAGCGGATTTCCCCAGGCCGATTGCCCGTTCTTCACCCTGGACACCAACTCCTTCTCTCTCGACCCGGGGGAACAGCACCAAGTCCACGTCACCTTCAGCGGCCAGGCCGAAGGCTCCTGGATCTGCAACGTCGACCTGCGGAGCACGACCTGCAGCGACGTCCAGATCACCGCGACCGCCGTTTCGGACCCGGGCGATGGCGACATGTTCGCAGGCGTCTTCTTCGACCCGGCATTTGTGCAGGACGAGACTGCGACCAGTTCCAGCATGGAAACCGTCACCGGATACCTCGTCCTGAAGAACGCAACGGAGACCTCCGGGGTCGGCGGCTGGGAATGCTGCGTAGGGATGATCGGAGACGCCTGGTTCAACGACTGGGTTCTGGAAGGCCAGCACATCAACCTCGAGACTCCGCCCTGTTTCCTGGTCGGCATCGGCGGAACCCCCTTGCCCTATTCCCCGTCGATCCTGCTGGCGACGTTCACCTGCGTGGTGGCAACCCCCTTTTCGGAAATCAACTTCCTGCTGGGCCCCACCAGCCACCCCTCACTGCCGGGCTCCAGCGCCTGGATTCCCTGGGACGATCCCGAACTCGTGTTGCCCATGCAGCGGGTGCCCGGCGGATCGGTCCAGGTCGGCCGCATCAACAGCCTGATCCTGGGTGTGGAAGCACCCAGGCCCCTGGCAACGGTGACCACGGGCGGTGTGACCCTGCTCTGGGAGACGCCCGCCGACCACGGTCTCGGTTGCCATGTCTACCGGCGCGTGGAGGATGAAGCCGAGATTCGTCTGACCTCCGTCCCGGTCCTGCCCGAGAACGGTAGTTTCGGATTCACCGATCCCGCTGCGGATCTCACCCCCGGAACGGTGGTCTCCTACAGCTACGGGATCGTCAGGAATGAGGGCGCGGAGATCCGCAGCCCCGAGGTGCGGGTCACCCTGGGCGGCGCGCCGTCGGTCATGACTCGCTTGTTGCCCAACGTCCCCAACCCATTCAACCCCATGACCGAGGTGCGATTCGAACTCGACCAACCCGGCCAGGTCCGGATCACGATCTACGACGTCACGGGCCGCCGGGTGGCCGGGCTGGTCGACCAAGCCCTGCCCGCCGGACCCCACAGCCGCATCTGGCAGGGCCGCGACGACGCCGGCCGGCCCCTGCCCAGCGGAGCCTATTACCTGCGGCTGGAGGCGGACGGAAGGGTGGACCACCGGAAGGCCATGCTTCTCAAGTAACGACCGCAGGAAAGCAGAACCCCGGACGTCCTCGGTGGGAGGACGTCCGGGGTTCACGAGCGGAGAACGGGCAAGGACCTACTTCACTTCCCAGACGTCCGGGGTGTAGATCAGGTCCTTCAGTTTTCCCATGCCCTTCTTGCTGGTCACGCTGCTCACCTGGTCGGCGACCAGCTCATCCAGGGTGGGACGGGAGACCTGGCGGAAGACGCCCATGGGACGGGGCATCGAGGGATCCAGGTCGAGCTGGGACATCACGAAGGCCGGCCCGGGGGATTCCACGCAGGGATCCCAGACCGAAGCCTCCTCGGGGGAGCACACGGAGATGTGGAATCCCTCCGACTTCAGTCCCTTGTCGTTGTCCTTGCCGAAGATCATCTTCTCGCCCTTGGCGATGTTGATGGTCTTCTCGTCACGCACCGCCTTGTCCGTCCATTCCTTGTAGGCCCCGTCGTTGAAGATCACGCAGTTCTGCCAGACCTCGACGAAGGCGGCGCCCTTGTGGGCTGCAGCGGCGGCCAGGGTCTCCTTCATGTGCTTGGGGCTGACGTCCAGGGTGCGGGCCACGAAGGTGGCGCCGGCGCCCAGGGCCAGCTGCACGGGGTTGAAGGGATTGTCCACCGAACCGTACGGGGTCGTCTTGGTCTTGAGGCCGAACGGCGAGGTCGGGGAGTACTGCCCCTTGGTCAGGCCGTAGATCTCGTTGTTGAACAGGATGATCTTCAGGTTCACGTTGCGGCGCAGGGAGTGGATCATGTGGTTGCCGCCGATGGACAGGCCGTCCCCGTCGCCGGTGATGACCCAGACGTCCAGATCGGGATTGGCGACCTTCACTCCCGTCGCGATGGCGTTGGCGCGCCCGTGGATCCCGTGGAACCCGTAGGTGTCCATGTAGTAGGGAAAACGGCTGGAACAGCCGATCCCCGACACCATGACCACGTTCTCCTTGGCGACACCGATATCGGCCAGGATCGACTGCACCCCGTTGATGATGGAGTAGTCGCCACAGCCCGGGCACCAGCGCACTTCCTGGTCGGACTTGTAGTCCTTGGGTTTCAGTTGCTGGATCTCGCTCATGACTTCTCCTCCAGGATCTTCTCGAAGTGGGCCTTGAGCTCGAACGCCTGGAACGGCTTGCCCTTGACCTTGTTGTACTTCTCGAACTTGAACTCAGGATACTCGCTGGTGAGCAACCTGGCCAGCTGGCCCATGTTGAGTTCCGGAACGATGATGCGGTCGTACCCCTTGAAGATCTCACGCAGGCCGTGCGGGAAGGGCCACAGGTGCCGCATGTGCAGGTGGCCGACCGTGCGGCCTTCCTTCTGCAGCCGCTCGCAGGCGGCGCGGGTCGCCCCGTAGGTGGAGCCCCAGGCCACCACCAGCAATTCGCCCTTGTCCGGCCCGTTGACCTCGGGGGTGGGAATCGAATCCGCCACGCCCTGGACCTTCTCCTGCCGCAGCGAGACCATGATCTGGTGGTTGTCGGGATCATGGCTGACGGCGCCGGTCTTGCTGTCCTTCTCCAGGCCGCCGATGCGGTGCCGCAGGCCGGGCGTGCCGGGCTTGGCCCAGCCGCGGGCCAGCTTCGCGTCCCGGTTGTAGGGGGTGAACCCTTCCGGATCGGTGACGAACTCCACGGGGAAGCGCTCGAGCTTGTCCATGTCGGGCAGCTTCCAGGGTTCGGACCCGTTGGCGATGTAGTTGTCGCTGAGCAGGATCACCGGGGTCATGTACTGGGTCGCGATGCGCACCGCCTCGACGGCGCAGTCGAACGCGTCGGCGGGACAGGAGCAGGCCAGCACCGGCAGGGGCGCCTCGCTGTTGCGGCCGAACACGCTCTGCAGCAGGTCGGCCTGTTCCACCTTGGTGGGCAGACCGGTCGAGGGTCCCGCCCGCTGCACGTCCACCACGACCAGCGGCAATTCGGTGATCACCGCCAGGCCCAGGGCCTCGGTCTTCAGGGCCAGGCCGGGGCCGCTGGTGGTGGTGATGCCCATCCGCCCGGCGAAGGACGCGCCGATGGCCGTGCAGATGCCGGCGATCTCGTCCTCCATCTGGCAGGTGATGACGTCGTAGTTCTTCATCAGCGACATGTACTGCAGGATGTCCGTCGCCGGAGTGATGGGATACGACCCCAGGAAGGGCTTGAGCCCCGCCAGCTCCGACCCGACGACCAGCCCGATGGCCAGCGCTTCGTTGCCCATGATGTTCCGGTAGTAGCCCTTGGGCGCATCCTCGACCTTGGGGACCTCGTAGCGGCCCTGGAACAGCCTCAGCAGCTCGCCGTGGTTGTAGCCGGCCTTCAGGGCCCGGGAATTGGCGTCGGCCAGTCCGGGCTTGTTCTTGAACTTGGCCTGCAGCCACTCGAGGGTGGGCTCCAGCGGGCGGCTGAAAAGCCAGTACATCATCCCCAGGGTGTAGAAATTCTTGCAGCGCAGGACGTCCTTCTTGCCGAGGTCGGTGCCCTCGAGGGCCTCGATGGTGCGCTGGTTGATGTCCTCCTGGATGACCCGGTACCCGGCCAGGGTCCCGTCCTCCAGGGGATTGGTCTTGAGTTCCGCACGCTCGAGGTCGCGTTCGGTGAAGGCCCCCGTGTTGACCAGGATGATCCCGCCCGGCTTCAGATCCTTGTAGTTGGTGATCAGCGCCGCGGGATTCATGGCGACCAGCACGCTCGGGGCGTCGCCCGGCGTGTAGATGTCATGGGAGCTGAAGTGGATCTGGAATCCGGAAACGCCCGCGCGGGTGCCGGCCGGGGCCCGGATCTCCGAGGGGAAGTCGGGGAAGGTGGCCAGATCGTTCCCGACCTTGGCCGTCGTGTCCGTGAACTGGGAGCCGGTCAGCTGCATCCCGTCGCCGGAGTCGCCGACGAACCGGATGGTGACATCGTCTTGCCTGATGAGTTCTTCGGAAGACATGACTTCGAAGCGCCTCCTTGCCCTCGAATCCGCCGTTATTCATCGAGCGGCCGAGGGGGCCGGGTGAAAAGCGGGCCTGGCTGGAGAATTACAACCGGCCGCGCTGAGGGCAGGATCGGCCAGACCCTGTCCCGCGTGTGGATCCTCGATGGGAAAGTAAACCAGCGGCAGGGGAAGTGCCAGAAAATGCCGCGCCGGGGGCCAAAAAAGCGACCCCCGGCGAATCCGGCCGATTCCTCAGATCTCGATCAGTTCCCGCTCGTCCAGGAACTCCACCTGATCGGCCTTCCTCGGGGGGGTCCGGACCGTTCGTCGGGAACCCCGGGCCGGGGCGGAAACCGAGGCCCTGGGCCGTTTTGCCCGTTCCGATGGGGTGCAGGCGGGTTGAAGCGCGACGCCGTTGCCGACGATGCTGCTCAGGGCGCCGACCGCGCGGTAGACATGTTCGGCCTGCTGCTGAAGGGCCCCGCTGGTGGCCGCGGATTCCTCGGCGGCCGCGGCGTTGGACTGGGTGACCTGATCCAGCTGGTCCACGGCCTGGGTGATCTCCCCGAGTCCGAGGGCCTGCTCGTCCGTCGCCTGGGCGACCTGGCTCACCAGTTCGGTCACCTGGCCGATGCCATCGGCGATCTCGTGCAGGTATCCGTCGACCTCCCTGGCCACGGTCACGCCGTTGCCGGCCTTGGCCTGGGAATCGTCGATGAGCTGAGCGGTGTTGCGGGCCGCATCCGCGCTGCGCTGGGCCAGGTTCCGCACCTCTTCGGCCACGACCGCGAACCCCTTGCCGGCGTCGCCGGCGCGCGCGGCTTCCACCGCAGCGTTCAGGGCCAGCAGGTTGGTCTGGAACGCGATCTCGTCGATGCTCTTGAGGATGCGGGCCGTCTCGTCGCTGGCGGACTTGATCTCCTCGATGGCCGAGCTCATCCTCGTCATGGCGCCCAGGCTGTCCTCCGCCACCGATCTGGCCTTCCCTGCCAGGCTGTCGCTCTTGCGGGCGTTGTCGGCGTTGCTCCGGGTCATGCTCTCGATCTCCCGCAGGGAAGCGGACACTTCCTCCAGGGAGGCGGCCTGCTCGCTCGCCCCGCTGGCCAGCTGCTGGCTGGACGAGGCGATCTCCTGCGAGGCCGACGCCACCGTCCGCGAGGCCTTCTCCAGGGTGGTCGCGACCCCGGTGATCCGTCGGCTGATGCTCCCGGACAGGAACCACCAGAAGGCTCCCGACCCCAGGATCGCCACCAGGGACAGGACGCCCATCAGGTTGCGGTTACTGTGCCCCATTCCCGAGATGGCCCGCTCGGCCTCGTAGAACTCGTCGAGATACGAGCTGGCGCCGATCACCCAGTCCCAGGGTTCGTAGTAGGCGATCCTGGCGATCTTCAGGCGGGAGGAGTCCTCGCCCTGGTTCTTCCAGGGATAGGTCTGCTCGGCGACCTGCCCGCTGCCCAGGGCCTTCCCCTTGCGGACGATCTCCTGGATGAAGAGGGTGCCGTCGGCGTCCTTGGCCCCCCAGATGTTCTCCCCGTCCCTCTTTCCGCCCAGGGAGACGACGTAGTTCCCCTTGCCGTCCAGGACGTAGACGTATCCGGTCTGCCCGACCTGGATGTCCATGATCGCCTGGCGAAGCAGCTGGTATCCGTCCTCGGCGGACATGTCCGCATGGGAGGCGCACAGGTTCTGGACGCTCAGGGCGATGTGGTCCAGGTCGGCGGTGGCCAGTTCCGTGCAGCTCTTGGAGGCGGCCTCCGCCATCCGGGTTTCCTGGTGGGCGACGATGGCAACCACCGTCAGCAGCGGGCCCGCAGTCAACGCGATCCCTGCGACCAGGAGGCGCTTTCGCAAATTCATCCGGTTCCACATGAGCGATTCTCCAGGGTTGGGTGTCCCCGCCGCCCGGGCAAGGATGCGGGCGGTCCGTCAGGTTCTGTTTCGGATCGCATCAAGGGATGTTTAATGAAGACTGTAATTGTCTGAAAAACAACGGTGTTCGGCAACCCACGATTCTACCGCCGGTTTCCAGATACCCATGAGTGCGTCGGACCGGGACACGATAAGGGTTGATCCCGAGCGGATTATCACCTATGTTGTTTTCGCTGTTTGTTCGCCACCCATCCCGAACCCGTGAAACCATGATCCACCTGCACGCCCACACCCACTACTCCCTCCTCTGCGGCGCCAGCTCCCCCGCCGAACTCGTCGCGCGCGCCGCCCGCCTCGACTTCCCCGCCCTCGCCCAGACCGACCTGAACAACCTCCACGGCACGGTCGAATTCCAGAAGGAGTGCGAGAAGGCCGGCATCCGCCCCCTCTGCGGGGTCGAACTGACGAACGACCGCCCCCGCGAAACCGATCCGGTGCGGCTGGTCCCCGGATCGCTGGCCCCGGGCCGGCCGCGCGCCGTCCTGCTGGCCCGCGACGAATCCGGTTACGCCGCCCTGTGCCGCCTGACGACCCTGCGCCAGGTGCGGCCCGATTTCGACCTGCTGCGGGAACTGCCCGGCTTCCTGAACGCCGAGGGCCGCGGGCTGTTCTGCCTGACCGACTCCCCGGCCGTGCTGTCGGCCGTCGACCGGGCGGCGCAGGCGGACGGCTCCGATCCGGTCGCTCACACCCAGGGCAGCCTGCGCGTGCTGCTGGTCACCGCCGGCGGCGAGCTGGGCCCGGTGTACCGCACCCTGCGGGATCTGGCCGGCTGGGCGGCCGCCCGCAAGGTGCCGGTCGCGGCCGGCGGGGACGTCTACGCCGCCGCGCCCGCCGACCTCGAACGCCAGCGCCTGCTGTCGAGCATGCGCATGCTGGCCACCGCCGCCACCGTGCGCCCCGAACACTGCGCTCCGGCCGGATCCTGGCTGCGGTCCGCCGCCCGGATGCAGGAGCTGCTGTCCGAGTTCCCCACCGCCTGCCTCGAGACCCGGGCCATCGCCGAGCAATGCCGCTTCCGGCACCGGCTGGGCAAGTGGCGCTACCCCGCGTTCCCCCTGCCCGCGGGCGAGACCACCGAATCGTACCTGTGGAAGCTGTGCTTCGACGGGTTGCAGAAGCGCTACCGCCGGGTCACCAGCGCGGCCATGGCCCGCCTGCAGGAGGAGATCGCCGTGGTCGAGCAGCTCGGCTTCGCCGGCTACTTCCTGATCGTCTGGGACATCGTGCGCTACGCCGCCGACCGGGGCATGCCGACGCTGGGCCGCGGCTCGGCGGCCAACTCGCTCATCTCCTACCTGCTGGGCATCACCCACGTGGATCCCCTGAAGCACGACCTCTACTTCCAGCGCTTCCTCAATCCCGAGCGCCTGTCGCCGCCGGACATCGACCTGGACTTCGGCTGGAAGGACCGCGACGAGGTGCTCGCCTACGTCTACGACCGCTACGGGCGCGACCACACGGCGATGATCTGCAACATCAACCGTTTCAGCGCCCGTTCGGGGTTCCGCGAGGCCGCCAAGGCGCGCGGCCACGGCGACCGCGAGCTGAGCCGCATCACCCGCCGCCTGCCCTGGCGGCTGCTGGAGGGCGATCCGCAGCAGGCCCTGGCCGGGCGCCCCGAGTCGGCGGACCTGCCCACCGACCGCGAGCCCTACCGCTCGCTGCTCGTCCAGGCCCAGGATCTGGCGCGGCGGCCGCGGCACCTGGGCATCCACGCCGGCGGTCTGGTCATCGCCGACCGCCCGCTGACCGACCTGTTCCCCCTGCAGTGGGCGCGCAAGGGCATCCTGATCAGCCAGCTGGACATGTACTCCATCGAGGATCTGGGCCTGGTGAAGATCGATCTGCTGGCCCAGCGCGGCATCGCGGTGGTGGCCGACGCGGCGAAGGCGGTGGCTGCGAACCACAACGTCGGCGTGGACCTGAGCAGGCTGCCGGACGACGATCCGGCCACGCGCCGCCTGATGAGCAGCGGCGACACCATGGGCTGCTTCTACATCGAGTCGCCGGGCATGCGGTCGCTCCTGAAGAAGCTCAAGGCCGACACCTTCAGCGTCGTGGTCGCCGCCAGCAGCGTGATCCGGCCCGGACCGTCGGACAGCGGCATGTCCCGCAGCTTCGTCCTGCGCCACCTGGGGAAGGAACCGCCGGTGCTGCCGCATCCGGCCCTGGGTTTCCTGAACGAGACCTACGGCGTGATGATCTACCAGGAGGACGTCATGCGCACCCTGAGCGCGGTGGCCGGCATGACCCTGGCCGAGGCCGACCTGATGCGCCGGGCCATGAGCTTCAAGGGCGATCCCGCGGAGTTCCTCGCCATGAAGGACCGTTTCTTCAGCGGGGCCCGCGAGACCATGGAGGCCGGCGCGGCGCCGCGCGTGCCGGACGCCGTCCTGGAGGAGCTGTGGCGCCAGGTCAGCAGCTTCGCCGGCTACGCCTTCTGCAAGGCCCATTCGGCCAGCTACGCCGTCCTCTCGTTCCAGGCCGCCTGGCTGAAGGCCCACCATCCGGCCGAGTTCATGGCCGCGGTCATGAGCAACGGCGGCGGGTTCTACAGCGTGTCGGCCTACCTCGAGGAGACCCGGCGCCTGGGCCTGAAGATCCTGCTGCCGGACGTCAACCACAGCCGGGACGTCTTCACCGGCAAGGAGCGGCAGGTGCGCATCGGCTTGCAGCAGGTCCACGGCATGAGCCGCCGCTCGCTGGACGCGCTGCTGGACGAACGCGAGCGCAACGGGTTCTTCGTCTCCCTGGGCGACCTCCTGCAGCGCGTGCCCCAGCTCGCCGAGAACGAGGTCGAGAACCTCATCCGCTGCGGGGGCTGCGACGGGTTCGAGCTGACGCGGCCCGAACTGCTGTGGCGTCACGCCCTGCTGCGCAAGGAGCGCCGCGGCGGCCAGGGCCGCCGCCGCCTCGCAGCCGGCGGCGGCGATTCCGGCCTGACCACCGTCCAGACCGCCACCCTGTTCCCGGTCGGGGGTTCGGCGCCGGGGGGCGGCTCGGCCGTCTCGCTCGTCCCGGCGATCCCCGACTATCCTCCCGCCGAACGCCTGCGCCAGGAGATGGAGGTGCTGCACCTGACCGCCACGAGCCATCCCCTGGCCGCCCTGCGCGAGTGGCTCGAGCAGCGCGGCGTGGTCCGCAACGCGGACATCGGCGGCTGGGCCGGCCGCCGCGTGACCGTGGCCGGCATCCTGATCACCGCCAAGAGCGCCGTGGTCCGGCACACGGGCGAGGCGATGAAGTTCATCTCGCTCGAGGACGAGACGGACATCTGCGAGGTCACGCTGTTTCCCAAGGTGTACGCGCGGTATGGGGCGCGGCTGTTGAGCCGGGGACCCTATCTGGTGCGCGGGATCGTGGAGGACGATCACGGTTCGTTGACGGTGACGGCGGAATCGCTGGAGATCATCTGAGGGCCGCCGCCGGGCTGCGGCTCATTTCCCTCTCTGCTCCTCGTCGTGGACCTGCCGCAACCATTCAGACACCAGGGCCGGGTCCACATCGGGAGGCAGGCCGGCCTCGATCGCCTCCTCGAGCAGGGCTTGGACCTCGCTGGTCGCCTTGCGCCGGGCCGGGCCGTCCGGCGGCAGCCCGCTCCACAGGGCATCCGCAAGGCTGAGGCGCCCTTTCACCGACCCCGGATCGGCCGCCAGAAGGGCCCGGAACGCCCTCTGCGCGCCCGCGAAGTCGCCAACGACCATCC
>Ga0180009_10001135_pt1 | contig 33247 bp, 29 predicted proteins | sample OS_PC_MetaG_FD_123537 | JGI IMG/M metagenome (GOLD analysis project Ga0180009, IMG submission 123537) | Groundwater microbial communities from the Aspo Hard Rock Laboratory (HRL) deep subsurface site, Sweden - OS_PC_MetaG | ecosystem: Environmental > Aquatic > Deep subsurface > Groundwater...
CGTTCGACAGGTACTCCACACTCAAATCCGCCCCACAGTCTGGCCTGGAAGATGGGGCTGGCTACTGCATGCCGTCTTGTCTTGAATACTGCCCGACGTTTTGCCTACCCGTTTGCACCTGTTCTGAGCCGGGGGCTGGGGGTGCCCCTTACAGCGATTACCTCTTTAATTGCAGTTAATCATGCTACGGCCATAATTGGCATGTTTTTTGGACCGGTAGCAGATCTTTTGGGCTATCGACTGATGATGTTGGCCGGTTTGGGAATGCTGGCTGCAGGCATGTTCGCCGGAGGTTTTTTGCCTTTTTACGGCGTTATCCTGATATCATTTTTTTTGGCAGGGCTGGGCAAAAGTGTTTTTGATCCGGCTATTCAAGCGTATGTAAGTGAACGGGTACCCTACAACAGGCGGGGGCTGGCCATTGGGTTTCTTGAGTTCAGCTGGGCAGGCAGTACACTTGTGGGAATCCCTCTGCTTGGTCTTCTCATTGACCGATTGGGCTGGCGATCCCCCTTTTTTACCCTGGGAGGATTGGGTCTATTGGGTATTGTAGCTTTGAGAATTTTGTTCCCCGATGATGGAAAAGAGACTGGTACACGTAATGTTTCAATGGGCTTTTGGAAGATCTGGCAACGGTTGGGGAAAGAGCGGGCTGCCTTAGGGGCCATTGGCTTTTCTTTTTTTGTCAGCGTTGCCAACGATAACCTTTTTGTTGTGTATGGGGCCTGGCTGGAAGAAGCGTTCGGCCTTAATATTGTTGCCCTGGGTCTGTGGACGAGTGCTATTGGCATGGCCGAATTATCAGGGGAGTCCTTAACTGCTGTCCTGGGGGATCGATTTGGACTAAAGCGGTCTGTAATCCTTGGCTTGTCACTGTGCTCAATGAGCTATTGGCTGTTACCTATATTTGGGCAAGGCCTGGCCCCGGCCTTTGGCAGCCTTTTTCTGATTTTTTTGACCTTCGAATTCACTATTGTCAGCTTCTTGTCGCTCTGTACAGAGTTATTGCCTGGCTCGCGTGCAACAATGATGTCAGGTCTTTTAGCGGCTGCAGGTTTCGGCAGGATTGTTGGCGCCCTGATAGGCGGACCGGTTTGGCTGGCAGGCGGAATACTTGCGACCGGCCTTGTTTCGGGCACAATCAGTGGTCTGGCTCTGGTTTCGCTGGTCTGGGGGCTTAAGGGATGGCGACAGCAGTAAAACAATAGCCAACAACCACTTCTTTTAAAAGGTGGTTGCTGGCTAAATTGTTAGGAAAAAAACATCACTGGGCAGGGATATAAGGTATCTCTTCACCCCACCACCCTTGACTCTGGGATGCATTTCCTGTGTCTGCTGTGGGATTTTTGTAATCAGTCATACTGAATCTCATATGATCCCAATTCTTGTACATAGAGCTGTGCTGCCAGAACTCAGATTTGCTGGCCGCTGCGCCGCAACCCGCAAGAAACAAACCAAGTAATAACAATAGACCTAATTTTTTCATCTTTTTTTACCTCCTTTTTGTTGTATGTTCGAATTTAAATGAAATGATTGCTTAGAATATCTTTTCCCCCGCTCCTTTTTTCCCTTATCTCACCTTTCCTGATTTTCCAGGGGCCTTTATTTTATCCCTAAGCCCCACAAGCTGGATGGCATAATTCTCCCCTTGAAAGGCTGTTCCAAGCTAACTGATTTCTAATTTAATAAACCTAATCATAAATGTCAATAGAGTTAATCATGTAATCTGTGAATTCATTCCCGTGTTTTTCATAAATTCAAACTAAAACTGCACTATTTGCCTCATATTTTCTTTGACGATTCTCGGCAGTATTTGACAATTTTTGCCGTCTTCGAGCCAGGTTCTGCCATTACTTATTCTAACCATCTGAATTTAATAGGGTTTTTTTAGATAAAAAAATTGCATGTTTCTTGCATGGATTTAAATTGGAAATAGAAATTCAAGTCCTCCCCCGAATAGCGGGATCTTCGACTTGATCCTGGAAAAAATATCTCATTCTCAGACAGCCTCCTAGGGAATGAGGAAAGAGAAAAAATGAGTGCTAAGAAGAAACGGATTCTGCTTTTCCTGTCCTGTCTTTCCATATCTTTAGTGGCTTTTGGCTGCGCTCCACAAGCATACAGAATACATCCTGAATTTGAGAAAAGAGCCCGGAATTTCAATACACTGGGGCTCATGCTTTGTGATGTAAAAGCCTATGAAATCACAGGACTTGGAGTAGTCGAATTAAGAAAAGGCTGGTGTGCGACAGGCAAGGAGAATTTAATTAGTGCCCTCGTGGAAGGCCTTAGAAAGAAAAACTACAGAATAAAACCTCTCGCCAAAGATAAGGAAATAGAGGAAGAAATAGCAGAAATCGAAGCAGTTTACGGGGCTGTGAACAAATCTATCCAGTTGCATACTTATGGTCCGCAATTATTTCCTGAAAAGAAGAAGAATTTTGAGTATTCATTAGGTTCTGTTGAGAGAATTTTGCAGAAGTCCGGCACCGATTCGCTTGTGTTTGTCCGCGGGCTTGATCATGTTTTAGAAGGGAAGGAAGAGGCATTTATAAGTGTGGCTTTCGTAGATTCATCCGGGACTATATTATGGTATTGTGAGAAAGGTATCCAGGGTGAGGGTGGCCTTAGAGACCCTGAAAGTGCATCAAAGCTTGTGGAAAATGTACTCGCTTCATTTCCAGGGGTGGGCGGATGAGATATATCCTCTTGATCCTGATGCTGTGTTTTGCAGCCGCCTGCTCTACACCCGCGAACCTTCCTCTGGCAACAGATAATTCCGGTATCGATGATGAAAAGAGACTCTGGCAGCGCTCAGAAGACGAACAAAAAGTGCTCACCCAGAGCGGACTGATATATAGAGATGACCAACTTGATGACTATTTGAACCAGGTTGCCAGGAAGCTTCAGCCGCCTGAAATCCTGGAGCATATTCCCTTTAGGATAATGGTCATCAAGAGCCCTTATTTGAACGCTTTTGCTTTCCCAAATGGGGTCATATACATACATACTGGAATTCTTGCGCGTATGGATAATGAGGCTCAACTTGCAGCTCTACTTGGTCATGAGATGACACACTGCACACACAGACACGCGCTGAAAACCCTCACGCATTTTAAAAGCAAATCTGACTTTCTCGCCGGTGTCCGGGGATCCTTGATTCAATTTAGCGGGATTGGAAAGGTGGTGAATCAATTGGGGTCCTTAGGTTCTAAAGCTGCAGTCAGCGGGTATCGCCGGGATCTTGAAACCGAAGCTGATTTGGTCGGTCTTCAGCTAATGGCAAAGGCAGGGTATGACCCCAATGAGGCACTCAGGCTTTTCGAATATCTAAAAAGGGAGCTTGAGGAAGCAAACACACAAGAACCTTTCTTTTTTGGTTGTCATCCCAGGCTTCAGGAACGGGTGGAGAACTGCAAAAATTTTCTTAAAACCCGTTACCAGAAAGAAGAGACAGGAATAAAGAATAAAGGGGTTTTTTTGACAAAATTGCATAAGGTTATACTGGACAATGCCTGGCTGGATTTAAAGGCCGGACGCTTCCATAGCGCACAGAGGGGAGCTGAAAAGTATTTGAAAATTGAACCAAATGATGCAGGAGTGTATTACTTGCTGGGTGAGGTTTTCAGGCAGAGAGCAAAAGCGGACGATACGCACAAAGCAAAGGCCTATTACAAAAAAGCCATTTCCTTAGACCCCTTTTATCCGGATCCCCACAAGGCAATCGGGTTGATTTATTACAAGGATGGAGAGAAAACGCTCGCAAAGAAATCTTTTGGACAATGTTTGTCCCTTTCACCCCATAGAGCGGACAAAGCCTATATTGTAGGATATTTGAAAAAATGTAATCAGTAAAGCGGGAAGTAGAATGAAAAAATTCTTTTTAATATTCTTACTCTTTTTACCGGCCTGTGCACCCTGGATTAAAACCGGGGGTTCATATGAATCATTGCCCCACAATTTCTATGTAAATATCCCCCAGGGATGGATGATGTTGGATACTGATCGGTATCTTCTTATAAGTGGGGACGGGCCTTTCCTACAGTACGTCCTTATTCAGGATCGCCCGATAGAGATGCCGTTCCGAAACACAAAAAAGAAATTTAACAGGCTTATGCTACCCCAGGAGGCAGCAGATGTCATTATCGATGAAATCACATCCGATCAGTCAGTCCTGAATTTTGAGATAATTGAAAATGTCCCTGCCCGAGTAAATGGGCATGATGGGTTCAGAGTGGTGTTTACATACAAAAATAGAGATGGTCTGAAGCTTAAAACAATATATCATGGGTTTTTGGCAGGTGAGAGTTTTTACAATATTCGCTACACCGCCGTGAATAGATATTACTTTGAAAAGGACATTGAAGCCTTTAGGAAAGTCCTGGAAAGCTTCAGGCTTATCGAAGATGAAAAAAATTGCCCTGGCATAAGGGTATCGCAAACTATGAAAGCCAATTAACCGGATTGCTCACGAAATTTGTTTTTCACCTTACACCGAAATCTTTCCGCCAACCACTTCAGAAAAGACATCATTATCCTCTTTTATCATAATAATATGCTTCTATCCTTAGTGTGTGTATATTTAGCTTGATCAAATATTTCATACGTGTCAACATGTTGTAAATGCCTGCTGTTTATGCTACACACAGGAAGCCCAGGAAGCCGGATTAATTCCTCAACAAGAAACTGAAAGGGAAGGATAGGCATGAAGATTGGGCAATTTTATTATGAAAATCGTGTTTGTCTTGGAGTTATTGAGGCCAATGGCATTGCAGTTATTAAATTTGATGGAGATATGGTCGATTTCATTAAGCGTGGGGAGCCACCAGAGATTAGCAGCAAGACCATCTCTCTTGAAGAGGTAAAATGGGCAGCACCGGTGTCCCGACCGTCCAAGATCATTGGCCTTGGTTTAAACTACAAAGACCATGCTGAGGAGAGCAAAGGAAAAATCCCTGAAGTCCCCTTGATTTTCGCAAAGTTCCCGAACAGTTTAAATGCCCATAACGAACCGATTACCTGGGACGTGAATCTGACCAGAAAGGTGGATTTTGAGGTAGAACTGACTGTGATCATTGGCAAAAAAGTGCACGATTGCCCTGAAAGCGAGGCAATGAAGGCTATATTCGGCTATACTTGCGCCAATGATGTGAGTGCCAGGGACCTTCAATTCGGTGATGGTCAGTGGGTTCGAGGAAAATCCCTTGATACATTTTGTCCCCTTGGACCATGGATTGTGACTGCTGATGAGTTGCCGGACCCGCATTCTTTAAAAGTCCGGTATTGGCTGAACGGCAGACTTATGCAGGATAGTCACACCAGTTTGATGATATTCCGGATTCCGTCGGTAGTAAGTTTCCTGTCACATAATTTTACTCTGCTCCCGGGTGATGTCATTTTGACCGGCACGCCCTCAGGTGTTGGCGTCTTCCGCGATCCTTCCATATATATGAAGGACGGAGATGAAGTGGCGGTGGAGGTAGAGGGGATAGGGCGCCTTGTGAATACCTGCAGGACAAGATGATGTTATGTCGCTTAAGAACTGATTTTTTCTTGTGTATTAACCCTGGACAAAGGAACGTATCCCAGTCCAGTCAAGGAGTTGGAAAATGAATGTGGGCTACCTTTTAGCCAACTCTGGACATAAATATCCCAAAAGATTAGCCATCATCTCCGAAGAGGGTAGGTGGACCTTTGAAGAATTTGATAAAAGGACGAGCCGACTTGGAGGGGCCATGCTGAAAGCTGGCTTGAAGAAAGGAGATCGGGTGGCGATTCTTTTTTTCAACAGTAGTTACTTTGTTGAAGTCTATTTTGCTGCCCTTAAGGTGGGTCTGGTCGCTACGCCGGTGAATTTTCGATTTGTTGGACCGGAGATTGCTTATGTCCTCAATGACTCACAACCGAGCATACTTTTTTACGGACCCGAATTCGAGACAACCATTTTGGACATTCGCGAACAACTGGACACGATTCGCGTCTTTGTTTCACCCCATGACGGCGCCTCCTCCTCAGCCGTAGACTATGAAGAATTTCTTTCAAAAGGAAAATGTATCACCCCTGCATCTGATATTTGTGAAGACGATCAATGCCAGATTATGTACACGTCAGGGACCACTGGTAGACCAAAGGGGGCAATCCTCACCCATGGTAATGTGCTCTGGAATCTCTTCAATACTGTCTTAGGCAGGGAAGACAAAACTGGAGAGAGGGCCCTGATTGTAGGACCCCTTTATCACACGGCTGCATTGAATAATCACTTTACTATTCAGGTAGCTCTCGGAGGAACCAGTATCCTTGTACGAAAATTTGAACCGGAATCGCTTCTCAGGACCATAGAAAAAGAAAGGGCGACCGTCATCTCCGGTGCACCGGCACTTTATAACCTACTCTTGCAGCATCCCAATGCCAGCAAATATGATACCAGCTCTATCACTAAATGTACTGCCGGCGCCGATAAGCTGCCCATGGAGATCAAGGAAAGGCTCCTTGAGTTTTTTCCAAATATTAAAGGAATTTATGACGTTTACGGTTGCACCGAGGCATCTCCCTGTATCACGATTCTCAATGCAGAGGACTCCCTGCGGAAAGATATGTCAGTGGGAAAAGACTTGCCGTTTTTAGAGGCTCGTGTGGTTGATGAAGATGATAAATTGCTGCCGCCAGGTGAAGTGGGGGAGTTAATCTGCAGGGGGCCAAACGTGATGAAAGGTTATTATGGAAACCCAGAAGGCACGCGAGAAGCTATCCGGAATGGCTGGCTTTATACCGGGGATCTGGCCAGAATGGACGAGGAAGGTTTTTTTTATATAGTAGATCGCAAGAAGGAAATGATTGTCAGTGGCGGAGAGAATATTTATCCAAGGGAAATTGAAGAGGTACTGATCACACATCCGGCTATTTCCGATGTGGCAGTGGTTGGTATCTCCGATCCAGACTGGGGAGAATCGGTTAAGGCATTCGTGGCCCTCAAGGAAGGGGAAATGATTAGCGAGCAGGAGGTGATCGACTTTTGCAAGAAGTATCTTGCAAGTTATAAAAAGCCAAAGACAGTAGCCTTTATCCCTTCAATTCCCAGAAACCCGTCAGGAAAAGCCTTGAAACGGCTCTTGAAAGAAAAATACGATCGTTTACCGATCGAGAAAAGGAGGTGATTATGAAGGGGGTTGGTTTTTTTGCGCCATCAACAATATTTACAATTTAAGGAGGAATGGAAATGAGAAAAAGAATTATAACTACGGCCATTGTTTTTTTGTTTGTAATCGGAATAGCAGTAGCTGCCAGTCCCAATATAGCTTCGGCAGGCAGCAAGCGCCTATTGTCCATAGCCACTGCCAGCACAGGTGGAAGTTGGTATCCAGCGGGTGGTGCAGTTGGAAGTCTTATTACTAAGTATATACCCAATACCGAGGCTTCTGCTCATCCATCGGCTGCCAGCAGGGAAAATATCAGACTGCTACAAGAAAAGAAAACTGATCTCGCTATGGTCATGCCAGATGTGGCTTTTTTTGCCCAAACCGGGACAGACATTTATCAAGGAAAAACTCCGGCAAATATTAAGGGACTCTTTTCATTCTGGGGAATAGACCTGCTCATTATTGCCCGCGCTGATACGGATATTCACAAAATAGAGGATCTCAAGGGACATAAGGTTGGATTCGGACCTCCAGGAAGCGGGAGTGAGACAATGTCAAAAAAGATTCTGGCGGAATATGGAATAACGTACAAGGACTTAAAACCTCAATTTATTTCTGCCACAGAGCAATCTCAGGCCTTGAAGGATAAGTCGCTTGATGCTGCCATGTATACCATTGGAACACCAGCTTCTACCTTCGTTGATCTTTGCACCTTAACCAAGTGCCGTATCATACCTATAAAACAAGATATGATGGAAAGAATAATAAAGAAGTATCCTTATTATTCACCGTCAGTTATCCCTGCCAATGCATATCCACAAATAAAAAAGGACAATCCCGCCCTGAAATGGGTCGGCATTATCGTTACTTATGAGGACTTGGATTCAGATCTTGCCTATAAAATCGTAAAGACGGTATGCAAGGATCACCTGGATGAATTTAAACAATGCCACGCTCAGGCAAAAAAATTGACTACAGAAGGCATGGCAAAAGGAATGTCCATACCCTGGCATCCGGGGGCGGCCAAATTTTGGAAGGAAGCTGGCCTTTTGAAGTAGGTCTGCCCTTAATCGGGTACTAACAGTTTCTCCGTGGGAAGTGTTTGGTACTCTGACTTGACGCACTTCCTGCGGACTTTATAAGGCGCTTTTTTGCCGTCATGGTACAGATCATCAAAAGATCGTTAGCACTTGGAGGGGTGGGCATAATCCTCATTCTGGCAGCGGTTTATTTATGCTTTTACCCTCTGTATATATTGAGCATTGAAGATATAAGTGATAATAAGATAGTGTTGGAAAGAGCAACTTCACCTGGAGATAACCTATGGATCGTATTTGTAAATTCCGTTGAAGGCCTCCCGGTGGCCGACCACTTTGTTGTGAATGATAATTATAAATTTTTATTCACTGAAACCATTTTTCAGGCACCTTATGCCGGTTATGTGCATCCCGAAAGAGAAGAGCTGATTGCCCCGGGGACTACAAGAATCTCAGGGTATAACAGGCAGATGGAGAAAATTACATTCTATGCTGGATACGCATTCAAACACATGCTATTCCTGAATGGTAACTGGCTGCCTCTCAATGAAGTGGCTGAGGGGGGTGACATTATCCAGATTACAATAAGAAGCAATTCGAGATTGGCCTTCCTGTTGAAAAGGATATTCAATGACTGATGATGTCTCAGGACGCAAAATAGCTTTATTCGTCTCGATTACTGCCTTAACAATGGCGCTATTCCATCTCTATACCTCTGGATTTGGCAGATTTCCGGCATTACAACAAAGATCCATCCATTTGGCCTTTGCCCTGATTCTAACGTTCTACCTCTATCCCGTACGAAAGAAAGGGTTTCCGAAGAAATGGTCTTCAGGCATAAATATTCTCTCTTCCATGGGGGCGCTCCTCAGTTGCGGGAATATTGCTTTTGTTATCTATTATGTCCTGCATGAACGTGCCGGCGCGGCAACAAACATCGATATCGTCCTTGGCTTCATATTAATCATCCTGGTTTTGGATATGACGAGAAGGATAATGGGGTGGGCCTTGCCTATTATCACCCTGGTATTTATTGCATACGGCTTCTTAGGCTCTCACATAAAGCTTCCATATATTACCCACTCCGGAATGGATATTTCTCGGTTTATTGCCTATACCTATTTGAGCACGGAAGGGCTTTTTACTGTTCCTTTAGGAGTGTCAGCAACATTTATTGCTATTTTCGTTATTTTTGCAGCCTTTTTGGTAAACTCTGGTGTCGGCAAATTTTTTATGGATGCTGCTACTGCTATTGCCGGTGATAAAACAGGAGGACCGGCTAAGGTGGCAGTTGTTTCAAGCGCCCTTATGGGGTCCGTTTCGGGAAGCGCTGTCGGTAATGTGGTAACAACCGGTTCAGTCACCATCCCTTTAATGAAAAGAATGGGTTTTCCGGCGATTTTGGCAGCAGGGATTGAAGCCACGGCCTCTACAGGAGGCCAAATAATGCCTCCTCTTATGGGAGCCGCAGCCTTTATTATAGCCAGTGTGATAGGAGAGCCCTATTTAACCATATGTATTGCAGCCTTCGTTCCTGCGGTACTCTCTTTTCTATCCGTGTACATCATTGTGCACTTTGAGGCTGAAAGGTATGACATTAAAGGCCTGCCAAAAGAAGACCTTCCCAGGCTTTGGCCGGTATTGAAAAAAAGAGGACATCTCGTTCTCCCGATAATCGTGCTGGTTACGATGCTTGTAATGGGCTCTACTGCCATGAAAGCAGGCTTCTATTCTATTATTTCCGTGGTCTTTATAAGCGCCTTTCAAAAGGACACGCGGATGGGAATCAAAAGAATTCTCTTGGCTATGGAGAATGGGGCCAGGGCAGTGCTTCCCATTGCCGCAGCATGTGCCTGTTCTGGCATTGTGGTCGGTATACTAACACTGACCGGGCTTGGACTGAAAATATCTTACCTCTTGGTTGAACTTGCCCATGGGAGCTTGCCAGCTCTTTTGTTGCTGGCCATGCTTGCCTCTATTTTACTTGGGATGGGTATAACTACAACGGCAGCCTATTTGCTGGTAGCCATAATAATAGCCCCGGTACTCGTGCGAATGGGTGTGGCGCCTTTGGCCGCACACATGTTTGTCTTCTACTATGCCGTTATTTCTACAATTACGCCCCCCGTTGCACTGGCGGCTTATGCAGCCGCTGGAATCGCCGAGACTGACCCTTTTAAGACTGCGCTGGTTGGATTCCGGGTGGGGATCGCCAAGTTTGTGGTGCCTTTCTATATCATTTACACCCCTGATATAATGCTAGTTTCGGGCAACCCATTAAAGGCAGCAATTGCTATACTTATGGCCTTTTTTGGCATATGGGCCTTGGCGGGAAGTGCGTGCGGTTATGTTTTTAGAGAACTCAGGTTTTATGAAAGGTTGATTCTTTTCATCTGTATTCCCTTTACCATCCCTAATAAGCCCATTTGGAATATAACAGGGGCAGGAATTATATCGCTTATTACCGTCTACATATGGCTGACTAAGAAAAAAGCAGATAGGAAAGGATACACTATTGTATGAATAATGTAACAATTGTTGGTGCGGGAACTATGGGCCACTCTCTGGCTCAGGTATTTGCTCAAGGTGGGTATCAAGTCTTCTTGAATGATACCTCTCAAAATATTCTCATTCGAGCAAAGAGCTTAATTGAAGCCAACTTGGAAACTCTTGCCGAAGTTGGTCTTTTCGACTCGAAAGATCATTCTGCTGTAGTCGAGGAGCGAATAACCTATACCACAGACCTTGCTGCTGCTGTAGCTTCATCAAAGTTGGTTATTGAGGCCATAGTCGAGGATCCGGATGCCAAAAAAGAGCTTTTTTCTGAACTGGATCGACTCTCACCGCCAGAGGCAATATTGGCCAGCAATACTTCTTATCTGGATATTTATGAGTTTGTGGAAACCAGACGACCGGGAAAAGTGATCATCACCCACTGGTTTGCCCCACCTCATATTATACCCTTGGTGGAGATTGTGCCGGGACCGCGTACCAGCCCTGAGACTGTTGGGATAGTCAAGAAGATATTAGATAACCTGGGCAAGCAGACAATTGTGCTTAACAAGTTCCTTCCCGGTTTTATTGCCAATCGATTGCAGGCAGCCCTCAGCCTTGAGGTCTACCATCTCCTGGACAACGGGTATGCTACTCCGGAGGACATTGACCGGGCCACAAAGGCAAGCTTTGGCCTGCGCATGCCTATTCTGGGGTTAGTAAAGCGAGTAGATTTCACAGGGTTGGACCTGGCTCAGAAGGCCCTCCGCAACAAGTCATATGGCCCCCCGCCGGTTAAGGGGCGGTCTGAGGTAGTTGATTTGATGGTTTCTCAAGGAAGGTTGGGGGTAAAAGCCGGCAAAGGCTTTTATGATTACGGAGACACACCAATCGAGGAAATCTTAAGGGAAAGAGACTTGAAGCTTCTCAAATTGAGAAGTTTTTTATTTGACCTGGGTGAGCTCGATTGAGCTGCTGCGGTATTTCTAATGAAAAGAACAAGAGCCATGGTCCTGACCGGGCCGTGTAGATTAAAAATGCAGGAATTTGACCTTCCTGATGTGGGAAAAGAGGATGGCATCCTCAAGCTTGAGTTGATTGGTGTTTGCGGATCAGACCCGGGGATCTACAAGGGTAAGACCCGTGGAGCTCCTAGGCCCTATCCTATAATCCTTGGTCACGAAATAGTTGGCCGCGTGGAAAGGATGGGTCTTTCGGCAAAAAAGAGGCACGGTGTAAAGGAAGGGGACAGGGTCATCATTGAATATGCCTTTGGATGCGGTCAATGCCGAGCCTGTATGGCTGGCAGGTACACACTCTGTGAAAGGTTTTATACATATGGATCAATGATATCATGCAAGGAGCCCCCCCATCTTTTCGGCGCTTATGCAGATTATCTCTACATTCATCCCAGGGCCATGGTGCACAAAATTGGCGAAAGCATCTCTCCTGAAGTGGGCGTCTTAATCAGCGCTGTCCTGGGCAATGCCATACGCTGGCTCAGCATCATCGGGAATGTCTCAATCGGCCAGACTGTGGCCATTGTTGGACCTGGTCAGCAGGGCCTGGCCGGAGTTATAGTAGCAAAGGAATCGGGCGCCGGGTCGATCATTGTGGTTGGGCTTTCAAAGGACAAAGAAAGGCTGGGAATGGCACGTCGCTTTGGAGCGGATCTGGTCATAAATGCGGAAGAGGAAGATCCGGTAACGTTAATTTCCGAGGTAACTAATGGAACTATGGCCGACCTGGTCATGGATGTGAGTGGACACCCAACAGGCGCTTCCATGGCCTTAGCCCTGGCGGGCACTGGTGGCACAGTTGTCCTTCCGGGTCTTTACGGCCCCGATACAAAAGTTCCGCTCTTGCTTGATAGGGCGGTCTTAAAGGAGCTGAGATTGCTCGGTGCCTTTTCCCATGATTTTCGAGCGGTTGATGCGGCCGTAAAATTGGCGGGTCAAGACAAATACCCATTAGCGGAAATGATAAGCCACAGGTTTCCCCTGAAACGAGCAGAAGATGCTATAAAGCTTGTGGGAGGTGAGGTAGAAGGGGAAACGCCCTTAAAAGTTGTTCTTGACCCCGCATTGTAATAAATCAATTTTCAAATTTGCTGGCTTATTTTGCATTTTGAATATTGAATACCCGCCTGCCATGCCAAGGTGCTTAGGGATGGAGTAACAATTGCTGCACTAATATCAACATCGACGCGCTATCACGAATCTGCCCAAAGGCATTACGGGCAGGTCGAACAACGAATATCGAACCGTAGAAGTTTTTGAAAGGAATAAGGTGGGAATAGAAGCTATTACACTGAATTATTGAGAAATCACCTGCATATTTTCCCAGATCATTGAATAGCCCTGCCCACGACCAACGCACATGGTCGTCAGCCCATACTTAGCATCAGGATATTCTTTGAAAAGCCCGGCCAAAAAGGCTACCAAACGAGGACCCGATGAGGCCAGGGGGTGGCCATAGGCAATGGCACCTCCCCATTTATTAACTTTTGGATCATCCCATTTCATACCAAATCGGTCAATGCAGTAAAGCGCCTGGACAGCGAATGCCTCGTTTAGCTCGATGATGTCTATATCATCCATAGTCATTCCTGCCTTTTCAAGAACTTTTTTAGTGGCAGGTACCGGCGCTGTCCCCATGATGGTGGGATCCACTGCCGCCACAGCAGAGGCAATCCATCTCATCTTTGGTCTGATGCCCAGTTGCTCTGCCCTCCTCTTACTCATTAGCAAAACAGCCCCTGCCCCGTCGTTTAGTCCTGAAGCATTGCCGGCCGTGGCTCTTCCGTTTTCCTTGAATGGTGTCTTAAGCTTTTTCAGGCCTTCCATTGTGGTATCCGGCCTGGGGTGCTGGTCGCGATCTGCCACAATCCTGGTTCCGTCAGAAAGTTCCACCTCGACAGGGATGATCATATCTTTCATCTTGCCGGCTTTAATAGCATGATCGGCCTTTCGTTGACTCTTAACGGCATAGGCATCTGCCATCTCCCTGGTAAGCTCCGGGAAACGGTCATGAATGTTCTCTGCTGTCATTCCCATGTTAAAGGCCGACGGCCCACCCATCACCTCTTCGGATCTTGGGTGAGGATCACGCATAAACCCCATTGGTACGTGCCCCATATGTTCCACACCACCGGCAACAAGGCAGTCAGCCATACCGCATGCGATGTATGTAACACCATAACCGATGGCCGTAAGGCCTCCTGCGCACATACGGTCTATTGAGCAGCCCGGGATCTCATAGCCCCAGTCAGCAAGCATTGTGACCAGTCGGCCAAGGCTACCGCCCTGCTCCTTCATTTGATTGGTCACTCCCCAGATACTGTCTTCAATCATATCCGGACTTACCTTCGGGTTCCGTTTTATAAGGGCCTTTAGTAAGGGAACCACCAGATCCTCGGCCCTGGTCTTCCAGAAGATCCCTTTTTCGCCAGCCCTTCCAAAGGCCGTTCTAACGGCGTCAACGACTACCACGTCGTTCAATTCTCTCCGCATGAATTAACACTCCTTTTTTTCAAGCTTCCGGCTTTTTAAGCTTTTGGTAATAGGATTGAGAAAGATAAATGGCTGCCAAAGGATTGTGACCAGTTACACGGTCTTTGACTGCCAGAACAGTATTGGGGGCCTCGGCGTATTTAAAAAATAGCGAATCATGCCCCACGCAAAGCCCCAACAAGATATTGAACTCGGTTTTTTCATTATTAAGCAACCTGGCCTGGAAGATTGGGTTGCACATGGCTTCATCAGTGCCCTGAAATATTTTATCCTTGTCCTCTATGCCGATATTTTCTTTAGAGGTCCTGCCTGCCTTGCAAACCACGGAAACCACTTCAAAACCATGAGCCCTAAAAATTTCATCTACTACCCTGGCCTCTTTTGCAAGACCTATGCAGAAAACAAATCCCAGGCGTTTGTATCCCATCTTTTTGGCAAACTCACATATCTCTACAATGCGAGTCTTTGCGGGCTGCATCATATATGGCCGCTGGTGGCGATTGGCATAACATTCAGCCTCCTGCACAGAAGCCTGGTGGGCAAACTCCCATACGCCCTGCGCTTCGTACTCCGCATTGGCTTTGGCCAGGATATCTTCGCGTGTTAAAGTGGGGCAACCCTTTGAACCAGTTCCTTGTTCTGTATAACAAATTCTCTCATGTATTCCCAGCTTGCAGGAGGCACAGGATGGAAGCGAGTTCCGTTTGTTCTTTTTCATTAAAAGCTCCTTATTTTTGTCTCTATGTTCTCCACATCTCTGCGTGATATTTATTAGTTTTATTCTATCTCACGCCCGCCCGCTCCGCTCCCTAAAGCCCGCAGAGATCGCAGAGTTTTTTTGTTTTTTTAACCAAATAAGTTCTTTTCTCTGCATGTCTCTGTGTGGAATTATCAGTTGCAAATTTCAGGATTATGGTGGCGTCAATGGCTATGGGAAGTCCCTCGCTGACCGCAACTGGATTTTATGTCTAGTTGTTCGATCTTTGAATAAGTGGTACCAAAATAAGGTTCAATGCCTCTATTCGCTTCAAAGGAGAGAGAGCAAACATTTTGATATTGTCTGGTTATTGTCTAACCATCTTAGCGCCCATATCAAAGGCCTTGAGATTGACATCCAGCTTACTGGCAGGCAGAGTGGTTATGATCACCTCCTTGAAGTCTTGCCGGTCAATGGGGAATTCAAGCATCCTGGATGCTGCCCCTATCATAATGATATTTGCCAATATGGAATTCCCCAGTTTTATTGCCTCATCTGTTGCACTGATGAACAAGGCGGTAGATGATAATTCCGCAAGCGTTGCTCTAATCGCTTCTATGGAAGGATAATCCAATTCCCCTGCAATAACACCCACGGGATAGATCGGACGTGTATTAGCCAAAACCTTTACTTCCTGATTGCCATAACTCATCAGAACCCTGATCGCCTCCACAGGCTCAAGGGCTACGATGAGATGAGCTTTACCCTTTGGTATCTGAGGACTCCATGTGGATTTGCCAGAAACCCTGACGTGACTCATTACCGATCCACCCCGCTGAGATGCCCCAAATGTCTCTCCTATAGTAACATGGTAACCTTTGCGGACCAGCATATTCGACAATATCTTTGAGCCCAGGACATTTCCCTGTCCCCCCACACCGGTAATGACAATATTATAGGGGTCTTTTATTAATTGGAGCTTTTCCATGTCTCAGGCTGCCTCCTCTATCTTTATTGCCGCCACGGGACAGACATATGAACAAACGCCGCAGCCAACACAAATCACCTCATCAATCCTGGCCTTTTTTTTCTCTTTATCCCATACAAGACCAGGGCACCTGAATATGCGCGTGCATAAGCGATTGCAACCACAGTTTTCACCAAGACATAGGATTTCATCAACGCTCATATTATAGTTTTTCTTGTGTTTCCTATCCGGACTCAAGGCGCATTCCTGTTTCAGGATCAAGACCTTTACACCCTCTTCATCTTCTATAAGCCTGTTAACTGTCTTCCTGGTTTCCTCCAAATCAAAGGGGTCTCTTATCTCCACCCTGGCACCGATGGCCTCACATACCCTGGCAATATCAATATCTGGGACCACATCCCCCATTGCATTAATCGCCAGGCCAGGATGGGATTGAAATCCAGTCATGGCCGTACCACTATTATCCAGTACGACAAGCGTGATATTCGAGTTGTGATGCACTGCATTGATAAGGGCCGGAATGACAGCATGGAAAAACGTGGAATCCCCACAAACTGCCAATACCGGTTGATCCATGCCAAACTGTGCCAGTTTCCCAAACCCACTAGCGAGTCCTGCCCCCGATCCCATGGCATGCAAGGTTTTGGTGGTGCTGAATCCACAGGGCAAGCGGGCCATGGCATAACAGCCAATATCACCACAGACAAACCCCTTCCGGTTGTCCATTTGAAGGGCATTATGGATGCTCCAGAAGGATGCACGGTGAGGGCAGCCCGAACAAAATGTCCTTTCCCTATCAGGTATTGCAGTAAGAGTCGGCAGTTCGAGCTTTCTTTCATACTCCGGGGACATGGCCATATAATCGATTCCCAGGACTTTACTCAGGGCCGATATCACAAGATCAGAGTTCAGCTCTCCAGCCATGGGTATAGTCCCGTCATTCTTGCCATAAAAGGTCTTTACTCCGATTTCCTTAGCCTGTTCGGCGGCCAGAATCTTCACATTCTCTTCCAGAAAAGGCAGGACCTCCTCCACGATCATTATCTTGTCAGTCGTGAAGAGGTGTCTTGTGAGCAGCTTCGGCGGCAATGGCCATGTAGTGCCCAACTTCAACAGACCAACCCTGTCTTCAATCCCTAATAAACTAATGGCCTCTATGGAGTAAAGATTCCCTGCACTACTGGTAATGATCAGCAGCTCGGGTTTTTCTGGTCCAAGATAGGTATTAAAAGGACTATCTTCAAAGATTTCCCTGGCCTTCTTTATTTTCTCCTGTTGCAGACTATGCTTATAGCCCACGGGCGTACTCTCAGCCGGACCTACATCCGAGTCAAGCACAGGACCATGGTATTTGAACTCAGCATGCCTTTCAACTTCTGGAAGTCTACCAAGCCTGACATTCCCGCTGGCATGTGACACACGAGTTACGCTTCGCACAACGACCACGTTTTTGATCTCTTCCGAGAGCTGAAAGGCCCATTTGGTCATATCTTTCGCCTCCTGGAAATCTCCCGGCTCCAGAAGTGGAATCTCGAACATCCTGGCAAAATGGCGTGATTCGCCCTCGTTCGAACTGGATAAAGCCCCTGGGTCATCACAGGTTACCAGGACCATACCCCCTCTGGTTCCAGAGAGACCAAGATGCAATAAAAAGTCTGATGCCACATTAACTCCATTCTGTTTCATAGCACACAGAGATCTGAGATTGGCAAAGGACGCTGCGGCAGCAACCTCCAGTGCCACTTTTTCGTTGGTTGACCACTCAATATACAGGTTTCTTTCTCTGGCTATTCTGGAAAGGCTCTCAATGATTTCTGAAGAAGGGGTACCTGGATATCCACTGGCAACGCTCACCCCTGCCTCTAATGCTCCGCGTGCAATGGCCTCATTTCCCATGAGCAAATGTTGAACTTCCTCATTTTGGTCTAATAAATCTGACATCTTGACCCCCGTTTCGTATGAAAAGAGTGCCCTACAATCTCGAAGTTACAATAAATGTAATAGTTCACCTACAAAAAAGCCTTTAGACAGGATTACAGGATAAACAAGATTAAATTAATCCAGCCCATCCTTGCTTGCCCGCCTATAGGAGGGTTAGTCTTGTTAAAAAATGGACAGCTTAAATTGTACCAATAAATGCAATCACTCAAAAAGCGTGCGAAGCACTGGGTCACGGCTGTCCAGATATAAGAGGTTACCGGAGCTGCCACTTTTTTCAGCCAAGTTTTTTACTGCCACTCTCTTTTTGTTCATTGAAGCCTTTTTCAGTTTATCAAGGTTCTCTTCTGGTACATCCCGGAATTCAAGAGCACCTCTGGACCTGGCAAGTTCTATGAGTTCAAGTCCGACTTGTGTCCTTACAATCACCTGATTCCATGATCTGGCCACTTCCCAGCCTTCGGGTAGTCGTGCAGAGCCAACAGAGACATCACTAAACTCGGCGGTCATGTCAGAGCAGTAGAGGCATGCCTCCTTGATACAAGGATTGACATCATCTAAGGGAATCTCAATTGTTCCATTTTTTGTATAAACCTCTATAGAATGATATCTGCTCGGAGGAATATCCATGCCGGTAATGGTGTTCAGATCTGTTTTTTCGCGCAAGAGATCAACGATCTTACGCCACGAGAGGGCCCAGCCACAGAACAGACCGATGACGAGCCTCAGTTTGTCAATATTACTGTCATCGGCAGCGATTGGTTTGATGCGCATCTTGGCGAGGGCAAGGGCCTGGCACGGTGTTGCCACCACACCAATTTTATTGGATTCGCCCGTGGCTGTCCTGTTAAATTCCGCGACCGTTGGAGAGACAACAAACTTGCTTTTTCCTCGCTTTTTTACTTCAGAAGGCGTCTTAACAGACACGCCGTTTGGCAGAAAATTTTCCTGGGCATCAGCAATGACAGCCGTATCTATAATGCCTTCCTTCATTGCCAGGGCCATGAGGGCTGTTACTGTTCCTCCATGCTGTGCCTTTTTGCGCACCTGTTCATCAGTTGCTCTTGTGATATAAAACTCTTTAACCGCACCTATCTCTGGAGTCAAATCCGCTTCATCAAATGAAGTATTCCGCAAGGTCTCGAGGTCCGTTGGAGTCCTTGGACAAAAAGCATAACATCTGCCAGCTTTCATATCACAATGATGTAGAATAACAGTATTGTCATTATATGATACTTGGTAAGGACAAAGACCCACACAGGCTCCGCAACCAGTGCAAAGATTTGCATCCAAAACCAAGCCCTGAAGCTCCTTTTGGCCCCCGATCTGATTCTTGTCTTCCATCCCCACTGACCTCCTGTTAACGAAAAAAACTTCAATAAGGTGAATATGTTACTCAGGCCGCCGTGCCCCACCTTTGCAACCAGGTTTCCTTGACCTCTGGGTTGAGCCCATACAGGGGCCACTCTCCCCTCAGGGCCATGGCTACCTGCGTCATCGGTTTGTAGAAAAGCTCTGCGTCCGAGGTGGTGGAGTAGAAGGCGCTGTGCCCGGTGAGAATGACATTGGGCATTTTTATAAGCGGGTTGTCGGCTGCTATAGGCTCCTCCACCGTCACATCAATTCCTGCACCTGCGATGATGCGACAGTTTCTTAAAGTTTTGAATACCCGCCGATTGAAAGGTTGCCTGGAAACAACACCGATTATTGCGTCGGCATCCTTAGTGTTACTGATAATCTCATCCTCATTTAGCCACACGCCCTTGAACAGCGTGGCATCCAGGGATTCGAGCAGTGCCTCTCCGTGGTCTACACCAGACAAAGCATACGTATGAACGACCTTAAAGCCCATTGTCTACCTCCTTTTGGTGGCACTCTCATTTTCATTTCATGAAAGGGATTATTCAATCGTCAGGAGGAGACCATGCAGGACCAGAGATAATCCTTCTACAACATTCGACAAAAACCTAGCTGAAAACGACATTCGGCAGCCAGGTGGCAATCTTTGGGAAGATCATGACTAGGGCCAATCCTGTTGATTCAACGATGGTAAAGGGGATCACTGATCGGTAGATATCTCCCATGGTTATGGAAGGTGGAACAATTCCCTTGAGGTAAAAAAGGTTGAAGCCGAATGGTGGTGTCATATAGCCGATTTCCATGTTAATGGTAAAAAGGATCCCGAACCAGACGGGGTCGAACCCATAGGCCTTAACCACCGGCAGGAAGATGGGCACGCAGATCATCATGATGCCGGCCGGGTCCAGGACCATGGCCAGCAGGAAGATCACGATCTGGATGAAGATGATGGTGCCCCAGGGACCGCCGGGAATGTACTGCATGAAGTCCTCGATCAAACGGGAGGCCCCCATACCGTGGTATGCCGCACTGAAGCAATAGGCCCCGAAGAGGATCCACATGATCATGCCGGTGAGGCGGAAGGTCCTGATACATGACTCCGCGATCAGACGCCAGGTCAACTGCCGGTAGACGACCGCCGATATGAGCGCTCCCAAAACGCCCATCCCCGCCGCTTCGGTAGGCGTGGTAATTCCGCCGATGATCGAGCCCAGAACCATCAGCACGATCATGATCGGAAGAAGCACCGCCTTGAGCGCCTTGAGTTTGCGCGGCCAGTCGCCCCTGTCCTCGGGGGGCAGCGCCGGACCGAGGTGGGGCTGGATCATACAGCGTATGGCGATGTAGCTGGAAACCAGAACGAGCAGCAGCAGACCCGGCATGACCCCGCCCGCGAAGAGCTTGCCGACCGATTCGCCGGAAATGAGCGCGTAGAGAATCATGATGACGCTCGGGGGGATAAGGATACCCCAGCCCCCGCCCGAGTTGATACAGCCCACAGCCATCAGCTTGTCATAGTTGCGCTTCAGCATCGAAGGTAGTGCTATGGTCCCCATGCTTACAACCGCCGCTCCAGAGATCCCGCACATGGCCGAAAAGATGGCGCAGATGACAACCGTTCCAATGGCCAGGCCTCCCTTTACCGGCCCGAACCAGAGATACATCATATCATAGAGGTCGTTGGCCGTTCCGGAGCGTTCGAGGAGCATGGCCATGAAAATAAAGAGCGGGATGGCCACCAGGGTGAATTTGTTCATGGCGCCCCAGGACTGGGCGGCGACCATGTAGAAGGCTTCCGGCCCCCAGGTTAAATAGAGGAAGACGACCGAAACACCTCCCAGTACAAAGGTTAGGGGCAACCCGAGTAGGAGAAACACCAGGAGCGAAAAGAAAAAGAGGAGCGTCAACCATTCGATACTCATAGCGTCTCCCTTTCTCCAGCATCGCCGGGCGTTAACTGGGTGCCGGTTATGAGCGTGAGGATATCGCGGATCAGTTTGGCGAAGCCCTGCATGAGCAGGAGAAAGGCGCCGATCGGGATCATCATCTTGGCCGGGTAGAGGGGCACTCCCCAGGCCGAGTTGGAACGCTCCCAGATGGAGAGGGATTCCCAGGCCAGGGAACCGCCGTATACGAGCATCATCCCGCAGAACAGGAGGAAAAGAACGAAGGTGCAGATATCGATAATGGCCCTGGCCCTCGTGCTAAAACGGCTGAAAACGATGTCCACATTCACATGCCCTCCCCAGCGCATGATATGCCCGCCGGAGAGGATAATGTACGTTCCGAAAATCAGCTGGGTGAGTTCATTGCCCCACACGGTGGGGGCATTGAAGAAGTAACGGCGAATGACCTCGCTTAAGACCAGGAAAAACATGAACAGGACACCGAACGACAGCACCTTGCCCACCCAATCGTTTAGCGCGTCCACATATCCAAGAACGGCTATCAGCTTGCGCACTCCTTTTCTCCCTATCGGGGGCACCCCGCGCCCGCCCCGAGCCGGTGGAGTTCACTCCGGGCTTCGGAGCAGGCCAGGTGTCCTGAATGGGCCTGCGGTTGCAGGCGTTAAACGGTTCGGTTGCCGCTAATGCGGGGTCTTGTTACTTGATTCGACCCATCATTCGATTGAAGTCCTTGAGCATCCCTACCGCCTTGGCGCACTGCGGTCCTTTCTGGGCAACCTCGTCCCATATTTTGAGGGCCGCGGTTTGCATCTTGGCGTATTCCTCGGGGGGCAGCGTGATGAGCTCCACACCTTGCTCTTTTACGACCTTACTCAGGGACTTGTTTTCCAGATAGATGTACTCATTGGTGCGCAGCCAGAATTGCTCTTCGAGGGTCGTGGTCAGGATCTCCTGTAGATCTTTGGGCAGTTTATCAAAGGCCTTTTGATTAATCAGCCAGATGTCAGTGCCGGCTACATTTAGGGCCGGCCGTAAGTGGTACTTGTTGACTTCATAGAACTTCATACTGTAGCTTCCCTGCACAGCGCCCCAGTGGGCTCCGTCTACGACTCCCGAGGCAAGGGCCGCATAGATTTCGCCGCCGGGTATCTGAGAGGCCGCAGCTCCGATGGAGGTGAGGAATTTCTGCAGGATACCTGAAGACCGCAGCTTCAAACCCTTGAAGTCTTCGAATGTTCGCACCGGTTTCTTGAGGGAAAGTTCAGTGGGATAGACCTTGTCGGTAAAGTATAAGAGACCGTGTTTGGCGAACTCACCCTTGAGCATCTTTTCGAAACCGAGCCATTGGTGAAAATAGGCCGCTTCCCATACTTCGCCGAAGTTCAGCGGGAGTCCGGAGGCCACATTCAGCAGCGGAACCTGGGCCATGTCGTAGGCCGAGGATGTGATGGCGATCGGCACCATTCCACGCTTTACTGCGTTGAAGTTTTCCTTGCCGGGTACAAGGGCGCCAGCAGGGTAGGGTTCGATGATGAGCCTGCCGTTGGTGCGTTCCTTGAGGCGTGCCGCGACTACCTGCAGGCTGTCTTTGTACGAGGAACTGGCCATAGGCCAGTGAGCCGGGCATTTCCAACTAATTACTTCGTCTGCTGCCATTGCCGGTTGATCGGAAACCATCAAAATGCCCGTAGAAAACAGAACCGCCATACATATTGAAATAAGACCAAAGACTTTTGCCGATTTTTTCATTGTTTTACCTCCTTTTTGTTATAGGTGAAGTTGATAAAAAAAGGATACCTATGTTCTATAAACCCTATATCACCCCCTCTCTTATATCCTCCCTTCGCATCCCAAAAAAACTGAAAACTTCAATGCCCTTACACCTCCTTTTTTGATTCCCCGCTTTAGGCCCTTCGCAGCTATTACCATACCTCTTTTAATGAGTACTGGATTTACTTACCTACCTTTAAATACAGGTTTCCGTTTTTCGATAAAGGCCCTGGCGCCTTCCTTTTGGTCCTCAGTTCCACACAAATAGCTCCAGTGATAGGCTTCTACTTCAAGGCCTTCTGAGAGCGTCATATTAAGGCCCCTATTAATGGCCTCCTTGGCCGCCCTGACTGCCAAAGGAGGCTTGCTGGCAATAAGCTCAGCCATTTCCATAGCCTCATCCAAGAGTTTTTCTGGTTCCACAACCTTATTTACCAGACCTATGCGCGCTGCCTCTTCTGCGCTGATGAATTGTCCCGTAAAGATCAATTCCTTGGCAATTCCCTCGCCCACCAACCTGGGAAGCCGCTGAGTTCCGCCACCGCCTGGAATTACCCCCACATCTATCTCCGGCTGCCCTAACTGGGCTTTGGACGAGGCGATTCGTAGGTCACAGCACATGGATAGCTCTAACCCTGCGCCGAGACAATATCCATTGATGGCGCAGATAACCGGTCTCTCAAATTTCTCAACTTTCAGGTACAGTTGCCTGCTTTTTTTTAATCTCGCCTTTGCTTTTTCCTGTGTGAGTTCTGGAAACGACTTGATGTCCGCGCCTGCCATAAAGGCCTTTCCCTTTCCGGTAAGGATAACTACCCTTATCTCATCTTTTTTCGACTCCAGCTCATCCAGAATAGCCAACAGTTGCTCTCTCAGCTCCGTGGTCAGAGGGTTCATAGGCGGATTATCAATAGTAATAGTAGCAACAGCGTTATCTGTGGTATACGTTACCAGTTTGTCACTCATCTTTCTTATTCCCCCTTTTCAATCAGCCGGGCCAAGCTTGTTTCCCCTGTCATCATATCTGTACCAGCCTATGCCTGTTTTTCTTCCTAATTGCCTTGTTTTCACTTTTCGTTGAAGTAGCATAGGCGGATGAAACTTCTCATCCTGGGTCTCCTTATACACGGCACTCATGGCGTTAAAGCCCACATCAAGCCCCGCCATGTCCGCCGTCTCGAAAGGCCCCATGGGTCTTCCAAAACCCAGTCGCATGCCTTTGTCAACATCTTCAACGCTGACCACACCTGCCTCAACAAGCTTAATCGCCTCAATGGTGCTCGGAAAATTGATCCTATTGAGGGCAAAACCGGCCACGTCTCGGTTTACTCGTATCGTCTCCTTTCCGAAGCTTCTGCCCAGGTGCTCGGTTGTTTCCAGGGTTTCATCCGATGTGAGTAATCCCCGGACAATCTCCACAATCCTCATTAGAGGAACTGGGCTAAAAAAATGAGTCCCCACAAATTTAGAAGCCCTTCGTGTGGCTTCCGCAATATTGGTTATGGGGATTGCAGACGTATTGGTAGCGAATATGGTATGCTCGGGACAAATCTTCTCCAGTTCGGAAAACAGCTCTCTCTTTGCCTCCAGATTTTCAATAATCGCTTCAAAGACAAAATCGGCATCCTTGGCCCCGGCAAATCCCGTGGTTCCCTGAATCCTTTCAATGATTTCATCCACAGTGCCTTGGGCTTTTCCCTTTTCAACCAGTTTACCAACCGACCATCGTATATTTTTCAGACCGTTCTCAACAATCTCATCCGTAAGGTCCCTCATGACCACCTCATATCCTGCCTGAGCACATACCTGGGTGATACCGCCCCCCATCAGCCCTGCACCTGCTACAAATATTTTTTTGATCTCCATTTTCTAAAACCTCCTCATTGATTCGCCTATTTTTGCAAAATGAGCTCCACCCCGATAGCAAACACATGACCACAATGCCATCGTGAATATTCCAGATCGTGTTATCGAATGGGGCATTGCACACCTGAAATGTCTTGATGATACCTTCCTAACACATTCCATGTTATACTCCTTGCCCATAGCATCTTTTTGCTATAAGAATCGTTGTCGTTCCAGTTTGAGCGATTTCGCCTCTCTGGTTAAACATCTCTTTTTCAAAGGTGAGTATACCTCGGTCTGGCTTGGAACTTTCACGCATTTCCTTAACGACCTGTTCAACATGAACGGTATCACCGATATATATGGGCAACTTAAACTGCCATGTTAGTTCAATGAAGGCTAAGATACTTTCCTCAGTCAATTGATAAGCCAACCCAGAATGGATAATCGTTCCCAGAAGTCCATGCGCAATGCGTTGACCGTATTTTGTGCTCGCTGCATACTCGGCGTCTGTGTGTAGGCGATTGTGATCCCATGAAAGCTCTGCGAAGTTCACCACGTCCGCTTCCGTAACGGTTCGCGCCTTGGTCACAAACTTCTGACCCATATAGAAGTCGTCAAAATAAAGAGACTTGAAAATTTCTCTTGCTGCATTCCCTGAAGACTCAAAATGCTCGTCCATTTTTTAATCCCTATTCAGGCATCAAGAAATTCTCTTATCAAAAAGCATTGCGTAAAGCCTATTATATTCTCGCAGGCAGAAGTTGTGTTTTCGCTAAGGATTAGTCTTTCGTCATACCCGCAATCTTCCGAGCGATATCTTTGCGTTTTTCTATGTCGTACTGGGAGGTTATGGCTATCTTTTCCATCCTTGGTGACCCGCCACCGTGTAGAGCTCCAAAACAGGAAACCCCTCCTTTGCCGGAACAGGCAACGTCTCCTATATGTCGCCACAGTTGTGCCTGGTTTTCCGGAGACATGCTACTGCTTCTTGTCGTATATTTTTTGGCGAATTCCTTAACCTCTGGATTGACAAATTCACCTTCATAGGGGAATGTGGCCGGTATCCCTCCGGAAATATCCGCCAGCATTTCCATTTCGTGATAGATGGCCTCACCGGTCAAGCAACGACCAACATTACAAAAAATCGAGTCGGGGATATAGTTGCCGGGCCCATAGGGTCTAAAACCAACACCGGGAATATAGAGTTCCGGCTTACCCAGTTCCGATGCAGTGAACCCGGCTGCGTAACCCAGTTCACTGACCATAATTATTTCTGCAAACTTATCCGTGACATGCTTCGCTTTTGCAATACCGTTAGCATCCGCTGCAAGGGCGCAGGTGCCGAGCATAATATCACCTAAAGCCGGTTTGCACCCAGAATAACTATGACGGTGAAAAAGGGCAAAGAGCAGTGCCAAGATCCCCCCGTGTTTATATTCTCCACAGAGAAAAACCCTTTCCCATGGAATAAATACATCATCAAAAATGACGTAGGAATCACAGCTTCCAGCATTGAATCCTTTCGGAAAGTGTTTTCGGTCACGGTAGTTGTGTAAGGTCAACAGGTGCTTTACTCCGTCCCAATCGCCCGGTACAGCAAACGAAACAGCATAGTCCTTATCCTCTTCCTTAAGCGCCCGAGTGGGCACAACCAGTATTTCGTCTGCAATAGCCGCCTCAGAGATGTGCAGCTTACAACCTCGCACCACAATCCCATCACTTTTTCGTTCAACCACATGGACATAAGAGTCCGGATCTGATTGCTCACTGGGTCGTTTCATTCTTTCGCCTTTTACATCCGTTTGCGCACAACATCCAACGAGATCTTCAGTCTGAAAGCGTATAAGCCACCTTTTGAAATTTTCGTGATATTCGGTTGCTCCATTATTCTCCTTGTCTGCTTCATATGAAACTGTGTAAATGGCATTAATGGCATCTACTCCCATGCAACGCTGAATGCACCCGCCCACGACACGACAGATCATACGGGTCATATCTTGCTTTTTATGGAGATCTTCTGTCGTTTGATGAACATGACAAAATCGATTAATCTTCTCCCCGGTTAAATGAGATGTTGCTGTCATCAGGTCTTCCTGTTCGCGGCCCAGAGCGAGATCAAAGGTTGTGCCCATCACATTGGTAGTTGGTGTGAGTCGCTCGTCGTTACGGCCAATCTTCTCCCCACCGACATAAAGATTCGTTTTCATCTTGTATATACCTTCAAGCCACTGTTCTTTGGTTCGCATTAATCTCTCCTTCTTAAAGTTTAAATATTATCGTTTATTAGGGTTTTTTAATACCCCGTCCGCTTGCGTCGAAGCAGTTGATTCCTTTTCGCCTCACCAAGAGAAATAATTCAGAAGGTTACAATCAAATAACCAAGGGATTTTTTATCATATCAACCCAAGCGTTTCCCTTGCTTCCTGTGGTGATGCGGGTTCCTTATCCAATATGTTTATAATATTGACTGTCTTTTCCACAAGTTGCGCATTGCTTTTGGCATGGGTTCCTCGGCTCAGGTAGTAATTGTCCTCGAAACCCACCCTCACATAACCCCCGAGAAGTACGGCCTGAGCAACCATGGGGAAACTGGCGGGGCCTATTCCAAATCCCGCCCAGATTGCATCAGAGGGGAGGGCTTCTTTCATCAGCAGCATATTCTTGGGGGTTGCAGGTATTCCCCACTGAATGCCTAAGCACAATTGAAAGATAGGGGGACTTTCAACAAGCCCTTTTTGCAGAAGGCTGCGGCCGATTTCTATATGCCCCATATCAAAAACTTCCAACTCAGGTTTAACGCCAGCCTCTTTGATACGTTTGGCCATGGCTTCAACATGTGGCACAACATTTGCGAAAACGCGCGGTCCAAAATTCATTGAACCTATATCCAGTGAACACAATTCCGGTTTGAGTTTCACGATATGTTCAGTTCTTCTTTCAGGTGAACTCCAGGTGGTCCCGGAGCCAAGGCCCACAGGATTCGAGTCGTCGGGGATTATCCGTGCGCCAGCTCCGGTAGTCAAATTAATGACCATATCTGACTCTTCCCTAATCCTTTCCACCACCTCTTGGTACAATTCAAAGGCCATGGACGGTTCGCTGGTCACAGGGTCTCTCACATGAATGTGCGCCACGGCTGCACCGGCTGCACAGGCTTCCAGCGCACTGGCAGCAATCTCTTTTGGGCTAACAGGTAAGGCCGGATGTTTTGACTTATCGCCCAGACTTCCTGTCACGGCTACTGTGATGACAACCTTTTCATTCATATGCTCAACCTATGGCATGTCTTGAATATAGCACACGCCGTATCTATTAACGTGTTTTTACCCTAAAGAGGCATATTGTTTTTTCACTTCCTTTTTTAAGATTTTCCCCGAGCCGGTCTTGGGAAAAGGTTCTTTGACGATTTTTATAATTCGCGGATATTTGTAAGGTGCCACTCTCTCCTTAACATAGTTTTTAATGGTATCGGTATCCACTTGGGCCCCTTCTTTCAGGAAAACGACTGCTGCCACCTCTTCTCCGAGATCCTCATGGGGAATGCCAAAAACAGCGGCCTCCAAAATATCAGGGATCTGATAGAGCACTTCTTCTACCTCTCGAGGATACACGTTGTATCCTCCTCGAATAACTAATTCTTTTTTCCGATCAACGATATATATGTAATGGTCCTCATCCATTCGGGCCATGTCCCCGGTATAAAGCCAACCATCCTTAATCGTGGCTCTTGTTTCCTCAGGACGATTCAAATATCCCTTCATTACGGCTGGTCCATTAATAAGCAACTCTCCAACCTCTCCCTGTTGTACGTCATCTCCGTTATTATCAACAATTCTTGCACTGAATTCTGGAATGGGAAGGCCAATGGAGCCAGGTTTGGTGACCTTTTCATAAGGGTTTTCAACGCACACCGGTGCTTCCGTAAGACCATATCCCTCATGGATCTCCGTTTTGAAAAGTGTTTCAAACCGTTTTAGAAATTCTACTGGCAAGGAGGCACCACCGGATATACAAAACCTCAAAGAGTGGCGCTTTGGTGGATTTTCGGAAGTAACCTGGATTAAACGATTGAGCATAGTGGGAACGCCAAAAAAAATGGTCTGTTCTTCTTGTTCTATAACTTCGATAACTTTTTCAGGATCAAAATGAGAAAAAAGCTTTATGGTGAACCCCAGATACATTGAGACATTCATTACGCTGGTTATTCCGTATACGTGATAAAGGGGAAGAACTCCGATAACCACAGTCTTTGGGTCTAATTCACCACGCATTTCAGCAAGTATCTTGGCATTACGGGCCAGATTTCCATGGGTCAGCATAACGCCCTTGGGAACCCCTGTCGTCCCGGAGGTGTAAATGATGTTCAGCGTGTCGTTGTCATCTGCCGGGTAGGTGGGAAACTCCTTCTTAACAGAATAGACCTTTTCCAGATCCATAAAATCTTGACCTTGTTCTACCCCCAATGCAAACCTTAGTGAGGTCCCACCAAGTTTGTTCATGACCTTGCGAACTTCCCCCAAGTAAGGCTCCGCTCCGATAAAGGCCTTTGGTTGTGCATCAGTGAAGATGTGTTCTAATTCATGCATCCGGTAGAGAAAATTAACAAGTACCAGTTCAGCTCCGAGCTTGGCTAAACCGTAATAAACTGTGATCTGGTGTATACCGTTCGGCATCATAACCAAACAGCGATCTCCCGGGCCCAATCCCAAATCGCTGAGGCCTTGAGCCAGACGGCTGCAGGCAATATCCAGTTCTTGGAAGGTTACCTGTTGCCCTTCAAACCTAAGGGCTATTTTATCTGGATAATTTCGGGCCGAATTCTCCAAGAATTGTGATAGGTTCATCCTAAAACTCCCTCCTTTTAGGTTGTCACCCCGGAAAAAGATCACACATCTTTGCCATTCTTATGCTCAACTGTCACGTGGACATTGAGAAGGGGCTTTTTTTCGGGAACCATGATTCCATGTAATATGGTATCCGTGATATCATCAGCAAGAGACAGAAGATCCTCGGGTTTACCCAGTAAACTCTTTCTTATGACCAGATGCTCTATGGTTCCCCATATCATGGCCCGCACAAGATGGGGCTGGAGATCGGACCTGAATTCTCCTGCTTCTATGCCTTCCTCCAGCACCTTTGTCGTAATTCTGGCGGAAGCCTGGACTACCTTATACGCTTCTGTCTTTAAAAAATTACGGTTTCCTTTGAGGATCAGCATGACAACATTGGCGTAATCCTCATTGAAGGTGTACAGGCTTAAGTGACGGTAAATCAGCGTTCTCAACTTGTTGGCCGCACCCTGGATATATTGTAGGATTTCCTGATTTTTGTTCTGATATTCACGGATGGTTTCGGCAGGAATAGAGAATAGGAGATCTTCCTTCGTGGAGAAGTATTCGTAGATAGTGGATTCGGAAACGTGGGCTCCTTTGGAAATCTCAGATATAGTGGCCTCGTGAAAGCCTTTGCCGGCAAAAACCCTCTCAGCGACCTCTAATATTGTCTTTCGTTTGGCTGAGTTTTTGGCTGCTTTCGGCCTTTTTTTTGGATTTTTGGTTCTGGGAGCCACAACACCACACCAGTCGGGTTCTAAGAAACATCATTTAAAAAGCAGGTCCTTGCAAAATTCCTGAATAACCGTTCAATATCATGTGCTTTTTAGGCTGCTTTCACTTTGGCGATTTCATCTGAAGTGCCTTTTTCCGTCCTGGGCACATATAGAGCAGCATTGGCACTGCTTTACAAACATGGGACAAAAGAATCTGACGTGCGCATAAATATGCTAATCAAAGGCGTGACCTGATGTCAAGCACAATTATGGACTACAACTCTGTTAATTGACGTTTTTTTGTATTTTTACTGCAAATTTTACATAAATATATTGATTAACTTTAATGATTAGGATATTTTTCATGGTGCTATCTAAATAATGTGTTTTTGCGGAAGTGGGTATTCGTTACGACGAATTCAAATCCAAATAATTGTAGGCAGACCAAAAAGCCGAAACACAAACCTATCACATATTATCTCATTGCCTCGCAACATGTGCTTTATCCGTAGATAAGCATAGGGTGGAGATCATTGAAGAGCTGAAAGCAGAAATCCTTTGCTGCCTAAGCCTTCGCCTCACTCACCGAATATGATCCCCAAGTCTGGGTTTAGGAGAAATGATGAAGCTAAAAAACAAGGTTGCCGTTGTAACCGGAGCAGGAAGAGGCATAGGTCGAAGTATTGCTTTGGCTTTTGCAAGGGAAGGGGCCCATGTGGTTCTTGCTGCCCGCTCGCGTGATCAATTGGATCAGGTGGCTGAGGAGATCAAGACTATGGGCACGAGGGCTTTGGCGGTCCCTTGTGACGTTTCAGTCGCCCAGGATGTTCAGGCCCTGGCAAAGGTTGTCCGTGATGAATTCGGAAGGCTTAATATTTTGGTCAATAATGCCGGAATATCAAGACGTTCCAAATTCCTGGAATATAAAGATGAAACCTGGCTGGAGGTCATCTTAGTGAATCTTTTTGGAGTTTATCTCTGCACAAAAGCCCTTTTGCCCATGATCCAGCATGCTGGTGAGGGGCGTATCATTATCATGGCCTCCACAGCAGCTAAAAACCCCGTCCCCTTCAATACCGCATACAGTGCCTCCAAGCATGGTTTATTGGGTTTGACCAAATCACTGGCAAGCGAGCTGGCCCTTTCAGGCTACCCCAATATCACGGTCAATGCCATCTGTCCCTTCTTTGTGAACACAGAAATGTTCACCGGTCCTCAGGGATATGTCGCCCAAATGACTAAAAACATGAATCTGTCCGAGGAGGAAGTTACAGAAAAAGCAGTGGCCCGTAACCTGCAAAGTCGCATCTTGGAGCCCGAGGAAATAGCCTCTTTGGCCCTCTATTTGGCCTCAGAAGATTCAAGGGGAATTACCGGCCAGGCAATCAATGTCTGCGGCGGAAATGTATTCCATTAAACGGCGGGCAAGCACTTCGGTTGCGCCCTCCTATCAAAAAACTCACCCCGTTTTGTGAATGGTTAAGTAAAGGTCCATTCGTCTGTTAAAACGTTCATGATCTTATCAATACATGGTCCGGCATGGAACCCTCATGCGTTTTTCCCTGTTGCACCTGGCATGAAATAGTGGCTTGGATCAAAAGCCGGTTTGCCACGGTAACGTTTGGCCAATGACTCCCTAAATTGTGCGAAAAAACTGACATCAGGCTTTAACCCGATGTTTTCCAACTGCCCGATGATTTCCTCCATGGCGACTGGACAGCCCTTAATATAAACCGGCTCTTTAATGTTAGGATCCTTCCGGTTCTTTTTTATCATGCAGTTGCCAAAAAGAATGGTTTTGTTAAATCCAGGGGAAGACCTCATCTTTTTTCCGGTAAGCACCTCAATTCCATCGAAGGGTTTTCCCTTGTAGGCAGATGTGATGAGCATTAACAGGGGATTGTACATTGAGGAACACCCCGTGCAAATCGTCTGATCATACTTTGGAATGCTAATTCCGGATACCCCGAGCTTGTCCCAATTCCTTGGCCCTGTGTTGTCTTCCCGCCAGCTATAATCCCACTTAAGGGATCTCTTAAATTCGTCCGGATGAAGACCTTTCAAAGACAAGGAATCTAAATCCAAAGAACGGTTATTTCTCTTGGCATGGATTGCAATATGCTCAACGGTCGAAGGCTCAAAGCCTGCCATCATCGCGCCAACCACATCAACCGCTAAGGGATCCCGGGACACGATCACAGCATTCATCCGGTGCGCGGTTCCCAAATAGTAGGGTCCTTTCTCAAGACCATAAATACCGTCAAGCACAGTTATAGAGGGAGGGATCATTTCTACGAATAGGGAGCAAAAGTAGTCCAAGGAGATGCTTTCATGATGGCATAACCTTCGGGATTTCAGGTCAATGCACCCTTTGAGGTTCTTGAGCCCAAGGGAAAGTTTCGCCTGGTTATGGGTTTTGAGAACCGGCATATTGATTATAAATTCCGCTTCTAACGCAGCCTTGGAGATATTCAAGGATATACCCTCAAACTCGACAGCTTCAAAGGGCTCCTCGAAAAAGTCAACTAATCTCACCCCATACTTCTTTAATAAGTAAGGGTATCCTAAGGCACTAAAGATCAAACGTGTGCCTACTAACTGATCTTTCTCTTTTTTACCTCTCGGTGCTGATCCTTCGCCTATGATGATATCCTTTACCCCATAGTCCTTTAACAGGATCACCATATCTTCCACCAACCTGGAGGTTGTATAGACTCCGTAAGGTGCGATCGGATACACCGGGTCCCACCCAACCAGGTTTGGTTTGATCAAGACCCGATGCTTTATTTGAAGCTTCTCAAAACCCTTCGCCTCTTCAATCGCTTTAGCGAGGGAATCCGGGGAAGACTCATATTTATTAATTGATACAATCGGTTTTTTCATCTCTAATTAACTATACTCTGACGTTGCAAACCCACCCCGCCCAAAACCGCTGTGAAAAATATCAAACGACTAAAACGCTTCTTTAGGCATTTCTATGATCTCCCGTCCTTCTCTGCCACAGGTATCCAGTC
>Ga0180009_10001136_pt1 | contig 33221 bp, 32 predicted proteins | sample OS_PC_MetaG_FD_123537 | JGI IMG/M metagenome (GOLD analysis project Ga0180009, IMG submission 123537) | Groundwater microbial communities from the Aspo Hard Rock Laboratory (HRL) deep subsurface site, Sweden - OS_PC_MetaG | ecosystem: Environmental > Aquatic > Deep subsurface > Groundwater...
TCGCATTCTCGGGCGGGGCATTTACCCCGCCCTCGACCAAAGGGCTGCGGCGCCCCTTTGGAAACCCAGCCATTGGTTCCCCGCAGCAAGCTGCGGGGTATTAATTAACGACTTAATAAAAAAGATTCATTCCCCGGTGATTGCCTGCAACCTTAAACCAGATTTACCCGCCCATGAAAAGTTCCCTTGTTTTGGCTTTCTCTCGGAGGAGCACATCATCACCCTGACCGTAGCGCTGGAAAAACGGCTGCAGGTAAACCTGACGGCTTGCGCGGATTGCCGCAATGGACTTATCGTGCCAATCCTTCAAAATCGGCTCACGAACCTCGCCGCCAAAACTTCTTTGGAAATACTGGAAAGAATTAAACTGGTGGAAGACAAGTCTGACCTGAGCTATGAAGAGGTTTCTTATGACCGCAGAAATTTTTTCAAGATTCTGAAAAATCTTTCTTTTCAAGGAGCGAGGGATTTTTACGATCAAATATCTCCAACCGTAGAAAAGGGAAAACTTTACGTTGCCAAAAATCTTCCGGAAAAAAGAAAGATGTTGAATCGCTCCCTCCGTATCATGCCGGATCGAGTAAGCAAGGAAGTCTTAAAAAACTATTATTACCATGCGACCCTCCATGAAAGCTGCAATTCCTGCTGGGCCTGTGTGGCTATGTGCCCCACGGGAGCTTTAAAACGAAGCCAGAAAGATGGGGCAGGAAGGTTGCTCTTCAATAGTTCCCTCTGCACCGGCTGTGGCCTTTGTGAGAATTTTTGCAGCCTAAACGCCCTTCGTCTCCACCCTGGCTTTTCTGGCGCTCATCCCTTTGAATTTACCCCAAGGTAATACATCATACGTCGGCCCAAAAAAATCTTGACAATAAATTCCCTTTTGTCTATTATCCTTTTACTTTGAAGATTTTGGTCATCCAGGGAAAAGTCTAATAATTTTTAACCCCAAAGGAGGAGAGCGATGAAAAAGATCATGGTAGCCGTCTTAATCGTTTCTTTGGTATTCGTCCTTCAATCCCCAGCCTGGGCCAAAGAAAAACTGCGGGTCGGGGTCCTTTATTCTCTTACAGGATCCTTTGCCCTCGCCGGCGCCGAAGCGGGTTATCGCGGCAGCCTGATGGCCATGGATATGTGGAACGAAAAAGGGGGAATTCAAAACAAATATGAACTGGTTCCGGTAACCTCGGATGCCCAGTCGAACCCGGATGTGGCCATCCGGGAAACGGAGCGGCTCATCCACGTGGAAAAGGTCCCCATTATCACCGGAGTCTATTCCAGCGGCATTGGTGTGCCCCTCGCTCCCATCTGCGACAAGAACAAAACCATCCTCTGGATCCAGATTGCCATCTCCGACAAAGTGGTGGAGGGAAGGAATCTCCAGTATGTCTTCCGCCCGCAACCTATGGGCTCGCAATGGGGGCAGAGCTCGGTGGAGTTTTTGAAAGAAAACATCTCCCTTTTGAAATATAAAGAGCCAAGCCAGGTCAAAGTAGCGGTCCTATATGAGGACGGCCCTTATGGCATGAGTGTTTCGGCAGCGAATCTGGAACATTCCGGAAAGTATGGCATGAAAGTTGTTATGAAAGAAGGTTATGACCATAAAGCCAAAGATCTCTCCTCCATGGTCTTGAAGCTCAAAGCGGCCGCCCCGGATGCTATTTTGCACACCGGCTATTATCCGGACATTGTTCTCTTCCTCCGCCAGGCTCGCGAGCTGGGATTCAAGACCAAAGCCATAATCGGCCATGGCGCTGGTTACGCCAACTTTCCTAACCTGGAAAAATCCCTCGGGCGGGAGATCATGAATTATGTTTACAACGTGGACAATTCCCCGGCCCAAAACCTGGATCAGAAAAAACTGCGCAAAGACATGGGACCGGTGATCAATGAATTTCTCAAACGGTATAGTGAAAAATACAAAGAACCTTCTCCCCCGGCCCATGCCACCATGGGATTTGGGCATACCTGGATGTTAATGGAGACCCTGGACTTCGCCGTAAAGAAATATGGGACCCCAACCCCTGACAATATCCGCAAAGCGGCCCTGGAGATTGATATTCCCGAAGGGGCCTCGCCCAGCGGCTACGGAATGAAGTTCCACCCCCCCGAGCATAAATTTGCCGGGCAGAATTTCCGGTCTTACCCGGTGGTCATGCAATGGATTGACGGAAATGTCCAGGTGGTCTGGCCGGGCACCCTGAAATCAGTTGAACCCAGGCTTCCCTTCCCTGCCGCCTCCCCGTTTGCGGTCAAGTGATCACGAGGCTCTTGACGCCTACATCCGATAGAAGGGCAGAGAATCCTCTGCCCTTCAGAAAATGGGTTTTTGTCCATGCTTGAAGTGAGCGCAGTTGATAAATTCTTCGGCGGTTTCCAGGCTTTGAAGCAGATCAACTTCCAAGTGAAGGAAGGAGAATTTCGCGGCCTGATCGGGCCAAACGGTTCAGGCAAGACCACCATCTTCAATGTCATCTCCCGAGTCTATAAGCCATCCGCCGGAAAGATCCAATTTCTCGGGAAAGATATTACCAAGCTTACTCCCGATAAGATCTGTCATAGCGGTATTACCCGTTCCTTCCAGATCCCCCGTCCCTTTAAAGAGATGACCGTTGTGGAAAATGTAACGCTGGGAGCTCTCTTCGGGAAAGGAACCGCCGCCCCTGTCAAAGAGGATCCTTCTTCTGAAGCCCGCAGGTGGCTGGAATTTGTGGGGCTACGCGTGGATGAAAATACCATGCCTGGAGAACTCACCGCAGGCAACTTGCGGCGACTGGAGCTGGCCCGGGCTCTGGCCACCCATCCCCGGCTTCTATTAGCGGACGAGGTGATGAGCGGCCTCAATCAGGAAGAAATAACCCAGGCCTCCCAGGTATTGAAGAAGATCCGGGAAGAGCTGAAGATCACCATCATCTGGGTGGAACATATCATGCGCGCCCTGATGAACCTGGTGGACCGGGTTACGGTCCTGGATTACGGCCAGATCATTGCTGAAGGCACCCCCGAGGAAGTCTCCAGAAATCCAAAAGTCATTGAAGCGTATCTGGGAGAAGAAGAAACATCGAGCCATGCTTGAAATCAAGAGTCTAAATGTTTACTACGGAGAGTTCCAGACCCTGTTCGAGGTTTCCCTGCGGGTATTAGAAGGGGAGACCGTGATCACGGTTGGTCCCAACGGCGCGGGAAAATCGACCCTGCTTAAAACCATCTCCGGCCTTTTCCGGCCACGGTCCGGAACAATCACCTTCCTGGGAAAACGGATCGATGGCCTTCCTGCCCATCGGATCGTGGAAATGGGAATTACCCAGGTCCCCGAGGGAGGATGGCTCTTCCCTCAATTGACTGTCCTGGAAAATCTTAAAGTGGGTTCCTACCTCAAAGGAGCCCGAAGGGAATATGCCCCAACGCTTAAAGAAATTTACCGCCTTTTTCCCATCCTGGACGAACGTAAAAAGCAAGTAGCCGACACCTTAAGCGGGGGAGAACGACAGATGCTGGCCATTGCCCGGAGTCTCATGTCCCGGCCCAAGTTGATTCTCCTTGATGAGCCATCCTCGGGCCTCGCTCCCCGGGTTGTCTCCCGGGTTTTTGAGTTTGTGAAACAGATCAAAGCTACGGGATATGCAATTTTGATGGTGGAGCAAAACGTCCGCAAAGCCCTTCACCTCTCTGATAGGGCCTATCTAATGGAATCGGGAAGAGTGCATAAGGAAGGGGTAAGACAGTCTTTTCTGGATGATCCCTACATCAAAAAGGCCTATATTGGTTTATAAATTATGGTAGAACTTCTCCTCAACTCCATCATCAACGGAATCCTGCTGGGAGGGGTCCTGGCCCTCCTGGCCTTCGGCCTCAACCTCATCTTCGGGGTGGTCAAGATCATTCACCTGGCCTATGGCCAGTGTGTGATGCTCGGGATGTACCTGATTTATACCTTTGTGGATCTGCTGGGAATTCCACTGATCCCGGCCTGTCTTCTCACCCTGCCGCTTACCGGAGCCCTGGGGATCGTCCTTCAGTGGCTGGTCATCAATCCCCTTTTAAGAGCCAAGGCCAACCCCTTGACTCAGCTCCTGGCCCTGGCCGGTTTGATGATTGTCTTCGAAAACCTAGCCCAGGTAATCTGGGGGGCCGACCTGAGGGGGGTGAAAGTGCAACTACCCCTGATTAATTTCGGACCCATTTTTCTTAGGGCATCCAACCTCATCGCCTTCTTCGGGGCGCTGCTCACGCTGTTGGGCCTTTATCTATTCTTGCACAGAACTTACCTCGGTCTGGCGATTCGCTCCACAGCCCAGAATGTGGACAGTGCCCGGCTGATGGGCATAAATCCAGGGCTTATTTATTATACGACCATGGCCGCCGGGGGAATTTTAACCGGCATCATTGCTGCTTTCTTCTCCCCTATATATGCAGTCCATCCTCATTTCGGCGGAAGCTTTACCATGATGGCTTTTATCATTGTTGTTCTGGGGGGAATGGGTAACATGCTGGGCGGGTTCATCGGCGCCTTTATCATCGGCATCGTTACTTCAGTTACCGCCTTTCTCACTTCCACTGAAATCGGGGAAATAGTTGCTCTGGTTATTTTTATCTCCGTGATTCTTGTCCGGCCGCAGGGCCTTTTGGGCATCAAGATATCCAGGTAGGAGGAATCCTTTGTTCAGCAAGCTTCCTTTAATCATCCTTTTGGCAATCATTGCCCTTTTCCCCCACCTCTTCCCCTCCCCCTATCTCATCCACATCGCGACCCTGATCTTTATCTGGTCTTTTATCACCACGGCCTGGTCCTACATGGGCCGATTCGGGCTGGTTTCCCTGGGTCATGGGGCCTTTTTGGGTTTGGGAGCATACACTTCCTCCCTTCTCTTTAATCATTATGGGCTCTCCCCGTGGATTGGCCTGCTCCTGGGAGGGTTGGTAGCGGTCCTTTTTTCCATGGTGATCGGTTATGCCTGTTTCCGCTTCGGGGTCATCGGAGATTATTTTGCCCTTTTAACTTTGGCCCTGGGACAAGTATGTGCCCTGACTATCATTGCCTTCCGCGATATTACCGGTGGATCTCTTGGTTTTACAATAAAATCCAAGGGAACTTCCCTGCTCTATTTGCAATCAGAAGAAAAGATCCATTTTTATTACCTCTCCCTCGGTTTTTTGATCCTAGCCATGCTGATCTGGAAATGGATCGATCGCAGCAAGATGCAGAAAGCCCTCCGGGCCATCGGAGAAGACGAGATCGCCGCCTCGACCTTAGGCATCGGCATCATCCGCTATAAGATGATCATCACCATGATCAGCGCTTTTATGACCGCGGTAGGGGGGGTCCTCTACGCCCAGTATGTCACCTACCTGAATCCTTTCACCCTATCCGGAGTCATGGTTTCCCTGGAAATAGCCTTCAAGGCCATCCTGGGAGGAATGTTTACTTTGTGGGGACCGACCGTGGGCACGCTTTTGATCGTTTCCTTAGAGGAATATTTCCGGGTCGTCTACGGGGGAACATTCGTGGGATTTTCGCAGATCATTTACGGGCTGGCTCTCGTTCTTCTGATCATCTTCCTTCCCAAAGGCATTCACGGCAGCCTCCAGGCGTTGTTCCAGCGGAAAAAATAATAAATTTGATAGGACGCAGATTTGCGCAGATAACAACGGATAATTAAATCGCCTGCAATGACCTCAATTCTGTAATCTTCTCCTGGCTGAGGCCTAAAAGGTTTTGCAGGACCTCTTCGGTATGCTCGCCCAATTCAGGGCAGGCCCTTTCGATCTTAACCGGGGTCCTCGACAGCTTCAGAGGACTGTTGATTACCTTCAGCCTCCCCGCCTTTGAATGCTCCACCTCGGTGATCATCTCTCGCGCAGCAGTATGCGGATCATTAGCCACCTGGTCGATGGAGTTTACGGGTCCGCAAGGGATATCGTTCTTATCCATCAGGGCTACCCACTCGGCAGTCTTCTTGGTCCGAGTGATCTCCTTCAGAATCGGTTCCAACTGATCATGATTTCGGGTCCTGGAAGGATTATCTTTGAAACGTTCATCCCTCGGCAAGTCCGGGCGATTGATGACCTGGCACAACCTCTGCCAAAAGCGCTCCTCGCTCGCGGCCAAAACGATATGGCCGTCCTGCGTGGGAAAGGCTTGGAAAGGGGTACGTAACGGATGGCGGGTACCGATACGCTGGGGAACTTCGCCGGTAGCGAAAAAGCGGGCAAAGGCATTTTCTAAGAGGGCCATTTGGCCGTCCAGCATGGAGATGTCAACCATTTGCCCTTCTCCGCTCGATTCGCGTTCGTGTAAGGCGGCCAGAACGCCCAGAGCGGTAAAAATTCCCCCGCCGATATCCCCGATGGAAAAGCCTACACGGGTCGGAGGGCCTCCGGCTTCACCCGTAATGGAAAGCGTTCCCCCCATGCCCTGCACAACTACGTCGTAAGCTGGGCGATGAGCGTATGGCCCTTTTTGCCCAAAGCCCGAGCAGGCCGCATAAATAATTTTCGGGTTGGTTGACCGTAGCGCGCCATAACCCAATCCCAGGCGATCCATAACCCCCGGCCGGAAATTTTCCACCAAGACATCCGCTTTATTCGCCAGAGCTAAAACGATCTCCTTGCCTTGGGGGTGCCGCAGGTTGACGGCGACGCTCTTCTTACCGCGGTTGACGCTGAGGAAATAAGCGCTCACCCCCTCAATAAACGGAATGCTCTTCCGCGAGGGGTCCCCCCCCTCCGGGTTTTCCACCTTGATGACCTCCGCCCCTAAATCACAAAGAACCATGGTGCAATAAGGCCCGGCCAAAGCCCAGGTCATATCCAGAACTCTTATTCCCTTCAACGGACCTGCCATAAACAATCCTTCCCCCGGGAAATTACCTTCCGTTCGTTCCCTCGCCAGGTAACATGATAAAAAGCGCGTGGGTCCTCAATTCGCCCAGGCCTTCCCAGGATTTGAGATTATCAAAAATAATTATTCCTGTCAATTGTGTCGACCTGGTATCCATCTTTTCCCAAGTGAAATAAATCGGGGCCTGTGATTCTCACCCCTCTAAGGCCTTACCCCTGTTTTCTTACAATCTTCAGGGTCCCCCATCAGACTATTGATTTATGCTCAATCATGCTGTAGGCTTTTTTATAAATTTGATCCAGGAAAAGGTTTCTTATGGAGACGAATCATAAACATCGCTGGGCCATTTTGCTGATGTTCATGCTGGCCCATGCTGCCAACGATGGGTTTGGTTGGGTCATCCCTCCTCTCTTGCCGGCTATCCGGGAGCACTTTCACCTTTCTTACACCGAAATGGGAGTTTTTTACACCCTTTTCCGGGTTTTCGGAAGTTTTCTGCAAGCTCCTGCCTCTTATCTCGTTCACCTGGCGCCCGTTTCCACCATTCTGGTGGGGGGGATGATTTGGTCGTCGGCTGGGATGCTTCTGGCCAGTTTCAGCGCAAGCTATGCGGCTTTGGTATGGATTTCTGCTTGCAGCGGAATCGGACGTGCCACTTATCATCCTCTGGCAGTGGCCATGCTTTCCAGAATCTTTAAAAGAGACTTTCTGGGACGGGCCATGGGATTCCACCTAAGCGCCAGTGCCATGGGTCAGGTAATAGCCCCTTTTTTAGTCGTGTTTCTTCTTGAGACGTACGGCTGGCGGGTTCCCTTACAGGTATGGTCTTCCCTGGGCTTGGTGGCGGGAGTGAGCTTATTTTTCTTTCTGAAACATCAGAGGGTCGATTTCCAGAACAAGGGAAAGACCTTGAGCTGGCCATTTTTTTCCCGCCCCCTGGGAATCTACCTTCTGGCCCTGGCCGTTTGGGGGATCGTCCAAAGCGGCATTATGACCTTTTTGCCCCTCTTCCTGGTGGATCAGCGCGGCTACAGCACCGAAAAAGCCGCCGCAGTCTATGGGTTGATGTCTCTGTCAGGAGCGATTTGCCGCCCTTTCCTCGGAGCCTTGATGGATTGGATGGGAAGGAGGAAGCCTGTGATCATCGGTGGGTTCATCATCGCCGGTCTGGCCATCTTGGGATTAACCTTTTTGAGCGCTCCCTGGTTTATGTATCTTACTTTTGTATTGATGGGGGTTTTCGTCTCGGGCCATTCCGGCCTGGCTGACACTTTCATGATCGAGTTGATCCCTTCCCACCGGCGGGAAGAAACCCTCGGGTTTATGTACACTTTGCGCATGGGAACTGCTTCTACCGCTCCCTTAATCGTTGGTTTTCTCTCCGAGCACATCGGCTTGATCCAGGTCTTCTCGATCATGGGAGTGATTTCCATATTGAGCGCCTTCATTCTTTCCATGGCCGAGGAAAAACCTTGGACAGAAGGAGCAGCCTAATTGCAGGCTACGGAGGGAAGGGAAGCATGCCTCTGCGTGACTCAACCCGGGAAACCCTAAGGCCTGGAAAAATCAATCCCCACCAAGGAGCCCAAATAATTGGACATGGCGCTGATATCCTTGCTGGCATATCCGGCACTCGCCCCCGCTCGATAAAGCTCCGTGCCCAAGGCCGTGAACATCCTGGCAACTTTTTGTTCCTTGGCGATCTGCAGGGCAATTTCCAGGTCTTTGATCATCATCTCGATGCGGTGGCCGCCGTCGAATTTTCCGGGGATGATAAATTGCGGAAGCTTGGTTTGCAGATGATAAGAATTCGCGGCACATTGGCTCAGCACTTCAAAAAGCGTCTCGGGAGAGATTCCCAGTTTTTTGCCCAAGACCACGGTTTCGCAAAGCGTCAGGGTGTTCAGCGCGGCGATGATCTGGTTTAAGGCCTTGACCGCCCTTCCCGCCCCCACGGGCCCCACCCGATATGCATGGCTACCCAGCCTTGCCATAAGGGGCTTTGCTTTCTCGACATCCTTTTCTTCCCCGCCAACGATGAAGGTGAGCTGGGCATCGATGGCCCCTTTGTACCCTCCCGATACCGGGGCATCCAGGTACCCTATGCCTCTTTGCTTTGCTGCCCCTGCCATTTCCTCAGCCGCTTGGGAACTTCCGGTAGTCGTATCCAAGACCACCATCCCCGGGGAAGCTGCCGCAAGAATTCCCTTCTCCCCCACCATTACCTCTTCTACATCCGGATCGAAGGGTAGGGAAAGAACGATGCATTCACTCTCCCGTCCAACGTCCGCGGCCGAAGGAACGATTCGCGCCCCCTCTTTTTCCAAATCTCTCACCTTTTCCGGGTGCCGGGCGTACAAATAAAGAGGATAGCCGGCTTTGAGCAGATTGCGAGCCATGGGTTTCCCCATCGTCCCTGTTCCGATAACACCAACCTTCATCGTAATCTACCTCCTGATGGATTCTTTCCTTCTCCCCTCCAGCCACCTTGCCGGCTCCCGGGTATTCATCCGCCTGGGATCCCGGTCTATCTCCGGCAGGAATTCTAATCCCGAATTTTGGCGTTTCGGGATTTCAGGTTTCTGCGCATGGTCAACCCGATGGAGAAGGCCGTCAGAACTAAGAAACTAACGGCAATGGGCTGGGTGAAAAAAATGCCCAGATGCCCTTCCGAACCCACCAGGGCCTGCCGTAACGCTTCCTCAAACGGCTGCGCCAGGATGAAGGCGATCAGCATCGGGGCGACCGGGATCATCCCCCGGCGCATGAAATAGCCGATGACTCCGAAGGCCATCATTACGAAAACATCAAAAACCATGTTGCGAATAGAATAGGAACCTATGACACAAAAAACGAAGATAATCGGAAAAAGAATTCTGCGGGGAATTTCCGTCACCTGCTTGAACAAAGGCATGAAAGAATACCCCACGTTGTATTTCGATTTGGATGATGCGGTCTCGACGGCTCTAATCCTCGTGCCCATCCGGTCTTCCGCCTGCTGGAACATTTCCGATACGGCAAAAAGGCCGATCAGCAGTGGAATGTAACTGAACCCGTCCTCCAATTCCAGGAGGCCGAAAGTAAAGCGGGGAACGGCTAGCATGGGGTCCGCTCCCACGGTGGCAACGATCAGGCCCAGACTCCCGGCCAGCAAACCTTTGATCATGGACTTTCCGGATAGCACCCCGACGATCGTGAGGGCAAATAAAAGGAGGGTCGTTCGCTCGGCTGGGCCGAATTTCAAGGCAATGGCGGCCAGGTTTTGGGCAACGACGACCAGGATGAAGATGCTGATCATTCCTCAAACAAGCAGCCAGGCAGAGCGGGGTTGCGATCATAACGCCCAGAAAGGGCAAGATGGTTGACTGGCGCCAGTTCCGCGGCAATGAAGATCATTCGCCCAGTGTCTTTACAACTTCTCCAATCTGATTGGACATGTCCTGCAGCGCCTTGCGGAAATCCTCCGGTCCCATATAACTCAATTCCAATTTCAATTGCTCTGCCATTTTCTTAAATGCCGGATGATCGTACACTTTCTTCAGGGCGTCATGCAGGACCGTAATGCGTTCACTGGGAGTTTTCGCCGGGGTTACAAATCCTTTCTGGTTTTCCAGATACACATCGTACCCCAGCTCCTTCAGGGTAGGCACATCCTTCAGAATGGGAGAACGATCGAGCGAAGTCAGCGTCATCGCCCGGATTTTCCCGCCTTGCACCATGGGCCAGATTTCCGCATCGGAACCGATCGTAACATCCACGTGTCCTCCCCTGAGCGCCGCCAGGCCCGGAGCCCCGCCTTTGTAAGGAACATGTTTCATTTTGATCCCGGTTCGGTAGCACATAGCCAGGAGAGCGGCATGGTAGGTCCCGCCATGGCCGCTCGATGCATACTATATTTTCATCTCGATTTCAAGTCGGGCCGCTTCCTCGTTTCTTCCGGATCATCTTGCCGATCAACTTCTTCATTTCCTTTTCATCCATGCGGAAATAATGTTCTTCGGCGGGAAACCTTCCTTCCTCCACATCTTTTTTATATTCCCCCAATACCCTGGGGACCTCTTCAACGAGGTTAAGATATTTTTTGGCAAAGCGGGGAACCACCCCCAGGGAGAGACCCAGGATATCGTAAAGGTTAAGTGACTGCCCGTCCAAATAAGGTCCCGAACCGGCGCCGAGGGTAGGAATTTTCAATCTCGCCGTAATCATTTTGGCCGCCTCGGCCGTCACACTTTCCAGCACGATGCAGAAAGCTCCGGCTTCTTCCAGCGCCAAAGCATCCTCGAGGATCAATCTTGCCGCTGCCGCATCTTTCCCCTGCACCCGGTATTTGCCGACAAGGGAAACTCTTTGGGGAAGGAGGCCGATGTGTCCCATGACCGGAATTCCAGCTCCCACCATGGCTTTTACTTTATCTTTTATATCCGCGCCTCCCTCCAGCTTGACTGCATCCACCCCCGTTTCTTTCAAAATCCGACCGGCATTCCTCACTGCCTCATCCACGCTCGTCTGGTAGGACATGAAGGGCATATCGCACACAACGAGACAGTGTTTGGCTCCTCGAACCACAGCTTTGGCATGATGGATCATCTCGGCCATGGTAACCGGGATCGTGTTCTCGTAGCCCAGGACTACCATCCCAATGGAATCCCCGGTCATGACGATATCGATCCCGGCCCGGTCGGCCAGCACCGCTGTAGGATAGTCATGGAGGTTAATTTTGGTGATTTTCTTCCCTTCTCTCTTCATCTGCCAAAGATGAGGCACAGTGACCTTCTTCCTCTCCATTGCCAACCCTCCTGGTTTTTTTAAAAGTTTGGTCGTTTGTCCTTAGCTATCAGGTAGCACAAGAGTTGACTCATTGCAAGAAGGGTTTTTGCCCACCTTCACTTTCTATATGAGGCATCCTCCTGCCTTCATCGACATGTAAGTATTAAATAAATCTAAAAGTGAAGGTGGGCACTGGGTTTTTGTTTGACAGCCCATGCCTTACTTTCTTATAATCCCTTCACTCTTGATGAATTCGTAAAAAGTCGTCATTCCCGCGCAGGCGGGAATCCAGGAGGCATGAAAAGCGTTGAAAAAACTGGATTCCTGTTTTCCCGAGAATGACGGCAAAGCCAATGGAAGGACTTTTTACGAATCCATCACCCTTGGTTGATTCAATAAATCCGGAGGGCTCATGAATCTTCTGAATGATAAAAATCTGACCATTGCCAGGATCGCCCCTCTTCTTCGCCGGCGGGAAATCTCCCCTGTAGAGTTGACCGAATATTTCTTGGAGAGGATTGATCGTCTTCAACCCAGCCTGAATGCCTTCATTACCCTGACCAAAGACCGAGCTCGAAATCAGGCCCGCCAGATGGAAAAGGAAATTTTAAAAGGCCGTTACCGGGGTGCTCTCCACGGAATTCCCATCACCCTTAAAGACCTCTTCCACACAGCGGGGGTCCGGACTACGGGAGGTTCCAAGATCCTCCGCAACTTCATTCCCAAAGAAAACGCCGTCGTAGTCGACCGGCTCTTCGCCGCGGGATCTATTCTTTTAGGAAAGACCAACCTGCACGAGTTCGCCTACGGGGTAACCAACGTCAACCCCCATTACGGGCCGGCTCACAACCCGTGGAACCTGAGCCGAGTTACCGGAGGATCCAGCGGCGGGAGTGCTGCGGCCGTAAGCGCTGGTTTATGTCTTGGTTCCCTGGGAACGGACACGGGGGGATCCATTCGGATTCCCTCCGCAGCCTGCGGGGTGGTGGGGCTGAAGCCCACTCGCGGTCTGGTTCCTCTTCAGGGCGTCATTCCGCTGGCCTTCAGCCTCGACCACGTTGGCCCCATCTGCCGGTGCGCGGAAGACGCGGCCCTGTTGCTGGGGGTGATTGCCGGACCTGAAGCCCCCCCGCCAAACCGCGCGGCTAAAAACGGAATTTCCTATACCCATTCTTTACGCCAAGGGGTTCGCGGCGTTCGGGTCGGAATTCCGCAACAATATTTTTTTGACCATCTCCAGAAAGAGGTTCGGGAACTCGCCCTCAAAGCCTGCGCCGCCTTAGAACGACTGGGCGCCAAGCTTCGGGAGGTTGAATTGAAAGGAATGAAGGAAATGAATCAACTCGTAGCCGCGATCACTTTGGGCGAAGCCGTGGCCTACCACTGGAAATGGCTGCGCACGAGGGCTGAGGATTACGGGTTGGATTGGCGCCCCCGGCTGGCGCTGGGAAAACGGCAGAAAACGATTGAATACCTCCAAGCCCAGGAAAGAAGGCGGCTGTTGACCCAGTCTTTTATCCGAGTTTTTGAATCGGTGGATGTGCTGGCTACGCCGACCCTCCCCATTGTAGCCCCGGTCATCGGTGAGGAAGAAGTCAAAGTGGGGAGAAGGACGGAGAGCGTCCGCGCCGCCCTTTTACGTTTTACTCGCGCCGGGAATCTAACTGGATTGCCCGTCATTGCGATCCCCTGCGGCTATTCTTCGGAAAACCTGCCCGTCGGACTGCAGCTATTCGGTCGCCGGATGGATGAAGCCACCCTGTTACGCGTTGCCTATGCCTACGAACAGGCAACCCCCTGGCATACAATATTCCCGCCGGAGTCTCCGCCGAGTTGCCGTTAAGAAACTTCTTTTCAATCTCTCCCTTCCCTCCCCTTCGAAGGGGGAAAGAAAGGGAGGAGATCGGATTTATTGAGTAGTCCCCGCCCCATCCAATGAAAGAATCCCACCTTTGGCGGGACCTCATGCTGATGAGCATAACGCCATTTCCGCCTGGGCCGGGAACAGACTGGAAGATCTGACTTTTTTTTCTTTGAATAAAATGAGGATGGGCACCCATTAAAAGGCAAATGAATCTAAGGGAAAAATTATCTTGAGTTGTAAACAGCCTTATCGTAAACTCCATTTATTTTAAAAGCCATAAATTGGCGACTTACAGATTGGCTTTTTCCTATTCATCTTTTTGGAGAAGCTAAGATGTACTACATTAGGTAGACCCCATTTCTCGCGGGAAGAGGAATGGGGGGGTTTTGTTGGGAGGGTGAGGGCGGGGGTGAGGGGGGAAAATAGATTATTCCCTATTGGAGGATATTGCCGGGAAACAATAAGATCCTCCCGTATTAAAATTACAGAACCTGCTAAAAAGCAGAAGGAAAGGAAACCCATGGATCAATGCCTGAGTCCCTATAATTTGTTGGGGCTGGAGATCGGTTTGCCGCCAGAGGTCATCTTGTGTGACGTAACCATGCGCGATGGAGAACAGACCCCGGGCGTGGCTTTTACCTTAGCGGAAAAAATTGAACTTGCGAAAGAATTGGAGGCCATCGGAGTTCCTCAGATTCAAGTGGGTGTACCCGGAAGTTCGAAAAATGCGCGCCAGGAAGTGGAGGCGACTTGCCAATTGGGCCTGGCGAGCAAAACCGAAGCCATGACCCGAGGAACGTATGCCTGAGCCACCAGCGCACTCTCTGAACGCCTGGCAAAAACTGAAAAAGATACGGCAGCCCGGGCAGTTCAGGTAATTATTTCCATCGAGTGACCGCAAGGATAACCCACCCGCCTGAAATACCACCGGCCCATAATGATTTCTCCAAGAGTGCAGAGTAATCCCGCCTTTTCTCCCAGGAAACCCTTTTCTTGACATTGGGGGCACCGCTTGTTCAGCCAATCATTATCAGATCCAGGATCTTTTGGAGGTGGTTTGGTCGTTGGTTTGATTTTGAACTTATTTTTTTTCAGCCACTTCTTTACATCTGGAACATTGAAGTTCCACTGGGATAGAAATTTTTCAGCTGGGCATCCCCAAAGGAGCCAATCATCAACATCCCAAGGGAAAACGTTTAATTCTTCCGCCAGTTCATTGCGATCCATTTTTCAATTCCATCAGGTTGGAGCTCGGGGTTATTACGAGTCCTGAGTTGTGATCCCAAATTTCATTCGACCTCCTCCCTGAGGGCCCGGTTAAAGTTATGGGTCGATGGCTAAGGGTTCTATCGATGATCCCTCTTCTCCAGCAGGATTGTATGAAATTGGGGATAATAAGTCAAGGACGTCGCTGTAATGGAGAACCTGAGTTAAGGGGTCATTAAGGGGTGACCAGAATAAACGATGTTTTGGCATTTGCAATATAATGGATAAGGGAATAATTTGATATTCAGTAAATAAATTCCAGCCGATTAACATTTTTTTCTTGACAATAATTTTGATTATTTATATAAGCATGGACAAAGTGAAAAGCTCGCAAATCGTTATTTTTTCATAGTTCCTGACTGGAATATTGATTTAAACGAGAAATAATCACCGGTTTTGAAATTTGAACACTCTTCAATTAAGGGATAAAGTGGAATGGATTTTTTGGAAAGCCCGGCATTCGATAAATCGAAGCCGCGCATTTTTTGTTTATGTTTTGATACCCAGCAGCTTGGTGGAGGGTGATTCTTTCTTAAAACAGCTTCAAACTGTTGAGAAAGGAGGTGAAAGCAGGCGGAAGGGGATTACAAATTGCACAGCGAGAAAAATTCATAAAAGGAGGGAACTAAAATGAAAAAGCGAATCGTCATGTTGTTGTTGGTTGGGGTATTCGTTGGAGGTCTGGTTTTCGTTGACTCGGCTCCCCAGGCCGCGGAAAAAAAGCAAAAGGTTATCACCTGGACAGGACAAAGCTCCCTCCCGGCGGGAATGCCGGTGTCGGTTGCGCTGCAGGATCTGTCCGAGAGGGTTAAAAAAGTCAGCGGAGGGCGCCTGATTTTGCATCCCAAGCCGGCCGGCTCGGTTTGCCCGGCAACCCAGGAATGGAAGGCGATCGATAAGGGGGTCCTGGACTTTGCCGCCGGCGGGGGTTCGTACATGGTGCCCATAGTTCCCTTTGGCAGTATTCTCTCTCAACGGGTGGGCGCCAAGCTATCCCCCCTGGGACACATGATGTGGTTTGAGACCGGAGGCCGCGATCTGGTGAACAGCTGGTACAAAAAAATGGGCCATAAATTTATAAACATCGGCGGACTTCATGGCCTGCCCGAAGGGTGGATCCACCTGAACAAACCGCTGAAAGGACCGGAAGACCTCAAGGGGCTCAAGATGCGGTGTTCCGGCGACGGCGGGATCGTCCTGTCCCGGATGGGTGTGGGCGCGGTGTTCATGCCTCTGGGGGAAATCTTTGAGAACATGAAACGCGGGATCATCGATGCCTATGAATGCAGCTGCCCCGCCTTTGATTATAAAATGTCCTTGTATGAGGCGGGCAAGTACTACTACCTGAGCCCGACCCGGGCTCCCTGGGAGATGTACGAGATCCTGGTTTCGAGGAGCAAGTGGGAGGCTCTGCCCGAGGAATTCAAAGCAATCTTTCTGAACTGCCTTAAAGGAACGGAAATCACTTACCACGCCCTCCTGGTGGCGGACAATGCGAAAGCGGTAGAGGGCTTCAAAGCCAAGGGAGTCATCGTGGAAAATCTTCCCAGCTCCATCGATGACGCATTTATCCCCGAGGCCGTCAAGTACCTGAAGGAGGTGGCGGCCAAGCATGAATCCATGAATGAAATCCTGACGTCCCAGCTGAAATTCGAAGAGATGTGGAAGAATTTATACGGACTGCCTTCAGCCGGCAAATAGGGTCAGGAGGCAATCCATCCGGCGGGTAAGAGCCGATTTCCTAACCCCAGGGCTGCCTCTGCCTTGGGAAGACGCATTCTGAAACTCGCTGAATCCAGGGCAGGTTCCCTGATTTTTGCAGGGAACCTGCTTGCTTTCGGCAATGAACCCGGATGGGGGAAATCCTCTTGGGACGAATCCCACGTGACATTCCGGCAGCATCCCCCCTTCGAAGAAGCATCCCTGCGAGCAAATGAGGAGGATGATAAACCGTGAGACGGATATTAACAATCATTGACCATACGAATGAATGGATGGGGATTTGGATCCGGCCGCTGCTGTATGCCTTCATTGGCCTGGTTTGCTTTGAAGTGCTGCTAAGGTACGGGTTTAACAAACCAACCATTCAACTCCCGGTGATTGTCACCATGGCCGCCGCTGCCATGTACGCCCTTTCCTTTGGATTTATTGCTCTCCACGACGGGCATGTGCGGATCGACATCTTCTCCCGCCTGCTGTCCAAGAGGAGAAAAGCGTTCCTTGAGGTCGTTTTGGGAGCGCTGTTTTTCTTCCCGGTCATCGGCGCGCTTACTTATTCTGCGTGGGGATGGGTGTGGTATGCCTGGGCCACTGACGAGAGGGATCAGCAGACCTTTTGGTACGCACCCATAGGCCCCATCCGGACCGTGGTGTTGATCGGACTGATTCTGTTCCTGCTACAGGGCCTGGCGATATTCGTGCGGAACCTGGACATTCTATTCGGGAGGAAGGAAACCCCATGATTGAATTGAGCACGGAGATTATTTCGATAATTATGCTGGGGGGAATCCTGGCCGGGGTGTTGACTGGCTATCCCCTGGCTTTGGCCATCGGCGGTGTTTCGTTTTGGGTGGGAATTTTCCTTTTCGGACCGGCCATCACTTTCGAGGTCTTCTACAGCCGCTCCTTTGACATGCTGAATAACTATGTTTTATTGGCCGTTCCTGGCTTTGTCCTCATGGGCGCTGTCCTGGAACACTCGGGAGCGGCCGAGGGCGTCTTTGAGGAACTCTACGTATGGTTCGCCGGGCTGAGAGGCGGTCTGGCCCTGGCTACGATCATATTGGGGACCATCGTGGCGGCCACGGTGGGAGTCATCGCCGCCTCGGTCACCTTGCTAACCCTGACTGCCCTCCCATCCATGATAAAGCGAGGGTACGACCGAAGCCTGGCAGCTGGCGCGGTTTGTGCGGGCGGCAGCCTGGGCATTCTCATCCCGCCGAGCATCATGTTGGTGATTTACGGGCCCATGGCCAACGTTTCCGTGGGTAAAATGCTCCTCGGAGCCGTCGTCCCGGGCCTTTTCCTCTCCGCTTCCTATTGCCTCTACATCTTGGTGAGATGTTTTTTCCATCCGGAAATCGCCCCGCCGGTTCCTCCCGGAGAAGAGCGAATTTCTTTCCTCGTAAAGACGGGCAGGCTTGCGGTCGCGATCGGGCCTCTCGTGATGCTCATTATGGCCGTGCTGGGGAGCATTTTTTTCGGGATCGCTTCCCCCACGGAGGCTGCCGGGACCGGTTCTCTGGCCACGATCATTCTGGCTGCCGCCCACCGCCGGCTCAATATGGAGGTCCTGAAAAAGGCAGCGGCCACGACGGTGAAAGTCAGCGGCATGGTACTCCTGATCGGCATGCTGGCCTCTTCCTTTACCGGCATATTCATGCGTGCGGGTTGCGACGAAGTCGTTGCCAGGTTCATCATGAGTATGCCCGGGAGCAAATGGGGTGCCTTCGCGATCATCATGGTGATCTGCTTCGCCCTGGGTTTTTTCATCGACTGGCTGGGGATTCTCTTCATCATGGTCCCCATCATCACCCCCATCGGGGAAGCCCTGGGATTCGACCCCCTGTGGTTTGCCATGATGATCTGCATCAACCTGCAGATGTCCTTCATGACCCCTCCCTTCGCTTATTCGATCTTCTACCTTCGGGGGGCCGCCGATCCCAGCTTGGGAGTGACCACGAGGCACATTATTCGGGGGATCACTCCGTATGTTGTCCTGATCGCGATCGCTCTTTTTGTGTTCATCCTGTGGCCTGAAATCATTCTCTGGTTACCATCGAAAATGCTGTAGGAAAGGCATTTGACGCTGTCCATCATAGAGAAGTGACATTTGTTACGGGTCAGGTCTATTTAGTTAGCATTTTTTGTTAAGATATGCTACGGTTCGATTATGGCTCGCCCGCTGCGCATCGAATACTCTGGCGCCGTTTACCACGTTACCTCCCGGGGCAATGAAAAGAAAGCCATCTTTAAGGACGACCAGGACCCGGAGACCTTCCTCAATATTCTCCATCAGGTCAACAGCCGCTATAACTGGATCTGCCATGCCTACTGCCTGATGGACAATCATCTGCTCATCGAGACACCCGATGGCAATATTGCTCTCGGCATGCGGCAGTTAAACGGGGTCTATACCCAAGCGTTCAACCGGCGTCACAAGAGACCGGGACATCTTTTCTAGGGTCGGTACAAGGCCATCCTCATCCAGAAAGACAGCCATCTGCTGGAAGTGGGCCGGTATATTATCTTAAACCCGGTCAGGGCTGGGACTGTAGAGAGACCGGGAGACTGGCCATGGAGCAGCTACCAAGCCACGGCGGGCAGGAAAAAGCCTTATCCTTGTTTAAACCCGGGATGGTTACTTCGGCAATTCAGTGGGGACAGAGGGAAGGCCGAGAAGGAATATCGGCAATTTGTTCAGGGGGGGATAGGGCAGGAATAGATCTGGAGTGAAGTGCAGGGGCAGGCGATCCTGGGAGGAGTTGCGTTTGTTGAGGGGCTTATCGATCACCTCCGAAGGCACAAGGATATTCCTGAGATTCCGAAGAGCCAGCGGTTTGTCAGCCGGCCGGGACTTGAAGAGATATTCAAGGAGGGGGTTAGGCGAAATAGGCCCAGAAGAGACGGAAAGGTGGTTGAGGCGGTGGAGGGTCATGGGTATACCCAGCGGGAGGTTGCGGATTTTCTTGGTTTACATTTTACGTCCGTGAGCAGAATCATGAAACAAAGAAACAAAATGCAAAAAATATAGACCTGACCCCAGACCCCCGGAAATGGGAATCCCATCGATGCCAGGAATCTTTTGAGGGCGTTCTATTCCGTGACCAAAAAGGCGGGTATCGCCAAGCTTCGGTTTCACGATTTGCGCCATACCTTTGCTACGCGGCTTGTTCAAGCAGGGGTCGACATTTACACCGTGCAGAAATTGGGGAGATGGAAAACCATTATCATGATTATGTGGTATGCTCACCACCACTCTGAGAGCCTCCGTGCTGGGGTTGAGGTCTTGGATAGGATCAACGGGAGGGTGGTACAAAAGGTGGTACAGTCCAAAGAAAAAGGGGTTGCCACAGACTGCGCAACCCCTTGATTTTACTTGGTAGCGGGGCTTGGATTTGAACCAAGGACCTTCGGGTTATGAGCCCGACGAGCTACCAGACTGCTCCACCCCGCGTCATTTTATTCAATTCTAAATGAATCCCAGGTATGTGTCAAGTTCCTTTTCTAAACCCTTTTCCCGGCCCAGCTCCCTCCGCAGACCAAAACCATCCAGGAGGAAAACGCCCAGCCTTTACCTTTGCAGCTCTAATCTTTTTTAGAGGTATTTAAAAAGGCAGTTCCGCAGAAAAATTATCTTCCGGCAGCTTTTCTCTTGGAAGCCTTGAGGGGATCCACTGACTTGGTTGCCTCGGGAGCCTTTTCTTTTACAATATGCGTACCTAAATTGCAGTCGCGACCAGACCATTTTGCTGCCGGGTCCGGGCAAGCAATACAGTATTCGCCTGCAGGAAACACTGTCACTCGCTCGCAACCCTGGCAGCGGTCGACAATCGGATAGCATTTCCCTCCATTGAAGGAGCACCCTTTTTTGCCCATGAGGGCGCACTCCCTCCCAATTTTGATCACTTCGCAAACCATCTCCGACCTCCCATAAAAAAAATTGATCAGGCCAAAGACCTGATCATTTATTTTGCCCCCCGGAAAAATAAATTTAGGAGAGCTTAATTATGACCCAATATATGGCCTTTTTAAGACTTTGTCAATATTTTTTTTCGCTTTTTTTCGCTTCCCATTGCCCCGGGCCAGGGGCTCCAAATTTAAATAATGGAGTCGTACTCCGTCGGGTCTACCACCGCCTCGATGACCAATGGCGCATTCCCCTTCAGCCCCCGCTGCAAAGCATCACGGAACTCTTCTTCCGCCCGGGCTACGACCACTTTCGCCCCGAATAAGTTATCGCTCGCAGCATATTCAGGGCCAAACAGCTCTACACCATACCGGTGATATTCTTTTCGGCTCTGCTTCACTTTGATCAGGCTCAGAAAGCAATCGCGAAAAACTACAAAAACAACTGGAAGCTTCAGACGCACAGCCGTGTTAATCCCCCCTACCATCATCAGAAACCCGCCGTCGCCAACGCAGGCCACTACTGGCCGCTCCGGCAGTACCAGTTTGGCGGCGATGGCTGCCGGGATGCCGAAACCCATGGAAGACCAGCCATTGGAAACAAGGAAATTCCCCGGCCCTCTCGCATCCCAGAGCTGGCCGATAATATGGGTATGCGCTCCCACATCTGCCACCAGGATGCCGTCCGCTGGAAGGATTTCCCGCATGGCCAGAAGGGCATGGTGGGGTGAAAAATTCGCCTGCGGCGGGGTCAAGGCCCGGTAAAGCTTCTGCCGGTGAGCCCGCAGCGCTTCTAAGTCCCAGCGGTGCTGCAATCTGTCCAGTCCCGATAGGCTCTTGAGGATTTCCCGGATATCCCCAATAACCTGACAGGGGACGGAATACCCGCTGGCGATATCCGCAGGAACGGTGTCGATGTGCACAATCGGAAGGTCCTTGCGCACCCAATCTTCGTAATTGAACTCAACCGGGTCATAGCCGATGGCAATGGCCAGGTCGGCAGGCTTGTAGTATTCGGCGACGATGTCTCTACGCGCCCGTCCTACGACCCCTACAAGCTGGGATCCTTCTTCCGCGACCTGCCCCTTGGCCATCAAGGTAGTGACGACGGGGAGGCGATGTTTAGCGACAAAGTCCCTGAGTTCTTTGGTCGCCCCGGCCCGATTCATGGTCAACCCCACAGCCACAATGGGATATTGGGCTTTCCGGATCAATGCTTCGGCCTTTTTTAACGCCTCTCGGTCGAAAGGAGCGAGAGGACGGGGAGAGAGAAAAAAATCTCCGGGTTTCTCAGCCGAAAGCTCATCGGCCATGTCTTCGGGAAAATCCAGATGAACAGGACCGGGCTGCTCAGCCAGGGATATTTCCACAGCCTTTTTCATTGTGGAAAAAACCTTGCCGGTTTCCAGCACTGCGCTCCATTTGGTGATCGGTGCGTAAAGTTTCTGATGATCGATATGCATCTGCACCGTCCGCCCTTGCCAAAATTTTCCCATCTGAGCCGTAAAGGCCAGCAGCGGAACCCGGTCCAGGAAAGCGTTCCCCACTCCCGTGGTCATGTTGGTCGCCCCCGGGCCTAAGGTAGAAAGACAGGCGCCGGGCTTTCCGGTAAGGCGCCCATAGACATCGGCCATGAAACCCGCGCAGGCCTCATGGGTCACCAGCACAAATTCAGTTTTGCTGCCGTGCATGGCTTCGATAAACCGGACGTTCTGCCCTCCGGGATATCCGAAAACATATCGGGTTCCGATTCGTTCCAGTGCCTCGACAACGATTTCCGCATTGTTTCTCATTTTTTTCGCCTTTCATTTAATTCATGAGGATAATTCATTAGGACGCAGATTGGCGCAGATAAACGCAGATAAAATTATTAAACCGTAAGTCGCCAGGCGTCAGGCGTAAATGCACTTTGCGCTCTCACGCCGTTCGAATTTTTTTAATGTTTCCCTTTTCTTTTAACTGTAGTTTGCTGAGTATAAAATCCTGAAAATCTGCGTTCATCTGCGTCCAATAAAATTTCTGCCTTTTTTAGCAATTTTCCAACCGGGCGGTTGAATCCACCGCGCCACGACCTGATCTTTCAGCCACCGCATCGGCCAGGCGATAAGCAGACCGATGGTCGCTCCCCCGATGACGTCCAAAGGATAATGGATGCCAATATAGATCCGCGAGTATCCTACAATCCCGGCGATACCAAAGAACAAGGGAGATAATTTTTTCAAGGGTTGGGAGAGAAAAAAGGCCGCGGCAAAAATGTTCACCGCATGGGAAGAAGGGAAAGAATAGGAGGTGTTGCAATCCGTGAGCAGACGGACCTCTTCGAGTACATGACACGGGCGGATCCGGCCCAACCAATCTTTAAGCAAGCGGCTGGAAAATGGGTCGGTGATCGCCAAGGTAAGCCCGATAAAAACCAGGAAAACAATCCCCGCCTTCTTTTCCCTTAGCAGCACCCAGACCACCAAAACTGGAAGCACATACCGAAAGTTTTTAAGATCGGTCATGAAAGGCATGAACCAATCCAAGAAATAACTATGCCCTTGCCCGTTGATGAGGCGAAAAAGAGTAATATCCCATGAGTTCAACAATGAAATCATAATAATCACAGACCAACTTTAATGGAATCAGATTAAATTTATTGGGGAAAATGCGGAAAATTGTCAAGCCTCAAAAAAACCCCAGCAACATTCTATAGAATTTTCCCTTTGCTGTCTATCCTTTTTGATTCTTGAAGCGGAATGGCGGGCCAAAAACTTCTTGCAACTCTCCGGTAAAATCGATAGAATCAGTAGCATATTATTAATAAAATCGGACGCAGATTTTCGCCGATTTTCGCAGAAACGACAGATCCCCCCTTTATAGACGGAAAATTTATCGGCGTTTTTTGGAATCGACATGAACCATGATACGGAAAGACTAACTTCTAATGAAAAATGAACCCTTCAGCCTTTCATTCCCGAGAACGATTTTCTTCTTCATGGGATTTTTATTTTTCCTGCTGGTTGCTCCTTCTGCCGGTCATTCCCAGCCGAAACTAAAAATTGTCACCACCCTTTTCCCTTGGCAGGACTTCGCCAGATCCGTGGGAGAAGAAAAGGTGCAGGTGGATTTGCTTCTCCCGCCGGGAGCGGAACCGCATAACTGGGAACCCAAACCCAGTGAGGTAATCAGAATCAACCAGGCTGACATTTTTATTTATACCGGCCAAGCCATGGAACCCTGGGTCGAAGACTTACTGAAGGCCACCAAAAGCAGCCGCTTGCAAGTATTGGAAGCCAGTCGCGGGATGGCTTTGCTGGACGCCAAGGACCGTAACCACGGAGCCCAAATGCCTCCCGGCCGCGGCCAGCGGGAGAAAAATGACCCCCATATCTGGCTCGACTTCTCCCTGGACATGAACATTGTAGAAATGATTGCCACAGCTTTTTCTGAAAAAGATCCCGGAAATTCCGCCCATTATAGGACGAAAGCCTTCGCTTATAAATCCAAGCTGGACGCTCTGGATCGGAAATACCGGTCTTCTTTATCGCCATGTCGCCAGCGCCAGTTGATCCTGGGAGGTCATTCGGCCTTTGGTTACTTAACCCAAAGATACGGTTTGCAGCAAATCGCCCTCTATGGAATCAGTCCCAATGCTGAACCCACTCCTAAAAAATTGGCCGAAGTGGTCCAGGCGGCAAAAAACCATAAAGTCAAGTTTATCTTTTTTGAAAGCCTGGTGAACCCCAAGTTGGCCCGGGTACTGGCCAAGGAAGCAGGCCTGGGCACGTTGCTTCTCCATACGGGAGCCAATGTGACCAAAGAGCAGATGAAAAATAAAACGACCTTTCTGGAATTGATGGAAATAAACCTGAATCATTTACGCCGGGGGCTGGGATGTGACCAGTAACAACCCCTTAATTCAAGTAGAGCATGTCTCGCTCGACTGGCAGGGCCTGCAAGTGTTAAAAGACGTCTCGGTTGACATTTCCGCTGGCGACTTTCTGGCTTTGATAGGCCCCAACGGGTCAGGGAAGACTACCCTCATCCGCATTATCCTCGGGCTCTTGAAACCAACAAAGGGACGAGTCTCTTTAATGGGGGAAAAGGGCGACCAATTCACTCAATGGCAGAGGATCGGGTATGTTCCCCAGAAAGCCGTTCACCTGGATTCTTCTTTTCCTGCTTCCGTTCGGGAAGTGGTAGCCATGGGGCTCATCTCTCTCAAGAGATTTCCTCGCCTGCTCACCCGGCAGGATGAGTCGTCCATCGATCAGGCGTTGGACCGGGTGGGCTTAAAAGGGCTGAAAAGCCGGCGAATTGGGGAACTTTCCGGAGGGCAGCAGCAAAGAGTATTTATTGCCCGGGCCATTGTCAATGGCCCGGATGTCCTTTTCCTGGACGAGCCTACAGCCGGGGTGGACGCAGATACTCAGGCCCGCTTTTACGACATGCTCGGCGAACTCAACCGTAAGGAAGGCTTGACGATTGTCCTCATCACCCATGATTTCGGAATCATCACCAAGCACGCCAACAAGGTCGCTTGCCTTAACCAGCGCCTGTTTTTCCATGGGACCCACGAAGAATTTTGCAGTTCGCAGATGGTCCAGGAACTTCTGCACGGCGAACACCATCTAATCTGCCATCGTCACTGAGAGTATAGATGGAAAATTTTTTGGCATACGCTTTCATGCAAAGGGCCTTGCTGGCCGGATTTTTAATCTCTCTCACCTGCGCCATCCTCGGGGTATTCCTGGTCCTGAGGCGGGATGCAATGATCGGACATGGTTTGGCCCATGTTACTTTCGGAGGTGTGGCCCTGGGCCTTTTTTTATACCTTTCTCCGATTTTAGTAGCCCTGGGGGTTGCGGCCGTTTCGGCTCTGGGAATTTTGAAATTGAAAGAACGGGCCGGGCTTTACGGAGATACGGCCATTGGGATCATCAGCAGTCTGGGCATGGCCCTGGGAATCATCTTGGTCAGCCTGGCGGGCAGTTTCAATGTGGATCTTTTCGGTTACCTCTTTGGGAACGTCCTGGCCATCGACCCGGAAGAGGTGTGGGTCGCCCTTGTCCTGGCCCTGGTTGTATTATTCACCATCGCCCTTTTTTATCAAGAATTTGTTTATCTCACTTTTGATTCCGAATCGGCCAAAGTCTCGGGGGTGAAGGTCCGTCGCCTGGAATCATTAATGGCTATGCTGACCGCGGTGACCGTGGTTTTGGGAATGAAAGTGGTGGGGATTTTGCTGGTTTCCGCCCTACTGGTCATTCCGGCAGCGGCAGCTCTTCTGTGGGCCAGAAGCTTTAAAGAAGCTCTGGCGGTTTCGGCGTCACTGGCCGGGATTTCAGCCCTTGCTGGACTGATTATGGCCTTCTATCTTGACTGGCCGGCCTCCGGAACAATCGTCGCGGTATCAGGATTACTCTTCCTCATCCTTTTTCAAATGCGCCCCTATCGCAAGACTACCGGGGAAGAACCGAGTTAAAAGAAGGGTTCAAAGGTCAAGGAAGAGAAGCTTAAACGGTCCTGCAGACTCCAGGAAGGAAGGGAAAGGAGAAGCGTTCAACCATGGAAGAAAAGGTTCCCTTAATGGGGGATCAATGCCAGGTGGACATTGAATTCACCCAAAAATATCGCAGCCAGCTCCCCGGGGTGATCGATGAAATCGTGGAGAGCTGCACCAAAGAACGCGCCATTGCCCATTACGACACCATCATGATTCCCTCGAAGGAATCCGTGATCGAGATTCTTGAAGAACTCAAGGATATTCTCTTTCCCGGTTATTTCCGCCAACAGGAAATTCATGCTTTTTCTCTGTCCTATCATATCGGCAACGTGGTCAACCGCCTTTTCGAAAAATTGGCCGCTCAGATCGCCCGGTCGATCCGCCATGAATGCCGACGCCTACATAATCCTTGCACTCATTGTTTAGACCGTGGCCAGAAGGAAGCCCTGGACTTCTTGAAGAAAATACCTGCCCTGCGGGAAACACTGGCTGGAGACGTGCAGGCCGCTTACGACGGAGATCCAGCAGCCAAAAGCTTGGATGAGATCATCTTCAGCTATCCCTGCATGCTGGCCATTATGGTTTACCGCATGGCCCATGAGATTCACATTCAGGAGGTTCCTTTACTTCCGCGCATTATGACCGAATACGCTCATGGGGCCGCAGGCATCGATATCCATCCGGGGGCAAAAATCGGAAAATATTTTTTCATCGATCATGGGACCGGGGTGGTCATTGGAGAAACCGCCGAAATCGGAGACCGGGTAAAGATTTATCAGGGGGTAACTTTGGGGGCACTCAGTTTTCCTACGGATTTTCAAGGGAACCTGATCCGCGGGGTCAAACGCCATCCAACCATAGAGGACGACGTTACCATTTATTCCAATGCTACAATACTCGGCCCCACGGTCATCGGCGCCAGGTCGGTCATCGGAGGAAATGTGTGGATTACCCAGAACGTCCCGCCGGACACGGTGGTTACTATCGAACAGCCTCATCTTCACTATAAGGGATGCAAGAATCTGCTCGCTTCCCTTGGCCCGGATCTGGAAACAAAGAAAAATCCTGCTTGACATTTGACGAAATTTTTCCATAATCCATTCATACTCGGGAGATCAACCCCCGATGAAGACGGATGTTTTATCAAGGAGGAAATCATGGTTCCGCTCCTAAGAAATGCCTTTTTTACCTTGGGGCTCCTTTTCCTTGTGCAGGTCAGCTTTTCTTCCGATCTTCAGGCTTTCTCTATTGCCGAAACGAAAATATTTCGCCAAGGCTCTTATACCCTCAAATTGGAAATTCAGGTATCCGGGCGCGGCAAATTAAGAAAAAATCCGGTTCAACTGTCTTCCCTCAAGGTAAAAATCAAGAACGAAAGAGCCAGCTCCGAGGTCTTAAAGGTCAAAACCATCCGGGCCTACCAGGAACCCAAGGTTTACAAGGACATCGAAACCCGGGAGTACTCCATCTCCCCCGGGCAGTGGGTGACGAAATATTTCCGCTTACCCAAAGGGAAGAAACCTTTTCTGAGCGACCAAGGATTCATCGAAATCGTCTTTGAAAATTTCACCATCCAATTCAGTCCCCGGGAAAGAAAATTTCAAGGGCCCCTCAAATAGCGGAAGACCGGAAGGCCGGGAATTCTCCTGCCGGATCCTCGGCCAAGAGCTTAAAGAAAAGTGAAGAAAGGGGTTTGTCTATGGAAATAGGAAGGATTGCCGAAGGTAAAACCGTCCCCGAGATGTTCCAGTCCCGGGTCCAGTTGTCCGGAAACCAGGTGGCCCTTCGTTACAAAAAACTGGGCATCTGGCACGATGTGACCTGGGACCAATACCACCAAAAAGTAAAAGAAGTTTGCCTGGCCCTGATTTCTCTGGGGATTCAACCTGGAGAGTGTGTTGCGGTCATCGGCGAAAACTGTCCGGAATGGGTTTACGTCGATTTGGGAACGATGCATGCAGGAGGCACGACCGTCGGGGTATACGCCACGAATAGCTGGGAACAATGTCAGTACGTCGTGGACCATTCGGAATCCCGCTTCTACTTTGTCGAAAATGAAGAGCAGTTGGACAAAGCCCTGCGCTTCCGGGATAAAGTTCCCCGGCTCGAGAAGATCATCGTCTGGGATCTCAAAGGATTGAAGCACTTCCAGGACCCCATGGTGTTGAGTTTCGATGACTTTTTGGCTTTGGGACAGGCCCAGGAAAAACAGGATCCCGCCCTTTTCTCCAGACATTGGCGCCGGGTGAAGTCGGACGACCTGGCCCGTTTAATTTATACTTCTGGGACCACCGGCCCGCCCAAGGGAGCCATGCTCACCCATGGCAACATTACCTGGATGTCCCAGGCCATGTACGAGGGCAATCCGGTTGAGGAGCAAGATGAATTTCTTTCTTTCCTGCCTCTCTGTCATATTTTCGAACAGCTCTTTACCATTTTCATGAACATTAAATACGGGGCAATCGTTAATTTCATCGAGAATACGGACACGGTTATCGAAAACATGAGGGAAGTTTCCCCGACCGTGGCCTACGGCGTCCCCCGGATCTGGGAAAAGTATTATTCTGGGATCATGATCCAGATGGCGGATGCAACCTGGCTCAAACGTCTCATCTTCCATGTCAGCCTGGGGGTCGGGAAAAAATATGCCTTATTCAAGACCAGCCATCGACAGATCTCCCCCTGGCTGCGCCTGGCCTATGGCCTGGCTTACTTCGCGACCTTTCGGAAACTGAAGGAACGCCTGGGCTTCGACCGGGTGCATTTGGCATTCTCCGGGGCCGCTCCCATTTCACCCGATGTCCTCCGCTTTTTCCAGGGGATTGGCATCCCCCTGCGCGAAGGATACGGCCAGACCGAAGGGACCGGCGTTACCTGCGCCAATCAGGGGGATCGGGTAAAAATTGGAACAGTGGGTCAACCGCTCCCGGGAGTGGAAGTAAAGGTCACCGAAGATGGAGAGATCTGTTTTCGCGGGGGAAACGTCTTTAGAGGATACTTCAAAGATCCCCAAGCCACGGCGGCAACCCTGAAGAATGGCTGGTTGCATTCCGGAGATGTGGGGGAATTCGACGCGGAGGGTTTCCTGCATATTACTGACCGCAAGAAGGACTTGATCATCACGGCCGGAGGGAAAAATATCGCCCCGCAAAATATCGAAAACCAACTCAAATTCAGCCCTTATATCAATGACGCGGTGGTCATTGGCGACCGGCGGAAATATCTTGTGGCCATCATCGTCATCGACGAGGACAATGTGGTCAAATTCGCCCAGGATAATAAAATCCAGTACACCACCTACGCCAGCCTGACCCAGCACGCTGAAGTCCAAAAGTTGATTCAGAGGGAAGTAGACGCGGTGAACAAAACTCTGGCCAACGTCGAGACGGTCAAGAAATTTACGATTCTCCCTAAAAAGCTTTATGAGGAAGACGGGGAAGTGACGCCGACCATGAAGGTCAAGCGCAAGTATATCAACGAGGCCTTCAAAGACCTGATCGAAGCAATGTATAAAGACTAAAAGTGTGAGTGTGAGTGTGAGTGTGAGTGGCAGTGGAAGTGTCAGTTTTTTTACCCACACGCACCCTGACACTGACACTCACACTATTTTAATCCGGTATAGAGCACGGCCAGAATTTTGGTGGGTTTATTCCCGCCGCACTTTACCAGGTGAGGACAATTGGAATCGTAGTACACCGCGTCCCCGGCCTGCAGAATTTCCATGTGGTCCCCTACCTGAGCCTTCATCTCTCCTTCTAAAACAAAAATAAATTCCTGGCCGTCATGACTGGAAAGTTCCTTCACTTCACTGGGCACCATGGTGATGAGGAAAGGTTCCATGAAGCGGTTGGCCTTCTCCGGAGCCAAAGATTCGTAAAAGTAACCATATTGTTCGCTGCGCGCCTTGCCAAAACGGGAGATGGCCGGCCGGTTATCTGAACGAACAACGGTCATGGACTTTTCCACTCCCGGCGAGATGAAATACCCCATTTTCATTTCCACGGCTTTTCCCAATTTAATCAGTTCGCCCAGGGGAGGAATCGTCTCATTGGACTCCACCCGCTTGAGGGTTTCCACACTGATCCCGGTCCGGCTGCTCATGTCTTTGAGGGTCAGGCCGCGCATTTCCCGGGCCTTCCGGATTCGGTCTCCCAGGTTTTCCTTCTTCTGCGCGTTCACTCCAGTAGCAACTTGAGAAGCTCCAGCCTGCCCGAAATGGGATGGATCCGTGAGCAGGTCATAGATCTCCTCCTGCCGCCGTTTCGTCCCTTTCTTCTGGGTCAGCTTTTGCGCAAGCTTCTTTCTTCCTGTTTTTTCCATAATTTTCTCCCCGCCAGGTACCCGCGGGTTAAAGCGCCCGTCCGGTAACCCCGATATTCCTGGCAATGACGATTCTCTGAATCTCTGAAGTTCCTTCTCCAATCTCCAAAAGCTTTTGATCGCGGTAAAACCGTTCGATCTTATATTCCTTCATGAACCCGTACCCGCCGTGGAGCTGAACGGCATGGTTTACGCATCGGTACATGACCTCCGAGCAGTATAGCTTGGCCATGGCCGCCTCTTTGGAAAAAGGACGATTTTTCTCGCGCAGCCAACAAGCTTTGTAGAGAAGGTTCCTGGCCAGTTCAATTTCCATGGCCATGTCCGCCAGTTTGAAGGCATTGACTTGGAAGGAACCGATGGTGCGGCCAAATTGTTCCCGGGTATTGGCATAATGCAGGGCCATCTCAAAAGCCCCTTGCGCCCCGCCCAATCCCATGGCCCCGATGGACAACCGTCCTCCGTCCAGGGTGGAGAGCATTTGGTGGAACCCGTCCCCTTTTTGGCCTAATAGGTTTTCCCGCGGGACGACGCAATCTTCGAAAAAAAGTTCTCCCGTATTGGAGGCCCGCCACATCATCTTTTTTTTCATCTCCCGGGCCGTGAACCCCGGCGCACCTTTCGGCACGAGCAAACAGCTCAATTCCCGTTTTCCATCCTCTTTCCTCCCCGTAATAGCCTGGACGATGACCACACCCGTCAAGGGGTTAGCTGAGTTGGTGATGAAAATCTTGGAGCCGTTGATCACCCACTGGTCTCCGTGGAGTTCAGCCCGGGTCTGTGAACCTCCGGCGTCTGATCCGGCATTCGGTTCCGTGAGTCCGAAAGCTGCCAGCATCTTGCCTGCACAAAGTTTGGGCAGCCACTCTTTTTTCTGCTTTTCGTTCCCAAAATAATAAATGGGCCCGATTCCCAGAGAATTCCCCGCAGCAACGGTGGCGGCCTGGGAACCGTCTACCCTAGCCAGTTCTTCAACGGCGATGATGTAAGCAATATACCCCATATTGGAGCCGCCGTACTTCTCCGGCACAAAGCAGCCCAAGAGGCCCAGTTCCCCCATCTTATTGGTGATTGGAACGGAGAATTCCTCTTTTTCGTCTAATTCATCAACCAGGGGGGGGATTTCTTTTTCGGCAAAATCCCGAACCGCCTGCCTGGTTAAATTCTGCTCTTCGGTAAGATCAAAGTTCAGGGCCATCTCTGCACCTCGCCGGTTGAATCTTTTTGCTAAGGTGGCATGCAGGAAGTATGACTCAATATATTTTTTTCCAGGCGGGAAGTCAAGAATTTCGTATTCTTCTTCCCTCTCCTTCCTTGACATTCTCTCTTGAGTCTTATAAACTTTTTTAAAAGGGTCAATCAAGGACCCATCCATGTTATTGTTTTGTTTTTATTTTATTTTTTTAAAGGCTCTGGGAACGAAAGAAGGGAGGAGCAGATGAAAAAAATTATTCCGCTGCTAATGCTGGCTCTTTTTTTTTCCCATCATTGGGGGCTGCAGCCGATTCAATAAACACAATCAAGGCCAAAAGCTGGGTGAAAGAAGGGTTGGAATATTTTTCCAGCCAAGAATACGATAAGGCCATAAAAGCATTCACCACGGCAATTACCTTTGATCCCAACCTTGCCAACGCTTACAACAACCGGGGAAATGCTTATGAAAAGAAAAACAATCATGGCCCTCGTCGTAACCATTGGTTTTATTCTTAGCTTCGTAAACTTCAGTTATGGGGGAGCGGAAAAAATAGAGGCCAAGGGCACGGTGGCTAAAGTTGAAGGCCAGACCGTAATTTTAAAAGACGATAAAGGGGAAAAAATCATAATCAAGCTGGAAGACATTCAGGGCATAAAGGTGGGGGATAAAGCCGAAATTAAGGATGGAATCTTTTCCATTTTAGACAAGGCCACCGGCAAGATCAAAGATACGAGGAAATTGAAGATCGATCGGCCTATATAGATGCCGTGAAAGGAATATGCCAAGGGGAGAAGTAACCAAGACCCATTCTTAGTTATTCAAAATGATTATAGGGCGGAGAAGAAATTCTCCGCCCTTTTTTTTGCCTGGGGGTACCAAACTTTAGGGGGGAAACTGCCAATGGAATCTTGATTTCGTATTGTTTCCATGATAGGGTCTTGAAAAATTCACCCAGGGAGATTTCTTTATGATTCATATCCTGGCAGTGTCCGGAAGTCCGGTCAAGGAAGGCAACACCGAAGCCCTTTTAACAGAGGCGCTTAAGGTTACATCTTCCGACCCTGAAATCCAAAGGGCGATCTTCAACCTCTCAGAACTGGCCATTACCGGGTGTCAGCATTGTAATTGGTGTTTGAAACACCAGAGCCCGGAAAAATATTGTGCGATCTCCGACGGGATGGATGACATTTATCCTGCTTTGACCAGGTCCGATGTGGTCATACTGGCAACACCCGTCCACATCGGCCGGATGTCCGGGTTGATGGCCAATATGATTGACCGTCTGCGCGTGTTTGTTTACGGCAACGCTCACCGGGGAAAGCTGAAGGATAAAGTAGGGGTGTCCTTGATCGTGGCCTTCCTCCGCCATGGCGGACTGGAATCGACCCTCAGCATTTTGAACAGTACGTTTGCCCTTTTCAACATGATCCCCGCAGGCCGCGGCGGGTTGGTTCTCTCCAGCCTTGACGGCAAAGGAAAGACTGCCAAAGGGATTCGGCATATGGTCCTGGAGGATGGATTTGGCTTGTCTTCAGCCAAGGAAGCTGTCCGCCGGGGGGTGGAGATAGCCAAAATCATCCAGGCCGGGAAAAAAGCCTTAAGGAGTGCCTAAAGCTTATAATGGTTCGGAGTCAAGAAAGCCTAAAATAAAAAGGATTGACCCTCCTGCGAAAGCAGGAGTCCAGATTTATTCTATAAATTCTGGATTCCCGCTTTTACGGGAATGACGGTTGATTATTGACTTTCGCATAAATAATGGAACGGGCATTGGCACTGCTTTAAACCCCCTCACCTTTATCCTCTCCCCCTGATTAGGGGGAGAGGGGAGGGTGAGGGGGCGTAATAAATTAATCAA
>Ga0180009_10001137_pt1 | contig 33218 bp, 22 predicted proteins | sample OS_PC_MetaG_FD_123537 | JGI IMG/M metagenome (GOLD analysis project Ga0180009, IMG submission 123537) | Groundwater microbial communities from the Aspo Hard Rock Laboratory (HRL) deep subsurface site, Sweden - OS_PC_MetaG | ecosystem: Environmental > Aquatic > Deep subsurface > Groundwater...
ATCTTGCCCAGCCCCTCGGTGGCGGTGAACACGGTGCAGTAAGACCCCAGGGTGGCCTCCTCGCCGGCCTCCCGGGCCAGGGAGTCCAGACTTTCAAGCGGCAGGTCCAGCCTGAGGGCCATCTCCTCCAAAAAAGCTCCGGTGCCCGCAGCGCACTTGCGGTTCATCTTGAAGGAGGTGCGCATCCCCCTGGCGTTCAGCTTGATGATCTTGTTGTCCTGGCCGCCGATGTCCACCACGGTGAGCGCCTGGGGAAAGTGGTAATAGGCCCCGGCGGAGTGGCAGGCTATCTCGGTGCGGGTCTCCTGGGCCATGACCGCGTTTTTGCGCCCGTAGCCGCAGGCGAATATCCCCTCCACCCGCCCGGCGTCCAGGGCGGCCTGGGCCAGGGCCATCTCCAGGCCCCGCTGGGCGCTGGCGGCGAAGTCCACCCCCGAGCGCAGCACCGCGCTGCCCAGGAGCCGGCCCGAGTCGTCTATGAGCGCCGCCTTGGTGGCGCTGGCTCCGATATCCAGGCCGCCAAAGATCATCAGGCGGCCATTTCCTCTATCTGCTCCACGAAGGCCTCAAGGTTGGTCTTGGCCTGCTCGTCGCTGAAACAGCGCAGGTCGTTGAGGTCGCCGTTGATGACCAGGGAGGGCACTCCGTGAATTTCTGCAAAGCGTTGGGGCAGCCCGTAGCGGCTGTTGGAGTTGTTGGGGCAGGTCTTGGCGTCGTGAAAGATGATGCCTTCGCAGCCGTAGCGCTGGATGTGCTCGAGCATGTAGGCCTCCTTGTAGGCCTCGTCGCGCACGATGAACAGCTCCAAGTAGGCCCTGGCCATGGATTCGAAGGGGTCGGCAGCGTCAAAGGCGTCGAATATCCAGGAGTTGCAGTAGGTGGAGCAGACTATGGCCGCCCTGAGTTCGTTCATCAGATCACCGAGCATGCGCAGCCGCCCCCACACGGGCATGCCGTCCCAGTACAGGCGCATGCGCTCCCCGGGCACGGCGGAATAGCCCAGTTTCTCGCGCTCCACCAACTCGGCCAGCAGGGTGTCGTAGTAAGTGATCGCTTCGGGCTTTCCCCGGAGCACCACCGCCGGGGCCATGTGGATGGTGTGGTCGAAAAAGTTCATCTGGGCCGGCACCCGCGCCCCGTACTCCAGCACCTTGCGCCACAGCACGGTGCACTGCTTGCTCAGATCCACCACCTCCCGCAGGCGGTCGATGTCGAATTTGTTGCCGCTGACCTGCTCCAGGGTGGGAATCAGGTCTTTGATTTGCTGGGCCACGTCGGCCACCATGTAGTCCTTGACCTCGCCCACGCCCCGGTGGGTGCGCACCCCGATGGCCGGCACGCCGAAGTGCCGGCCGTACCACTCGAACCAGTCCTGCACGTCGCGGCACTGGTTGGTGTTGAACACCAGCACGTCGGGCTTGGGCACGCCCTTGATGCCGTAGGCCCGGGTCAAGGGGGTGATGCCCTTGATGAAAGCGCCCACGTCGGCGGTGAGGTAGGAGCAGATATCCGGGCTGTACCCCAAGGCGTTGGCCACGGGTATGGTCTCGGTGGCCAGGCGGCTGGCTCCAAGCATGGCTCCGTGGTTCTCGGGGAAGTAGACTTCGAAGCCCATGGCCACCAGCAGCTCGGCGGGGCCCACGCTGGTGCACCAGGCCACCTTGGGGCTACCCTGGGCGGCGGCGCGGTCCAGACCCAAGAAGTGATCGGCCATTAGCTGTTTCATCAGCTTGGTTGCTTGGATCGGCGGTGTCTTCTCAGGCATGGATTGGCCTCCGACCATTGAGACGCTTTGCCGCCAGGCGGGGCCAAAAATGCGGTAAAGCTGGCCAAAAAAGGTGGACAGGATGGTTACATGTTAGCTACAATCTAGCTAATTTGCACTATAGGCAGGCCCGCCGGGCTTGTCAAGCGCTAAAATCCGGAGCTTAATCCGGCCGTTAGGGCCCTTCGCTTCCCTTGGCGGGGGTGGGTTTCCCGGGGCGGCATTAAAGCTCGTATAACAATCGAGGAAGCATTGACCAACCCCCAATTGGACACGCCGGTCTTGATCTTGGGAGGCGGAGTCGCCGGCCTGGCCGCGGCGGTGGATTTGGCCCGCCGCGGTGTGGCCAGCACCTTGATAGAGCGGGAGCCCCGCCTGGGGGGCAGGGCCTCTCATTTCTGCTGCAAGGCCACCGACGCCTGCGCCCGTTGCGGCGCCTGCCGCCTGGGCGAGTTGCTTGTCCAGGCCGCCCAACTGCCGAAAATCAGTATTTTAACCGCAGCGTTGGCCGTGGGGGCCCAGCCCCGGGGCGACGGCTGGCAGGTGGATCTGGCCCCTCAGGCCGGCGGCGAGACAGGCCCCGGTGCGGGCCGCCCCCTGACCCAGAGGACCACTTTGAACACCCAGGCGGTGATATTGGCCGTGGGCGGCGAGGCCTTCGACCCGGCTGGCAAGAGCCGCTTTGGCCACGGCCGGGTTCCGGGGGTGTTCAGCGCCCTGGAGTTGGAGGCCATGCTGGCCCAGGGGGCTCTGGGGCCGGAGGGCATGGCCCCGGCCAAGGTGGCTTTCATCCAGTGCGTGGGCAGCCGCGACGTCTCTCTGGGGCGCCTTTGGTGCTCCCGGGTCTGTTGCGGCTACGCCCTGCGCATGGCCAGGGTCATCCGTGGCCTGTTGCCCCAGAGCGAGGTCACCTTCTTCCATATGGACGTGCAGGACTACGGACGGGCCTGGGAAGAGGAACTGCCGCTGATGCGCCAGGAGTTGCGCTTCGTGCGGGCCATGCCCGGCGAGGTTGTCTCCGGGGACAATGGCCCCGAGGTGGTCTACGCCCTGGCCGGGGAGCAGGCCCAGAAAGAAGGCTTCGACCTGGTGGTGCTCTCGGTGGGCCTGGGGCCGCCCAACGGGGCGCTGGCCCTGGGAGAGCTGTTCGGCGCGGCCAAGGACTCTGACGGTTTCTTGACCGCCGGCGGCGGCCCGGCGGGGGTGTTCGTGGCCGGAGCGGCGGCCGGCCCCCGCTCGCTGAACGAATCCATAGTGCATGCCGGCTTGGCCGCATCGGCGGCGGCCTCGCGGGTGGCCTCTTTGCTGGAGGCCAACCATGGCTAGGGTCAGCCTGATCTGGTTGGAGGGGCCGGGCCTGGAGAATCTGAACCCCGAGCTGGTGGCCAAGGCCGCCAGGGTGGAGCTGGACCACGGCGGCCCGGTGGAGGCGGCGGTGGTAACCGCGTCCCAGGAGGAGGCTCCCCCCCGGCTGCGGGAGAGGCTTTCGGGCCTGCCGGTGGTGTGGCTGGAATTGGCCTCCGAGGTGGGCGGCGGCTCCGAGGCCCATCGCCTGGCCCGGGCGGCGGTGGCGGTGGCCCGCGCCGCCGGGCGGGCGGCCCGGGGCACCCTGCCCCCGGTGTACGTTCCCCAGCCGGCCCAGAGCGTGCTGGTGGCCGGGGCGGGCTTGAGCGCCCTGGCCGCAGCCTGGGAGGCGGCGGCCCTGGGCCATCCGGTCACCCTGGCCACCCCCTTTGCCGACGCCCAGCAACCCGGCGCGGACGACGACCCCGAGGTGGTGAGCCTGTTGGCCGCCCAGCTTCCGGCCCAGGTGGAGTTGGCTGCGCACAGCGAGTTGACCCGGCTCACCGGCGCGGCGGGCGGCTTCAGCGTCTGGCTCTCGGGCAACGGCGACGCGCCGCAAACCCATGGGGCGGTTTTCCTGGCCCCGCCGGGCGGGATGGCCGTGGGCTGTGAGATCGGCGGCCTGGACCCGGCGCTGTGTTGCCCGGCGGGCGAGCTGCGGGCCGAAGACTACGCCGGCCCCCAGGACGGTTGGCTGCACGCGGCGGTGCTGGCCGGCACCGCCGGCCCGGTGCCTTCCTATAGCTTCAGCGCCGCCTTGGAAGCGGCCCTGGCCCTGGCCCGGCGGCCGCGGGTTCAGGTCACCCTGCTGTTCAGCGAGGCCCGGGTGGCCGCGCCCGGTGGCGAAAAGCTCTTCCGGGCCTGCCGCGAGGCCGGGGTGCTGGCGGCCCGGGTGGAGCCCGGCGGCCTTCAGGCGCGCGGCGAGGGCCGGGAGCTGGCCTGGTTCGACCCCTTGCTGGGCGAGGAGCTGGCCCTGGCCCCGGCGGTGATGGTCCTGGCCCAACAGGCCACGGCCCCCCGTCCCGCCTGGCTGGACGACGAGCTGCTCATCAAGCCCTGGGACGAGCTGGCGCCCGAGAACCCCCGCCTGGCCGGGGGGCGCACCAGCCGCACGGGGTTGTACATCACCGGCGCCCTGCGGGGCACGGCTCCCGGCGAACCCCGCCGGGCCGAGGCCGCCTCGGCGGCCGCCGCCCTGCACCAGACCCTCACCGGCAAGGTGGTGCCCATGCCGACGGTGCGGGACAATTACTGCGCCAGTTGCCTCACCTGCGTGCGCACCTGCCCCCACGGGGTGCCCCGCTACGGCAGCGACCACATCCTGTGCGCCCCGGCCGGCTGCGTGGCCTGCGGGGCCTGCGCGGCTGACTGCCCCGCTGAGGCCATAGCCCCGCCGGGCTGGGGCAACCCCGAGATGTTCTCCGGCCTGGAGCGGGCCCTGGCCCTGGCCCCGGAGCCCAAAATGGTGCTCTTCGCCTGCTCGGCTTCGGGCATGCCGGCCACGGCCGCCCTTTCGGCCCAGGGCCACCAGTGGCCCGCCGGGCTGGTGATCTTCCCCCTGGTCTGCGCCGCCCGGGTCAGCCCGTTGCTCTTGATGCGCTCCCTGGAGCTGGGAGCAAGTCGGGTTTTGGTGGCCGGCTGCCATCCGGGCAACTGCCGTTCGGTGAGCGGCAACCACAAGGCCATGGCCAAGATAGCGGCCCTGGGCGGGGACTTGGCCGATCTGGGCATGGCCCCGGGCCTGGTGGAGTTTTTGCCCCTGGCCAGCAACCAGACCCGGGAGCTGGCCGCCGCGGTGGAAGCCCTGGCCCGCGCGGCGGAAGAGGAATAAGCATGCGGCTCAACGACTGCGATCCCGGCTTCAAGCACGAGGTGGCCGCCGAACCCGGCGGCGAGGGCATCCGGGCCTGTTTCGCCTGCGCCGCGTGCAGCGCCCGCTGCCCGGTGGGGGCACACCGCCCAGACTACGACCCCCGCCGCATCATCCGCCTGACCCTGTTGGGACGGCGCGACGAGGTGCTGGCCTCGCCGCTGATCTGGCTGTGCTCCTCCTGCTACACCTGCGGCGAGGTCTGCCCCCAGAAGGTTCGCTTCACCGAGGTGATTACGGCCATCAAGAACATCGCCGCCAGGGAGGGGCACGCCCCGCCCTCGGCCAAGATAACCGCCGAGCTCCTGGCCAAGCAGGGCCGCCTGCTGGAGGTCACCGAATTCGAAAACGAAAAGCGGGCCGACCTGGGGCTGCCTCTGGTGGAGCAGCGCCCCGGCGACTTCCAGGCCATCCTGGGCCTGAAGCCGGCCGAGGGCGAGGCCGGGGAGGAGCCGCGATGAAGGCGCTGCTTTTCTTGGGCTGCACCGTTCCGGTGAGAAACCTCAACTACGAGTTGAGCGCCCGCAAGGTGTGTGAGACCCTGGGGGTGGAACTGGTGGACGACGCAGCCCTGGCTTGCTGCGGCTATCCCCTCAAGGGCACCGACCAGGCCCACGCCCTGACCATCGCCGCCCGGGCCCTGGCCCAGGCCCGGGGCCAGGGCCTGCCCCTGGTGGCCCTGTGCTCGGCCTGCGCCGGCACCCTGGCCGAGGCCGAGCATTACCTGGCCCACCATCCCGATGAGGCGGCGCGGGTGAACCAGGATCTGGCTCCCCTGGGGCTGGAGTATGAGCCCGGCGTACGGGTTTCCCACCTGGTGCGCTATCTCTTGGAAGAGGTGGGCCTGGAGGCCATCAAAGCCAAGATGACCCGCGACCTGGGCCAGTTCAGCTTCGCCCCCCACTACGGCTGCCACTACCTGAAGCCCGCCGAGACCATCGGCGGCCTGGACGACCCCGAGGCCCCCACCAGCCTGGGCCGGCTCATCGAGGCCACCGGGGCCAAGGTGGACAACTACCCCCGGCTCAAGGATTGCTGCGGGGGCGGGGTGCTGGGGGCCGACGAGGAGTTGGCCGGGGCCATGGCCGGGGCCAAGCTGGCCGAGCTGGACGCCCGTGGCGTTGCCGCCCTGGTGTTGGTCTGCCCCTTTTGCAACGTGATGTACGAGGGCCAGCAAAAGGCCATCGCCAAGCGCCTGGACACCAAGTTCAAGGTGCCGGTGATCTATTTGACCCAACTGCTGGGCCTGGGTCTGGGCCTGGACCCGGACGAGTTGGGCTTCAAGCTGAACCGGGCCAAGCCCAAGGAATTGCTGGCCGCTTTTAAGGCATAGGAGATTGGCGGCGTCTGGGGCTATGCTATAAAAAGCGAGTGCCCGCGGCCGGATGAAAGAGAACTTTACTCACCCCCGCGGGGGTTGGCGAGGAGGAAGGCGTCCATGGAAGTAAAAGGGTACAACTTTCCCGACGATCTCTACTACGACCAGAACCACTACTGGGCCAAGGTGGAGGACGGCGTGGTGGTCATGGGCACCACCGACCTCACCCAGAAGCTGGCCGGGGAGATCACCTTTGTCGACGTGCCCGAGGAGGGCGACGAGGTGACCCAGGGCAAGCCCTTCGGCTCCATCGAGAGCGGTAAATGGGTGGGCCGGGTCTATGCGATGGTCTCCGGCGAGGTGGCCGAGGGCAACGAGGAGTTGGAGGACGAGCCCGAACTCATCAACTCCGACTGCTACGGCCAGGGCTGGATCTGCAAGATCACCCCCGGCGACCTTGATGCCGACCTGGCCAAGCTGATGCAGGGCGAGGCCTACAAGCAGTGGGTCGCCGTGGAGATCGAAAAAACTGCAAAAGATCAAGGCTAGGCGTGCGCGCCGTGCGGTCATATCGATATTGCCGGCAGGCTGAAGGGGGCAGGGGCCGTTGGCCCCGCACCTTTAGCCAACCATAGCCTGCCAGGGGCGGGGAGGGCGCGTTGCGGCCTCCCCGCCCGGTTTTTTAGGTGGCCCGGGCGCGCCGGGCCGGGAGGAATAATCATGGAAATCAGCCAACGGCTTGCCGAGATAGTGGGCGAGGAGAACGTAATCACCAACCAGGCCGACTGTCAGGCCTATTCCCGGGACATGTCGGTGCATATGGCCCCGCCCCAAATGATGGTCTTCGCCGAGACCACCGAACAGGTCAGCCAGATCATGGCCGCCTGTCACCAAGCCGGGGTGCCGGTCATCCCCCGGGGCGGCGGCACCAGCGTAACCGGCGCGGCCTTGGCCCCAATGGGCGGGGTGCTCCTGAACCTCATCCGCATGAACAAGGTCCTGGAGATCAACCTGCCCGACCATTACGCCAGGGTGCAGTGCGGGGTGGTCTGCGGGGCGCTCAACGCGGCGGTGGCCAAGGAAGGCTTCTTCTTCCCGCCCGACCCGGGCAGCGCGGGCATCGCCACCATCGGCGGCATGATAAACACCAACGCCAGCGGAATCCGGGCGGTGAAGTACGGCACCACCAAGGACTACGTGATGGGCCTGAAGGTGGTGCTGGCCGACGGAAGGGTTCTGGACACCGGCTCCAAGGCCCCCAAGACCTCCAGCGGCTACAACCTCACCCAGCTTTTCTGCGCCTCGGAGGGCACCCTGGGGGTGATCACCGAGGCCACCATGAAAATCCTGCCCGCCCCGGCTTACGCCATCAGCGCCCGCCTGGAGTTCCCCGACATCCAGAGCGCCGGAGACGCGGTCACCGAAATGCTCACCAGCGGGGTGCCCATCTCCACCTGCGAGATTCTGGACAACGTGTCCATCGCGGTGCTGGCCAAGGCCATCGACCTGAAGGTGGACGACGGCGTGGGCTGCATGATCATGCTGGAGCTGGACGGCCACAAGGCGGCGGTTCAGGACTACGTTAAGCAGGTGGACGCCATCAGCGCCAAGCACAGCCTGCTCAGTGCCAAGTGGACCGACGATCCGGTGGAGAAGGCTCCCCTGTGGGAGGCCCGCCACCGCCTGGTGCCGGCCATGAGCCGGCTCAAGCCCGGCTACCGCCTGGTGCCCCTCATGGAGGACTTCGGGGTGCCCATGACCAAGATCCCCGAGACCATCCGCCAGATCCAGGCCATTGGTGAAAAACACGGCTTCCCAATCGCCACCTTCGGCCACATCGGCGACGGCAACCTGCACGCCACCTTCATCATGGACGTGAAAAAGGCCGACGAGTGGGCCGCAGTGAAAAAGATCGTGCTGGAGTTCGTGGAGCTCACCGCCGCCATGGAAGGCACCATGAGCGCCGAGCACGGCCTGGGCATGGCCAAGTCGCCGGTCATCGCGGCCGAGCTGGGCGACATCGGCCTGGAGGTGATGCAGACCATCAAGGACGCCCTGGACCCCAAGGGCACCCTGAACCCCGGCAAGCTTGGACTCAGGGACTCCATCGAGGACGTGTATCACTTCAGCGGCTTCGAGCCCCTGCGCGCCGGGTCGGAGCAGGTGGCCAGCTTCGGCGAGGTGGACAACGAGATCGTGGCCTGCATCCAGTGCGGCTTCTGCCGCCTGGGCTGCCCCACCTACGCCCAGACCGATCTGGAGTCCATGAACGCCCGGGGGCGCATCACCCTGGCCTTCAGCCTGTTGGCCGGGCACATGACCCCCTCGGCGGATATCGCCGAGCGCCTGTACAAGTGCATGCTCTGCCTCAACTGCAAATACACCTGCCCGGCCCAGATCAACGTGGCCGCGGTGGTGCAGGCCGCCCGCAAGCGCCTGGTGGAAGACGGCTACCTGCCCGAAATCTTCAAGAAGCTCATGAGCGACATGGTGGAGGCGGGCAACCCCTTCAGCATGCCCCGGGACACCCGCACCGACTCCTACCCCGTGGACTACCAGCCCAAGCCCGGGGCCGGCACCCTGCTGCACCTGGGCTGCGTGTCCTCCTACCAGGACGTGAAGATCATCCCTGCGGTCATGAAGATATTGGACGCGGCGGGAATCGAGTTCACCACCCTGGGCCAACAGGAGAACTGCTGCGGCTACCTGGCCTACCTGGTGGGGGACATGGACACCTTCCACAAGGTGGCCGGAGCCAACGCCGGGATTTTCAAGGACCAGGGGATGGACACCCTGCTCACCACCTGCGCCGGTTGCTACAAGACCTTTGAGGAGCTCTACCCCAAGTACGGCCACGGCGACGGCTACCAGCCCGAGCACGTGGTGTTCCTGCTGGAGAAGCTCATCACCGAAGGCAAGCTGGCCTTTGACGCCGAGGGCAAGCCCCTGAAGGCCATCTACCACGACCCCTGCGACCTGGGCCGCCACATGGGGGTCTACGAGCCGCCCCGCAAGGTGATAAGCGCCCTGCCCGGGGTGGAGCTTTTGGAGTTCCCCCAGAACCGCACCCTGGCCAAGTGCTGCGGCGGCGGCGGCGGGGTCAAGGCATTCGCCAACGAGCTGGGCGGGGACATCGCCTTCGAACGCATCAAGGTGGCCATCGCCCAGGGGGCGGACGCCGTGGTCAGCGCCTGCCCCTCCTGCAAGAACTCCCTGAACCAGGCCGCGGCCAGGGCCCGCAAGGAAAAAGTGGGCAAGATAAAGGTGATGGACATCACCGAGCTGGTGGCTTCGCGCCTGGCCAAATAACCTTTTAAAACAGCCCTTGCCTGGGGCCGGCCGGCGTTTGTCGCCGGGCGGCCCCTTCTTTTTCCCCCGGCTTCGCCAGACCCCGCATGGCTGCGTTGCGGGCGTCGCTCACCTCCTCGGCGTATTGGAATATACGCCTGCGGGTTTCGCTCGCCCGATGCCTTGCCCTGCGGCGTCTGGCTGTGCCGTATCTGGATACGACCCTTGCCCGATAAGGCTTGCTTTTTTCAAAAGGGGCCTGTAATTGCTGATTCGTTGTTCACTGCCGCCCAACCTTCGCGAAATATCCGGGATACGGTAGCGTGTCCTAGCCTTTCGGTATATTTCTTCCAGGCGTTTTTGGTCCGGGGGGATCAAGCCTCTGAATTGAATAGAACATTTTAGTCGGCACCATCCGGCGGCGCTTTTGCATGCTTGTGGCCTGCCCACGCCGGGGGCAGGGGGGACATCGGTGCGACAAGTGGTTGTGGTTTGGTTTTTACTGGCGGGTTTGGTGCTGACGCCCGCCTGCCTGGGCAAGGTGGCATCCCGGCCGCCGGGCCAGGGCCCTTTTTTGGCCTCCGGCACCTGCCTGCCTTCCCAGGGGAGCCAGGGATGGCTGTGGGGCCTGGCCGGGGGGCTGGTCCTGGGCCTGGCCTTGGCCCTGAGCCTGCGCCGCTGGCGTCTGTCCCGGGCCCGGCGGGCGGGGGAGGGCCGCCTGGCCCAGGGGGACATGGAGATGATCCAAGGAGCCCTGAGCCTGGTGGAGCAGGTTTTCACCGGCTGCCAGCGCCGCATGAAGGTGGTGGATTTTGATGACTGGGTGGCCAGGCGCAAAAAGAAAAAGCAGGGCAAGCGCGAGGAGCCGCCGGAACTCTAGCCTAAGGCAATGTTTCTGGTCCGGAGCGGCCGCCCTTTAGCGCTCTTGGTCTTTGGGAAGCTCGCCTCTACTTAAGGAGGCGAAAATGCCGGCCACGCACAGCAGGCAGCAGATGAGGAAGGTGACCTTGAGGCTGGCCAGCAGGGCCGGGAAGTTGGCAGGGGATATTTGCACCCGGCCAACGAATACGGCCAGCACCGAGGCGGCGATGCCCATGGAGACCATCTGGCCCATCATGCGCATGGCGGCCACGGTGCCCGAGGCGACGCCGTAGTGGCGCGGGGCCACCGATGACATGATGGCGTTCATGTTGGGCGAGGAGAACACCCCGAAGCCGATGCCGTTGACCACCAGGCAGGCGATGACGTAGGCGGTCGTGGTGTTTTGCTCCACCAAGGCCAGCCCGGCCAGGCCCAGGGCGGTGAGCCCCATGCCCAACGAGGCCACCAAGCGCGGCTGGGCCCGGTCGGAGACGCGCCCGGCCAGCGGTGAGAGCACCGCCTGCATCACCGGCTGGGCCACCAGGATCAACCCCGCCGTGGTGGGGCTTAACCCCTTGACTTGTTGGAGGTAGAGGCTGAGCAAGAAGGTTACCGCGTAGATGGCGGCGTAGTTGATAAGGGCGGCCAGGCTGGAAAAGGCGAAGGACCGGTTGGTAATGAGCAGGCGCACCGGGAACACCGGGGCGGGACTTTTGCCCTCCCACCAGGCGAAGAGCCCCAGGAAGGCCAGGCCCATCAGAACCAGGCCCGCCGCCTGCCAGGTGGGCATGCGGGTCAGGCCCTGTATGAGGGCCACCAGGGCCAAGGCGTAGATGAGCGAGCCGATGAGGTCGAAGTGCTCCCCCTTGGCTTCGGCCCATTCGGCCTTGAGCTTGTAGAGCGCCACCCACACCGCCAGGGCGCTGGGGGGCACCACCAGGGCGAAGACGCTCCGCCAGGTGAGGTAGTGGGTGGCCAGCCCGCCCAGCAGGGGGCCCAGGGACAGCCCGACGTACACCGCGGCCACGTTGATGCCCAGGGCCCGCCCCCGTTGGCCGGGGGGGAAAACCTCCGAGAGTATGGCCATGCCCGTGGCGAAGACCATGGCGCTGCCCACCCCCTGGGCCACCCGGGCCGCGAGCAGCACCAGGACAGAGGGAGCCAGGCAGGCCGCCAGCGAGGCCAGGCCGAATCCGGCCATGCCCCACACGAAGACCCTTTTGCGGCCCAGGATGTCGCCCAGGCGGCCGGCGGGCACCACGCACACCGCCGTGGCCAGCAGATAGGAGGTCTGCACCCAGGAGAGCATCACCGCGTCCAGGGCGAATTGGCGGGCCAGGTCGGGCAGGGCCAGGTTGACCGCCGAGGCCATCACCGGGGTGACGAAGGAACTGATCACCGCCAGGGTCAGGGCGGCGCGTTGCAGGGTGGTGTCGGTCATGGGTGGCTCTGGTCTGCCTCTTATACGGTTTTCTTTAATGGAATGCGGCTGGTGAAACTCTACAACCCACCGAGAAGCTAGGCAAACAGCCCCGCCGCCGCGTCGGCCATGGCCAGGCCCGCTTCGCTTGGAATCAGGCGGCCTTGGCTGATGCGGGCCCAGCCCCGGCGGCGCAGCTCCTCCAAGGGCCCGGCGTAGACCCGGCGGGGGTTGGCCCCCCTGAGCACGGCCAGGGGGGCCAGCTCCACCCCCCGCACGGTGCGCAGGCCCAGGAGGATCAGCTCCAGGGCCCGCTCTTCCTGGCTCAACTCTTCGCGCATGGCCAGGGGCTCCCCGCCTGCCTCGACTAGTTGGCAATATGCCGTGGGATCGGACAAATAGGCCCAGCGCACCCCGGCCAGGTGGCCGTGGGCTCCGGGCCCCAGGGCCAGGTATTCGCCCCCCAGCCAGGTGGCTTGATTGTGGCGGCACTCATAACCAGGCCGGGCATAGTTGCTCACCTCGTAGCGCTTCAGGCCGGCGGCTTGGATAAGCTCCCGGCCTGCCTGCTCCATGTCCGCCAACTGGTCCTCGCTGGGCAGGGGGTGCTTTCCGGGGCGGTAGCGGCGGCCAAAGGGGGTGTCCGGCGACAGGGTCAGCTCGTACAGGGACAAATGCTCCGGCTCCAACTCCAGGGCGGCCATGAGATCGGCGGTGGCCATGGCCAGGCTCTGGCCGGGCAGGCCGTAGATGAGGTCCAGGTTGAGGTTGGCGAAGCCAGCCGAGCGGGCGGCCTTCACCGCCCGCATCGTATCGTAGGGAGAATGGCGGCGGCCCAGGGTATGCAACAGCTCGGGGCTGAAGCTTTGGGCTCCCAGGGAAAGGCGGTTGAAGCCGGCTTGGCGCAAATGGGCTAGCTTAATCGTGGACAGGGCTCCCGGGTTGGCCTCCAGGGAAACCTCGGCCCCGGGCTCCAGGCCCACCCGGCGCTCTATTTGCCCCAAAAGTCCGGCCAGGGCCGCGGCCGGCAGCATGGCCGGGGTGCCGCCGCCCACGTAGACCGTGGCCAAGCGGCGGCCCTGGGCCCTGGGGGCGATACGCTCTAAATGAACGGCGAGGCCCGCCAGAAGGCGGCGGGCCTCGCCGTGGTCGTAGGTCTTGGCGTTAAAGTCGCAATAGGGGCAGCGGGCCGGGCAGAAGGGCAGATGCAGATAGAGCCCCAGCCCGGGACCCATTAGGCGCCCTTGGCGGCTTCTTCCTCCTTGAGCACCCGCCGGAGCACCTTGCCCACCATGGTCTTGGGCAGATCGTCGCGGAACTCCACGATGGAAGGAACCTTGTAATGGGTCATGTTGTCCTTGCACCAAGCGATGATGTCATCCTCGGTGACCTGGCCCTCCTTGTCGGGCTGGAGCACCACGAAGGCCTTGAGGATCTCGCCCACCTTGGGATGGGGCAGGCCGATGACCGCCACCTCCAGGATGTCCGGGTGGCTGAACATGTAGTCCTCCACCTCCTTGGGGAAGACGCTGAAGCCCTTGTGCTTCACCAGATCCTTGGCCCGGTCCATGATGAAGATGTAGCCCCGGTCGCTCATGTAGGCGATGTCGCCGGTGTAGAGCCAGCCGTCGCGCAGGGTGCGGGCGGTCTCCTCGGTTCGATTGAGGTAGCCCTTCATCACCTGGGGCCCCTTGACGCACAGCTCACCGACCTGGTCGGGGCCATAGCCCAGCTGAGTCTCGCCGGTCTCCAGGTCCATGATCTTGCAGTCGGTGTTGGGGAAGGGCAGGCCGATGGAGCCCATGACCCGCTCGGCGCCCTCGGGCAGCACGAAGGGGTTGGCCGTGACCACCGGGGAGGATTCGCTCAGGCCGTAGCCCTCCACCACCCGGGCCCCGGTTTTCTCCTCGAACTTGAGCTGCACGTCCCGGGGCAGGGGGCCGGCCCCGGAGAGGCAGTGGGTCAGGGCGCTCAAATCGTAGGCGTCCAAGCCATTGGTGTTGCTGATCTTGTTGAACAGCACCGCCACGCCGGCCATGCACATCTGGGTGCCCTTGCCCCACTTTTGAATCTGCGCGCCCCACTCCAGCATGGACTCAGGCGGTTTGGGGAACAGCAGCATGTAGCCGCCGGTGGCGATGGAGATGTTCATGCAGCAGGTCATGGCGAAGACGTGGAATAGGGGCAACACCCCCACCCAGCCGGCGCCTTGGGGGAAGTCACTGCCCATCCAGGCCTTGCCGCTCAGGGCGTTGCTCACCAGATTGTAGGAAGTGAGCATGGCACCCTTGGGGGTTCCGGTGGTGCCGCCGGTGTACTGCAAGGCGGCGATGTCGTTGACCGGATCGATCTCCACTGCGGGCACATTGGGCGGAGTCTGCAAGAGCTGCTTGAAGCTCAGGGCCCCGGCCGGCATCTGGCCGGTGGGTATCTTGCCCAGCTTCTTGCCCAGCCATTTCTTGAGCCCGCTCATTTTGAGCAGATCGGCGACGTTGGTGCCGATTAGGTGCTTGACCTTGGTCTGGTCCAGGATGCGCCCGGCCTCGGAGTACACCGAGTCCAGCACCACCAGGGCCTTGGCTCCGGAGTCGTTGAGCTGGTGTTTGATCTCCAGGGCCTTGTAGGTGGGGTTGATGGCCGTGGCCCCCATGCCCAGGCGCTGACAGGCGTAGAAGGCGATCACGAACTGGAAGGAGTTGGGCAGGATAATGCCCATCACGTCGCCCTTTTTCAGGCCCAGGTTGTGCAGGGCCGTGGCCATGCGGTCCACCGCGTCGTCCAACTCCCGGTAGGTCATCACCGAATCCAAGAACACCATGGCCTTGTCGTCGGGGTAGGAGGCGGAGGTCTCGCGGAGCAGGTCGCTCAGGCTTACTTTGGGGAAATCGATATTTTTGGGGACGCCTTCCGGCCAGTCGCCGTACCAGGGACGGTCGCCGAGGTCCTGAGCCATGTTTATCCTCCTGGGGCCCTTGGGCCCCACCTGTTTGTGCGGTGGCGGGCGCAGGGCCAAAGTAACCCAGGCGGGGCCGAGCTGTCAATGATTTGCCACGCTTCCCAGCCGCTGGCCCGGGGACTTTCTATGCCGGGGAGCCCATGCGCCGCCATATAAATAACAAGGGCAGGCCCATGGCAACAAAAAGGGTCAGGTTCAACAAGACGTTGATCCACACCCCGAAATACAGCGAATAAAAGGTGTCCAGCACGAACCACAGGGCCAGGGAGACGGCCAGGGCATTGCGGGCCCAGGGCTCACCCCGTCCCAGGGGCACCCAGGCCAGGAAGGCCATCATCAGACCCCAGCCGGCCACCGTGGCTCCCCAGGCGCCGTACACCCAGCGCTGGAAGGCCGCCGCCTCGGGAGGCGGGCCACTCTGGCCCCAGAATTGGGCGTCGATTCGCCCCATGATTTGATCGAATGGACTGCTCGTGCTGGCCACGGACATGGCCAAGCCAAAGCCGCAAATGGCCAGCGAGGCCACCACCAGCCACCAACGCCAAAGAGCGAAGCCGCGCATGTGATTTCCCCCTTTCCGCCGCTTCCAAAAGGCTTGGTCCATTGTAATACAGCTTGGGGCTTTGGAAAAAGCCCTTGACCCGGAGGGGGACCAGTGGTTAGCTTTCCTACCCCATGGAAGGACAAACACGAGCCCAGGGCTCCCAGGAGCTGCTGGAATGGCTGGGGCTGAAGCTCATCCCAGGGGTGGGCAGCGTCACCTTCGCCCGTCTGCTGGCCGTCTTCGGCACCCCCGGAGCCGCCTTGGGCGCGCCCTTGAAGGCCCTGGAGGCCATACCCCGCCTACGGCCCCAGGTGGCCAGGGCGGTGCATCGCCGGGCCTGGGAGGTGGACCCCCAGCAGCAGCTCAAGGCCCTTCAGGCCATGGGGGCCGGGGTGCTCACTCTGCACGACCCCGCCTATCCGCCGCTTTTGGCGGGCGTATACGCCCCCCCGCCGGTACTGTTCGTTTTAGGCGATCTATCCCCTTGCCTTGCCGGGGGGGTGGCGGTGGTGGGTAGCCGAGCCATGAGCCCCTACGGCCGCCGCCTGGCTGGCGAGTTGGGCCGCGACCTGGCCCGCCAGGGGGTGAGCCTGGTCTCAGGCCTGGCCCGGGGGGTGGACGCCGCGGCCCATCGCGGGGCCCTGGAGGCAAAAGGGCACACGGTGGGGGTGCTGGGCTGCGGACTGGACGTGGCCTACCCCCGGGAGCACAAAGACCTCATCGCCCAGATGGCCGCCCAGGGGGCGGTGATCAGCGAGTTTCCCCTGGGCACCCAGCCGGCCCCGGCCCACTTTCCGGTGCGCAACCGGGTGATAAGCGGACTCAGCCGGGCGGTGGTGGTGGTGGAGGCGGGCCTTAAAAGCGGCTCGCTGATTACCGCCCGCCACGCCTTGGAACAGGGCCGGGAGGTGTTCGCGGTGCCCGGGCCGGTGGGCTCGGCCACTAGCGCGGGCAGCAATCAACTGATAAAGGAAGGGGCCCGCCTGCTCACTTCCAGCCGGGATCTCTTTGAACCAGGGGCCCTGCCCCCGGGGCCGGGCCCGGGGACCCCGAGGCCCGCCGACCCCGGCGAACCAAGTCCGGCCGAGGCCGAGTTGCTCAAACACATCGGCCCCGAGCCGTTGCACATAGACCAGATAGGCCGGGCCAGCGGCCTGGGCCCCGGGGAACTGGCCACCTTTTTGCTCAACCTGGTGTTGGCCGAGAGGGTGGTGGAGTTGCCCGGCAAGCATTATGTGCTTAACCTGTAGAGAATAACCCAACGGAGATAAGCGCTAAAAACCGTTATGGCCAAGAACCTGCTCATAGTCGAATCGCCGGCCAAGGCCCGCACCATCAAAAAGTACCTGGGAGAGGACTTCTCGGTGAAGGCCTCGGTGGGACACGTGGTGGATCTGCCCAAGAAACGCCTGGGGGTGGACCTGGACAAGGACTTCACGCCCGAGTACCAGGTGATCCAGGGCAAGGAAAAGGTGGTCCGCGAACTGAAGAAGGCGGCCCAAAACGCCCAGGAGGTCTACCTGGCCCCTGACCCGGACCGCGAGGGCGAGGCCATAGCCTGGCACATCGCCCACCAACTGGGACGGCCCCTGGACAGCTACCACCGGGTGCTGTTCCACGAGTTGACCAAGGACGCCATCAAAGAGGCGGTGGCCCATCCGGCCCATCTGGACCCACACCGCTACGACAGCCAGCAGGCGCGGCGCGTATTGGACCGCCTGGTGGGCTACCAGCTATCGCCCCTGCTGTGGGAAAAGGTGCGCGGCGGGCTCTCGGCCGGCCGGGTGCAGTCGGTGGCCCTCAGGATCATCGTGGAGCGCGAGAGGGCCATCCAGGCCTTCGATGCCCGGGAATATTGGAGCGTCACCGCCGCCCTGAGCGCGGGCCTGCCCCCTCGGTTCAGCGCCAAGCTGGCGGAGGTGGGGGGCAAGAAGTTCGAGCCGGCCAACCAGGCCGAGGCCATGGCCGGGGTGGCGGCCATTGAGGACGGCCCCTTCACGGTGGCCAACATCAACAAGCGCCAGGTGAAGCGCCGCCCGGCCCCGCCCTTCATCACCAGCACCCTGCAACAGGAGGCCTACCGCAAGCTGGGCTTCACCACCAAAAAGACCATGACCCTGGCCCAGAAGCTCTACGAGGGCAAGGAGACCGCCGAAGGGGCGGTGGGCCTTATCACCTACATGCGAACCGACTCCGCCCGCCTGGCCCAACCCGCGGTGGACGAGGCCCGCGACATCATCGCCCAGCGCTACGGGGCGGACTACGTGCCCCCCAAGCCCAACGTGTACAAGTCCCGCTCCGGGGCTCAGGACGCCCACGAGGCCATCCGTCCCACCAGCGGGGCCCGCACTCCCGAGGACATGGCTCAGTACCTGAGCGGCGACGAGCTCAAGCTCTACCGCCTCATCTGGCAGCGCTTCATCGCCAGCCAGATGGCTCCGGCCCTGTTCGACCGCACCCAGGCCGACATCGCCTCTGGCAAGGGGCTGCTCAAGGCCAACGGACAGATCAAGACCTTCCCGGGTTTCACCGCGGTCTACGAGGAGGGCAAGGACAACGGCGATGATGCCGAGCAGGAGGGGCTGCTGCCCCCCCTGGCCAAGGGCCAGGAGCTCAAGCTGGAGGGCATCGATCCCAAGCAGCACTTTACTCAGCCCCCGCCGCGCTTTTCCGAGGCCAGCCTGGTCAAGGAGTTGGAAGAGAAGGGCATCGGCAGGCCCTCCACTTATTCGGCCATCCTCTCCACCCTGGTGGACCGTAAGTATGTGAGCAAGATAAAGCGCCACCTGGCCCCCACCGAGATGGGCATGGTGGTCAACGACCTGTTGGTGGAGAGCTTTCCCAAGATCATGGATGTGGACTTCACCGCCCAACTGGAGCAGAGCCTGGACCAGGTGGAAGAGGGCAAGCGCGACTGGCGCAAGGTCTTGGGCGATTTCTACGGCCCTTTTTCCCAGGCCCTGGACCAGGCCAAGACCACCATGCGCCAGGTGAAGGGCAAGGGCCTGGCCACCGACGTGGACTGCCCCCAGTGCGGCAAGAAGATGGCCATCCGCCTGGGCAAGAACGGCGAGTTCCTGGCCTGCACCGGCTATCCCCAGTGCAAGACCACCTTTGACTTCAGCCGGGACGAAAAGGGGGTCATCATACCCGACGAGCCGGCCCCGGACCCGGGGGTGGCCTGCGAAAAGTGCGGCGCGCCCATGGCCGTGAAGAAGGGGCGCTATGGGCCCTTCCTGGCCTGCACCGCCTATCCCAAGTGCAGCCACATTTTGCCCCTGGACGAAAACGGCCAGGCCGTGGAAAAGCCGGCGGCCGAGCTTCTGGGCGAGGACTGCCCCAAGTGCGGCGCTCCCCTGGTGATAAAGCCCACCCGCAGCGGAGGGCGCTTCATATCCTGCTCCAACTACCCCAAGTGCCGCTACAGCCGGGGCCTGCCGGTGGGGGTGGCCTGCCCCCAGTGCGGTGGCGATGTGGTGGAAAAGCGCTCCCGCCGGGGCAAGAACTTCTACGGCTGCGACAACTACCCCAAGTGCGACTACGCCTCTTGGAGCAAGCCGGTGCCCACCCCCTGCCCCGCCTGCGGCCACGCCTTTGTGGTGGAAAAGAAAAAGGGGGCAGGGACCGTCTGCCCGGAGTGCAAAGCCGAGCAGGACTGACGGCGGCGGCTTCGCCAGGCGCCCGTGGGCTGTGTTGGCCTCCTCGCGTGAGCCTCGCTGTAGGTTTTCCTACAGCTTCGGCACCCGGCTCGCCGGCCGCCTTGCACACGAACTCCTGGCTGTGCCGTTAGGTGGTTTGAAAGAGCATTAAGGCAGACGGCGTAATTGGGCTCGCAGGAGCCCGGCTGATTTAGCCAAATAAAAGGCCCCGCCCAAATGGGCGGGGCTTTTGCGTTATGCGTATCGCCTGGCTACCGGGGCAGTTTTTTGATCCAGCCGGACTCCTTGAACCAGCGCCGCTTCAGTTCCTCCATGCCGCCGCCGCCTTGCAGGGTGCCCAGGTAGTTGTCCACCATGTTCTGCAACAACGGGTCGTTGGCCGGCACGGCCACTCCCAGGGGCTCGAAGGTGAAGGGCTTCTGCAGGGCGGCCAGGTTGTCGGCCTTGTAGCGGAAGCTGGCCAGCACGCAGTAGGGGAAGTCGGTGACCATGGCCTGGGCCTTGCCCGCCAGCAGGGCCTTGAGGGACTGATCCATGTCCGCCATCACCAAGAACTTGGCCTTGGGCAAAAGCTGCTTGGCGGTGATCTCGCTGGTGGTTCCCTTGGGCACGGTGATGGTGTATTCGGGCTTGTTGAAATCGGTCAGGTCCCGAACTTTCTGCATCATCTCCCCCTTCATTAGGGCCCCTTGGCCGGTGATGAAATAGGGACCGGCGAAATACACCTTGGCGTTGCGCACCGGGGTCATGGTCATGCCCGAGATGACCAAGTCCACCTTGCCCGCATTCAGGGCGTCCAGCAGCTCGGGGAAGGGAATAACCTCTATTTTCAGCTTCACCTGGATGGCCTTGGCCAGAATGGTGGCCAGGTCGATGTCCAGGCCCATGATCTTGCCGTCGGCGGCCTTGAAGTTGAAGGGGGGGTAATCGGCGGCGGTGCCCACCACCAACTCGCCCCGCTTCAGTATCTTATCCATCACCGGGCCGGCCAGGGCGGCCGAGGCCAGGGCTAGGGCCAAAAGAGCCACCAGGGCAACGACGAATCCGCTTTTGCGCATGAAACACTCCTTAAAAATTGTGGTCGCTTGAATGTTAAATATCATGGGCTCAGAAGGGGCTTGATGACAAGTCAAATTCGATGGCGCCCGCAAAACACCGGCAAAAAGGCATGGCCGGGCCCCGGCCTCTAGCCGGGAAATATCACGAAGGCCGGGCGTCCGGCCATGCCGGGTCCGGGAGCAGGCCGGACCACGGCAACCAAGGCGTTCTTTTCATAACCGCGGCATGGCCCGGGCTCGAACCATAACGCCGCCCAGCATTCATGAAACGTCCAGGCCGGCTCTGGCGCGGGCCTTAGGGCAGCAAGCGCATCCAGGCCGGGTTTTTGAACCAGCGCTCCTTGAGGAAGTTCAACCTGCCGCCGCCTTCCATGTTGAACAGGAAGTTGGTCACCAGGTTGTCCCATTGGGGATCGTCCGGGGGCAGGGCTATGCCCAGGGGCTCGAAGGTGAAGGGTTTCTCCAGGGTGCCCAACTTGCTGTCTTGGTTGCGGAACACCGCCACCGCGCAGTAGGGGTAGTCGGCCACCATGGCGTTGGCCTGGCCGTTCAGCACCAGGTTCAGGGCCTGGTCCATGGTTTCGGTGACGATTATCTTGGCCTGGGGCATGACCTGGCGGGTGGCTTGCTCGCTGGTGGTGCCCCGGGCCACGGCCACGCTGAAGCCGGGGCGGTTGACGTCCTTGAGGCTTTGGATGCCCGCGCCCACCACCTGGGTGGCCAGCAGGGTTTGGCCGCTCACGAAATAGGGCCCGGCGAAATACACCTTGGCGTTGCGCTCCGGGGTTACGCTGATGCCCCCGATGGCCAGGTCCACCTGGCCGCTGGCCGCGGCGGGGATCAGGCGCTCAAAGGGCATCCGCTCTATTTTCAGGCGCACCCCCAGGGACTGGGCCAGGGCCTTTACGATGTCAATGTCCAGGCCGATGAACTCACCCTCTTTGGTCTTGGCGCTCAGGGGGGGATAGGCTCCGGAGGTGGCCACCACCAATTGCTTGTTTTTCAGGATGCGCTGGATCACCGGGCCGGCCTGGGCCGGCGGCGCGGCCAAGGCCAAGGCCAGGCCCAGGGCCAACAGCAGGTGCAGTTTTTTCATGCTTTGTCCTCCCCCTCCTCTAGGCCAGGCCGGCGTAGACCAGGGCCAACACCTTGGCATCGGCCACCATGGACGACACCCGGGCGTGCTCGTCGGGCTGGTGCACCGACTGCTCGCAGGAGTACCACACCGCCACCGGCAGGGAGCGCTGGCGGAAAAAGGCGGCCACCGTGCCGCCGCCCACCCCGCCCACCCGGGGCTCGATGCCGCGCACCCGCTGGATGCCCCTGACCAGGGCCCGCACCACCGGGGCCTGGGGGTCGGTGGCCGGGGGGGCCTGCAAACGGTTGACCACTTCGAACTCCACCCTGGCCCCTTCCTCGGCGGCGATGGCACCGAAGCGTTCTTCAAAGGCCTTCATCACCTGGTCCAAATTCACCCCGGGCAGGATGCGGCAGTCGATGTAGAACACGTCGCGGCCGGGCACGGTGTTGATGTTGGCCACCCCGGCCTCCTTGCGGGTGGGCTCGCAGGTGCTCACCATGGGGTCGAAAAGGGAATCGGCGGCCCCGAAGCCGGCGGCCAGCTCCCGGGCGGCGATCATCATGCGGGCGGCGGTGTACAAGGCGTTGACCCCTTTATGGGGCGTGGAGCCATGCACCTGCTTGCCATGAACCGTGACCTTGAGCCAGAGCATGGACTTTTCGGCCACCTCGATGAAACCGCCGTCGGGCTCCCCCACGTCGGGAACCAGGATCAGGTCCTGGGGAGAAAACAGCTCGGGCCGCTTTTTGAGCAGATACTCCAGGCCGTAGCCCGAGCCGGTTTCCTCGTCGGCCACGGCGATGAGCCCCACGTCGCCGGGTGGGGCGAGGCCCTCCTCCCGGAGGGCCTTCAGGGCGAAAAAGCCCGAGACCAGGGCGGCGTGGTTGTCCATGACCCCCCGGCCGTAGATGAGGTCGCCCTCCACCCTGAGTTGCCAGGGGTCGCTGGACCACAGGGAGAGGTCTCCCTCGGGCACCACGTCCAGATGGGCCAGCACCCATACCTTGGGCCCCTCGCCTCCGGGCATAACCCCCAAAAGATTGGGCCGGATGCCGCTTTCCACCCGCTGGTCCGGGGAGTCCTCCCGGGTGATATTCAGCCCCAGCTCTTCCAGCCAGCCTTGCACCAAAAGGGCCTTGTCCAGTTCGCCTTGTCCTCCGTTGGTGGGCCCCAAGGCGGGTATGGCCACCAACTGGCGCTGAACCTCGATCATCTCCGGGGCGTAAGTGTCTATACGCTCTAGTAACTTCTCAACCTGATCCATGGGGGCTCCCTGTTGGGTTTAAACTCCTTTGGCCGGGGCCTGGCAGTAGGCTAGCCCGCCGGCCGCCGGGGGTCAAGGCGCATTGACACTTGCAATTCAAGGGGTTAACATTCCTGACACCTTGCTGGTCCGCCCGGGTGTTCATGGCCACAGACCCCCAGGGATGCCCGGGCTAAAGGAGTGCCGTGCCCGACTCCGTCGCCAAGGCGGCTTTGCCCCCGGAAGTCAGAAGATTTTCGGGACTTTACCGCTTTATTGATCCCGAGCGCTTTGCCGAACTGGGCATCGACCCGGACGACGTCCCCCTGGGCACCTACCCCGCCGAGGATCACCCGCCCTTTTTGCCCGACCGCCTGGGCGGCAACGCCTACGGCCTGGGCTTGTTCGAGCAGGCCACCCTGCCCCCGGAGCAGGCCCGTCTGGTGGAGGGCCTGGACCTGGGCGACTCCGAGGCGGTGGCGGCCAACTACCGCGAGTTCAATGACATCTTCAAGCGCCTGGGACTGCTGATCCGCTACAGCCGCCAGGGGCGGCCCTTTTACCTCATCCCCCGGCAATACGTGGCCCACTTCCTGGTGGAGGTGCGGGCCCGGGCCGACGAGATCATCGCCTTTCTGAGCGGGCTCATGGTCCGGCGGCTGCGGGAGACCATGCGGGTGGGCTTGCTTTCGGCCGAAAGCGAGCTGCTCTTGCCCGAACTGACCAGCCGCATGCCCCACCTGGAGTTCGTGGTGCTGGAAAGCCTGGAGCAGTTGGCAGCCACCCGGGCCCCCCTGGAGGCGGCGGTGCTGGTGGAGGAGCCCTGGGAGTTTTTCGCCGAGCGCCTGCGCCGGGCCGGCCGGGACGCCCCCCAGGGCCGCAACCAGCGGGAAGACCTGGGATACTTCGCGGCCAGCCGGCTATACGACCTGTTGGCCGAGGGCGGGGAACTGCTCATCTTGGCCGACCGCCCCTTGTCCAGCACCAACCAAACCATCCGGGTGCAGTTCAAGAGCCAGCTGGAGTTCAAGCGGTTTTTGATGTTCAGCCACGTCTACCGCACCCGGCGGCGCTACCAGAGCGGGGCGGGCATGACCCTGGAGGTCAACCGCTTCGACTTCTACTCCTTCCTCTCGGGCCTGGGGGTCTACCACGAAACAGTGGAGGGGCTCTTGGAGGGCCGCAGCCTGACCTACCTGGAGCCACAGGAGTTGGACAAGCTGGGATACCAGGGCCTGCCCCTGCCCCGGGGCAGCGATGAACGCCTCCTGAGCGCCTGGAGCCGTTGGTTCGGCGGTTTCTTCAGCCAGCAGCGTCTGGGGTCCACCCTGCCCGAGGCCCAGGAGAGAGCCTGGGCCGCCCAATACAGCATCGAGGGGGATTTTCCGCGGACATTGTGCGTTTACCATGGGTTGCGCCATCAGCCGCTGGAGACTGCGGCGGCCATTGCCAGCCGGGTGCGGCGCAAGCGCATCGCCGGTTGCGACCGCGAGCTTTTGGCCGCCTATAAGGATTCCTTCGCCTATGTGCTCAGGGTGCTGGACATTCTGGAGCAGGTTCGCCAGGGGACCTACACCCAGCTGCCCGGCCTGGAACTCAGCCGCCTGCGCAAGCCCTTTGAGACAATCGTGCACCAGAGTCAGCTCAAGGACGTTCGCCGGCTCATGGATCTGGCCCCCCGCCTGGCCCGCCTGGAGCAACGGCTCAACCCGGGCAAGCTGCTGGGCCCGCGCACCTCGGTGCTGGACAATCTGGAAAAGCTCTCCCTGTTCGGGGTGGAGCCGGGCCCCCTGTTGCAGCTTTACCTCATGGTCCTGGGCCACTCCACCATGACCCGGGTTACCTTCGGCAAGCTGCCCGAGAGTTCTTTGCATCCCCTCACCGACCAGAACAACTATCAGGACCTGGCGGAAGCGGTGGCGGTGATCCGCCTGTACCGCCTGCTCTCGGTGGCCGAGGCCGCGGCGGCCAGCCCCGGCGGCCTGAGCTCCGGCCAGGCCCGGGAGCTGTTCAGCCTCTACGACAAGGCCATCCGGGTGCTCACCGAGCATGAACTAACTTGGTTGGACATACTGGACGAACAGATCAGCCAGGTGGGCGGGGTGCAGGCCAAGGCCACCCGCAAGCTGATGAAGCTGTTTGACCTGTTCGAGCATTTGGACGACTGGCAGCGACTGGAGTTGGCCGGCCTTCGGGAAAAGGAGGCCCTGGCGGGCTTTGATCCGGCCAAGCTGGAGCGCATCGGGCAGGTCATCGAGTTGGTGCAGCAGGTGCGCCGCTTCGTGGAGCACTTTTACGCCGGCGACTCCTCGGTGCGGCCCTATTTCTTCAGGGCCCTGCTTACCTGCGAGTTGCATGGCACCGGCCGGCTGCTGCCCAGCCTGGGCACGGCGGCCAGCTTCACCCTGCTGTGGATTTGCGTGCATCTGAGCGAGAAGCATCTGATCAACTTCAACCCCCTGCTGGCCGACGGGGACGAGGCCGAGCTGGCCCCGCGCCTGGCCAAGCTGCGCCGGGCCCTTTTGGCATTTTCGCCCCAGCGGCTCCCCCCCGGCCAATTGGGCCGGCTGCGGCGGAGTCTTGCCGCGGGGGGCGAGGCCTATCTGGGCGATTCGGGCATCTACCTGGCCTTGGACCCGGCCACCGGGGCCTTGGTGCCGCATTTCATGGACCCCCACCAGGAGTTGGCCAGGCTCGGCCAACTGGTGAACCAAACCCAGAGCCAGCCCCTGGGCCAGGTTCCGGCCCGGCGCTTGGAGGAGATGGACCGCTGCTGTTACGAGATGGAGCGCTTTCTGGCCGCACAGCCCCAGCCCCATCCCCGGGAGCTTGGCGACATGGCCGGGGGCCTGGAAGAGCTGCGGGCCCGCCTGGAGCGCTATCTGCTGGATGAGCTTATGGTGCTCACCCATTTCGCCGGCAACCTGGGCCGCCTGCTCCGCCGCTGCCCCAGGCTCATGGGAAGGCTGCTTCCCCAGGCGGCGGGCCACCCCATGACCCGCCGCCGCCTGGCCGCGGCGGGCAAACTCAGCGCCGTGGACCTGCGCCGCCTGGAAGGCTTCCAGGACATGCAGCTCAGTCACGAAATGGCCCGCCAGGAGTTCGGGGCCGCTGCGGCGGGCATCGTGGGGGGCACCCCCTTGCAGTTCCAGCGCCTCACTTCCAGCCTGGCCCAGCTCTTGGACGTGCAGTCTTACCTGGGCCGCCTGATGATGCTTTCGGTCTTGCTCTACGAGGAACAGGAGCCCCCCCGGCTCGAGGCCCTGGACGCCTCGCCCATGCTGGCCCACCTGGACCTGGGCGCCAGCCAGCTCCGGGACCTGGCCTTTTTGCTGGAGCACCAGGACCTGTTTCGCCAGACGGTCATGGGCGAGGCCTGCCTGGTGGGCCTGCAACCCTTGTTGGATTGCAACGATCCACCCATGGTGGAGGTGCTGTTTCTCTTGGCCGTGGTCTGTGGCGGAGCCCGGCGGGAGGGCTACCTCACCGAGGACCTCCTGGAGCGTTACTTCCACCTGCTGGATCTGCTGCGCCGGCTGGGGGCCAAGCGCGCCCCCGCCCGCCAGGCCCAGGACGAACTGGTGGCCGACAACGCCCGCCGCCGCCTGGCCCTGGAGCGCTATCTGGAGGTGCAGGCCGAGGGAGCCCCGGCGGCCAGCCTGCGGCACTTGGTGGAAAACACCCGCCTGCCCGCCCAGGGGCGCGAGACCTGGGAAGCGCGGGGCCGGGTGCTCACCGGCATAAACCGCCTGTTGCAGCTAAGGGGGCTGATGCTGGTGGACTCCCAGGACCTGTTCATGCTCGACAACGAGGTTCCGCTCAAATACATCTACCGGCTCAAGGCCCTGCACTCGGTGGGGGTCACCCATTTCGAGCGCGACCTCTACGAAGGCCGGAGGGTGCTACGGGGGCTGGAGCAGCTCAGTCCGAGGGTGCAGGATTTTTTGTCGCAGGCCCTAAGCGACAGCGCCCGTCCGGTGCGCCTGGCCTTTTTCGCCCCGGCGGCCGAGCGCCTCACCTACGCCAACCAGATAAGATTGCTGGTGCTGGGCCTGGCTGCGGCGGACCTGGTGCCCCGGGAGGAGGGCCAGCCGGTGACGGTGAGCTTCGCCCCACTGGCCTTGGTAATGGACCGCAAGTTCGAGATGATCAACGAACTGGTCAGCGCCCTGGACGCCGAGGCCCTGGTGGGGCGTCCCCAAGGGCTGAAACGCCTGGTGGGGGCCCGGGAGGGCCTGGTGCTCGTCTTGGACCCGGATGGCGGCGAGGTGAGCCTGGCCGTGGCCGATCCCCGGCGCCTGGACCGCAAGATCGAGGCGGTGCGCCGGGCGTCGAGCCCGGGCAAGCTCAAGCGCTTGTATCACGAGGAGCTTAAGAAACTCAGCCTGAGCGCGCAGCGCAACGCCGATTACCAGCAGCGACTGGAAGAGGCCTTTCAAGCCAGCTTGGAGCGCCTGGGGGGCCAGATGTTGGAGCGGGTGGGCAGTTCCATGGCCGCGGTTAACGACCTGGCCCGCCTGGACGAGCTGTTCAAGGCCGCCTGGGAACAAGGGCAGGAGCTTCCCCTGGGGCCGGACCGCCAAGGCAGCCTGCGCGACTTGTTCGAGATGAACGCCGAGCGCCTGCGGGCCCAGGTGCTCTCCCGCCTGACCACCCGCCTGGAGCGGGTGGGCAGCTTTGCCGAGTTGGACGAACTGTGGCAACGGGCAAAAGGCCAACTAAGGGACCAAAGCCGCTATCTGGGCCAGTCTTTCCAGTTGGAGGTGTCGCGGCGCTTCGACCGCCGGGCCCAGGAGCTGAGGGGGCGCGCCCGCGCCACCTTGTAGTCGGCGGCTTCGCCAGACGGCGCTATGCTGCGTTGCGGGCAGCGCTCGCCTCCTCGGCGTATTAGCATATACGCCTGCGGGTTTCGCTTGCCCGACGCCTTGCCTAGCGCCGCTTGGCAAACCCGCTGGTGGGGCGGTTCCCAAGAAAATCTAAGTCAAGGCCAGGGCCGTTAAGCGGGGTGCTGTTTACTTGCCGCCGTAACGCTCCCAGTGCAGCAGGTTGTCCAGGGCCCGCTTGGGCACGAAGTGCTTGCCGCTTTCATCGCGCCAATACCGAATGACCTCCTTGCCCTGGTCTCCGGGCTCCAGGTCCACGGCCACCGGCTCCTCGGCCGGGCGGCCCAGGGCGATCACCGAATCCAGCTTCAGCTCCGGGGGCAGTCCCAGCAGTTTGGCGGCCCGGGGGGCGTTGACGCTGCGTATCCAGCAGGAGCCCACCCCTTGGTCAACGGCCAACAGGAGCATGGCCATCACCGCCGCGCCCAGGTCGAAGTCGCTGCCGATGGGCGGGAGGTACTCCTGGCGCACGCACACCACGATGTAGGCGGTGGGGCGGTGCTGGGGATCAGGGGTGCCCACCGGGGCGGTGTAGGCGGCCCATTTGAGGCAGTCGAAAATGTCCTCGCGGACCCCGGGCTCGGTGACCACCACGTATTCCAGGGGTTGCAAATTGGCCGCCGCCGGGGAAAGGCGGGCCGCTGCCACCAACTCGCGCAGCAGGGCCGGGTCCATGGGGTCTTGGGCGAAGCTGCGCACCGTGCGCCGGGCCAAGATGGCTTGACGGGTTTCCATGTTGCCCTCCTTAAAGAATCCACCAGGCCAGGGCCAATACCCCGGCCAGCCAGAAGTTGAAATCCACCAGCGCCTCGCTCATGGCCCCGGGCAGCATGTCCCGCCGGGAGTGGACCCGTTGCATCAGGGCCATCCCTGCGATGGGCGCCAGCAGCAAGAAACACAAAACCGCCGGGGGCCCGGCCAGGGGAGCCAGGATCATCAGCAGGGCCAGGGCGGCCAAGAGCCAATTGACCAGGCGCAGGGTGACCGCCTCGCCAAGCATGATGGGAATGGTCTCCTTGCCCACCACCAGATCGCCCTGCACATCCAGCACGTCGAAGACGGCGCAGCGGCAAAACACCAGCACCGCAGTGTAGACCATGGCCAAGCCCAAGGCCAGAGGGTGCCAGACCTCGAGGCTAACCGCGGGCAACAGGGCCACCACCACCGCCCAGGCCCCAGCGGCGCTGGCCGTCTTGGAACCGGGAATGTCCTTGAGGCTGGCGAAGCCCAGGCGGTCCCGCAGGGCCCGGGGCACCACCGGCACCGAGTAGAGGATGCCCAAGAGGCTCATGAGACCCACGATGATAAAAGGCAGCAGCCCCAGCAGGGCGCAAAGGGCCAAGGCGGCGGCGGCGCTGAACACCCCCGAGCCGATCAAAAACCCCCGGTGCTTGGCCAAAAAATGGGCCCGGTCCGGGTCGTTGTATTGCCCGGCCTCCTTGTCCAGAAAGTGGTTGAGGATGTGCATGGCGTAGATATAGAAAAAGGCGGCCGCCGCCAGGGCCGGATGGGGGGCCAGGCCCTGCAGCAGGCTGGCCGCGCAGGCCATGCCCACCGCGCCCAGGGCCACCAATAGCTGGCTACGCACGAAGAAGCGGAACACCCGGCGCAGCAGGTAGGAGCCGCCGCCCTCGCGTTCGCTACGGATGGCCACCAGTTCCCTTAGCACCCGCTTGATGAGCCAGTTGGGGGTGGAGGCCCCGGCGGTGACACCCACCAGGTCCAGACGGGCCAGCTGCTCCCGGGGCAGCTCCTCCTCGGTCTCCACCGCGAACACCGGCTTGTTTGACTCGGCGGCCACCTGGGCCAGCCGCTGGGTGTTGCCGCTGTTGCGCCCGCCTACCACCACCACCCCGTCCACCTCGTGGGCCAGGCTTTTCACCTCGTCCTGGCGGCGGTGAGTGGCCTCGCAGATGGTTTCATGCACCTCCACCGGGCCGAAGCGCCGGCCCAAGGCCCTCACGATGGCCGCGAAGTTCTCGCTGGTCTGGGTGGTTTGGGCCACCACCACCACCTCGCGCAGCTCGGGCAGCTCGGCCACTTCTCCGGGCCGGGAAACCACCCGTCCCCGGCTCTGGGCATGGCCCAACAGGCCCACCACCTCCGGGTGGCTGGCGTCGCCCACGATGATCACCTCGGCCCCGCGCTTGGCCGCCCGGGCGATGATGGCCTGCACCCTTATCACCCGGGGGCAGGTGCCCTCCACGATCTGGCTGAAGCCGGCCTGCTTGAGGCGGGCCTTGTCCTGGGGCGGCACCCCGTGGGCCCTTATGATCACCGTGCCGCCGGACACGCTGCCCGGCGGGGGCACCTCCTTGAGCACCTGGATGCCCTTGCTGGCTAGAAGCTCCAGCACCTGGGGGTTGTGGATCAAGGGGCCGTAGGTAAACACCGGGCCCTGGGCGTGGTGGGCCTGGGCCAGGGCCAGCTCCATGGCCCGGCGCACTCCCATGCAAAATCCGGCGTGGCGGGCCAGGCGAACCCTCATGCCGCTTGCTCCCGCTCCAGGAAAAAACGGTCGCACAGGGCCCACAGGGGCTCCAGTTCGCCACAGGCCCCGGCCTGGCGGCGGAACTGGGAGGCGCCGGGCAGGCCCCGGGAATACCACATCATGAATTGGCGCACGAAGTGCACCGCGTGGCCCTCGCCCCCCAGGCTTCGGGCCAGCTCCAGGTGCTCGGCCAGGGCCTGGCGCTTCATGGCCGGGGTCACCGGCTGGGGCTCGCGCCCGGCCAGCCGGGCGGCGGCCCGGTGGAATATCCAGGGGTCGCCCATGGCCCCCCGGCCGATCATCACCGCCGCGCAGCCGGTTTCGGCCAGCATGCGCACCGCGTCCCGGCCGCTGGTCACGTCGCCGTTGCCGATCACCGGCACCGGACACCAGGAGGCCAGGCGCTTGATGGCCGCCCAGTCGGCCCGGCCGGAAAAGCCCTGGCGGGTGGTGCGGGCGTGCAGGGTGATGGCCCGCGCCCCGGCCTTGACCAGGCGCGGCACCAACTCCTCGGTGATGTCGTGGCTGGGGCCCAGGCGGATCTTGACGCTCACCGGCAGGGCCGAGGCCTCGGCCACCGCGGCCATGATCTCCACCGCCCTGTCCGGGTCTTCCAACAGGGCGCTGCCCGCGCCGGGGCGGCGCACCTTTTTGGCGGGGCAGCCCATGTTCACGTCCAGGGCGTCCACCTCCAGGCGGCTGGCAATGGCGGCGGCCTGGGCCATCTGCTGGGGGTCGGCCCCAAAGATCTGCAAGACCAGGGGCCGCTCGCCGGGCAGGATCCGGGTGAGGCGCAGGGTTTGGGGCTGGTGGCGCAACAGGCCGGGCGCGCTGACCATTTCGCTGTAGACCATGGACGCGCCGGCCCGGCGGGCCATTAGCCGGAAGGCAGGGCCCGACACCCCGGCCATGGGCGCGGCCACGAATGGTGTTTGCAGTGTAAGCCCCAGTAGTTGCATGGGGTTGAGTCTACCTTAGGCCTTTTGAACTGTAAACCGGGCCCGCGAGGGAGTCGCTTGACATGCGGGCGGCCAAGGACGAACATTTAAACGGCCCCAAACCTTGGATGGCGGGAGGACGTAAAAGTGAGTGGTTCCAGCGGCCAACAGGCCGTCTTCGGGCCGGTGCCCAGCCGCAGGCTGGGCCTGAGCCTGGGGGTGGATTTGGTCTACCCCAAGACATGCCCCCTGGACTGCATTTACTGCGAGCTGGGGCGCACCACCGCGCACACCGCCCAGCGGGGCCTGTTCCGCGACGCCGACGAGGTCTTGGCCCAGGTGGAAAAGCGCCTGGCTGAGATGGAGACCCCGCCGGACTTCGTGACCCTGGCCGGCAGCGGCGAGCCCACCCTGCACCTGGATTTGGGCCGGATAATAGCCGAGCTCAAGCGTATCAGCCCCTGCCGGGTGGCGGTGCTCACCAACGGGGTGCTGTTGGCCGACCCCCAGGTGCGCCGGGACCTGGCCCTGGCCGACGTGGTTATCCCCAGCCTGGACGCGGTCACCCAGGAAATATTTGAGTGCATCAATCGGCCCGCGCCTGGGATTATAATAGAGGACGTCATCGCGGGCCTTAAAGCCTTTGCCAAAGGCTTTGGGGGACGCCTGTGGCTGGAGGTGCTCTTGGCCGCCGGGATCAACGACAGCCCGGAGCACTTGGCCGCCCTGGCCACCACGGCCCGGGACATCGGCCCGGAGTTGGTGCAGCTCAACACGGTTATCCGCCCTCCGGCGGTGGCCGGGGTGGGGGCCCTTTCCCTGGAGCGGCTGGAGGAGATCGCGGCGGGCTTCGGCCTTCCCTGCACGGTCACCGCCCCGCCACGGGCGGCGGCGGCCGGCGACCGGGGCGACCTGGAGCGCCAGGTTTGCGAAATGACCCGGCGGCGGCCCTGCACCATCTCCGACGTGGCGGCCATGGCCGGGGTGGAGCCCGGCCGGGCCGAGAGGCTTTTGCACGAGTTGGCCCGCCAGGGCAGGGTGCGGGCCGAAAATTTCGGGGGCGAGACTTTTTACCGCGGCGTGTAGGGTCAGCAAGAAAGGCGAGGCATGAGAGAATCCTCCGTTAGCCCGGAAATGGCGGATAAAAGCAAGCTCTACCTGGGCCTGGACGTTGGCTCGGTCAGCTTGGACACGGTGGTGCTGGACGCTGACGGCCAGATGCTTTTGGCCGAATACACCCGCACCCGGGGCCGGCCCCTGGCCGTGGCCGCCGAGGTGCTGGGCCGGGTCCTGGAGCGCTTTGGCCGGGAGTCCTTCGCCGCAGTGGCGGTCACCGGCAGCGGAGCCCCCACCGTGGCCCCTCTGTTGGGAGGGGAGGTGGTGAACGAGATCATCGCCGCCGCCCGGGGGGTGCAGCGGCTCTGCCCCCAGACCCACACCATCATCGACATGGGCGGCGAGGACGCCAAGCTGATCCTGGTGAGCCCCGGGTCCGGCGGCCAGTTGCGCATCGAAGACTTCGCCATGAACACCATGTGCGCGGCGGGCACCGGCTCCTTCTTGGACCAGCAGTCCCACCGGCTACAGCTGACCATCGAGCAGTTTTCCGAGATCGCCATGGGCAGCGCCAACCCGCCCCGCCTGGCCGGGCGTTGCTCTGTCTTCGCCAAGAGCGACATGATCCACTTGCAGCAGGAAGCCACCCCGGACTACGACATCGTGGCCGGCCTGTGCTTCGCCATGGCCCGCAACCTCAAGTCCAACATAGCCAAGGGCAAGAAGGTGGTGCCGCCGGTGGCCTTCATTGGAGGGGTGGCGGCCAACCAGGGGGTGCACCGGGCCCTCAAGGAGATCCTGGGCCTGGAGGAAGGCGAGCTGTTGGTTCCGCCGGATTTCGGCTGCGTGGGAGCCCTGGGCGCGGCCCTGTTCGTCCAGGACAAGGGCTTGGTTGCCCCTCTGGCCGGGCTGGAGGCCTTGGAGCAGCGAGCGGCCGAGACCGCCTCGGAAACCAAGCGGCTGCCCAGGCTCAAGCTGGGAGACCACCACCGCGACAAGGACCTGCAAAAGATCCGGGTCCCGGAAGGACATCTGACCGGCTACCTGGGGGTGGACGTGGGCTCCATCTCCACCAACGTGGTGGTCATCGATGAAAAGGGCCGGGTGCTCTCCAAGCAATACCTGCTCACGGCGGGGCGCCCCCTGGAAGCGGTCAAGGAGGGCCTGCGCCTGGCCGGGGCCGAGATCGGCGACCGGGTGACCATCCTGGGGGCGGGCACCACCGGCTCGGGCCGCTACCTCACCGCCGACTTCATCGGGGCGGACATCGTGCGCAACGAGATCACCGCCCAGGCCACCGCCGCCGCCCACATCGACCCGGAGGTGGACACCATCTTCGAGATCGGCGGCCAGGACTCCAAGTACATCTCCCTGGAAAACGGGGCCATCGTCGATTTCATGATGAACAAGGTCTGCGCGGCGGGCACCGGCAGCTTTCTGGAA
>Ga0180009_10001138_pt1 | contig 33203 bp, 27 predicted proteins | sample OS_PC_MetaG_FD_123537 | JGI IMG/M metagenome (GOLD analysis project Ga0180009, IMG submission 123537) | Groundwater microbial communities from the Aspo Hard Rock Laboratory (HRL) deep subsurface site, Sweden - OS_PC_MetaG | ecosystem: Environmental > Aquatic > Deep subsurface > Groundwater...
ATGTACGTATAAATATATTACTTACACAATAAAATTAAGCAAAAATAACACATAATTTCAGCAACAACAGGATATCAGTGTTGTATTTTTTGTTTAAAGTGTACGCTTTATCCGATTTTCAGGTTCATAAATGAACCCGTTTTGTAAAACACCAGAATTCTGTCGTTAACATATTTTTGACTGCTGGACGAATAATAGACTATCAGGAAAACACACTGTGAAAACAGGAATGGCACGGAACAGACTGAATTTTAATGCTTGCCGCCAGAATCCATGACGATAGATGACACTCCCCAATGGGTTGATCTTCACCTGCATACCAATGTGTCAGACGGGACACTATCACCGGGTGAACTCGTTGATTTAGCTGTTTCCCAAAACTTCAAAACAATCGCCATCACAGATCATGATACCATTGATGGTCTCAAAGATGGGATCAATGAAGGCGTCAGGAAGAAACTGGGTGTGATTGCTGGCATAGAGATCAGTTCAAAATATTCTAATGGCACGCAACATATATTGGGTTTTGGCATTGACATTTCCAATCCCCGGTTTCTGGACAGCTTGCATCAGTTTCAATTTGTCCGAAAAAAAAGAAACATCAATATTATTATAAAATTACAGTTGCTGGGAATTGACATCTCAGTGGCTGAAATGACCAACGACTACCCCATGATTCATAGCCTGGGACGTCCGCATATTGCTTCGATTCTGGTAAAAAAGGGCGTTGTAAAAACCATGAATGATGCCTTCACCCAATATTTGGGGAAAAATGGAAAAGCGTTTGTTGGCAAAGATGTGTTGACTGCTGCCGAAACAATTCGTTTAATTCATGATGTGGGAGGAATAGCAATCCTGGCGCATCCATCCACACTTAATCTTTCTGGACGCTTACTGGTTGACCAAATCGAAATGTTGATAACCCATGGGCTTGACGGAATCGAGGTTTACTCTTCTGCCCATGAGCACGAGCAGATTCAGCTGTATCGAAGCATCTGCATAAAAAATGACCTGCTGATTTCTGCAGGATCTGATTTTCACGGCAGTAACAAGAAGAATGTCGCTTTTGGAATCTGCAATAACGGAAACAAAGTCACAACAGAAATGGTATCAAAGCGATTGATCGATTTGTCGATAACCCGTTTATCAGAGGAAAGAGCGACTGATCGGGAATTTAATAACCACCATACATTATGAAACGATGAGCTCAATTATTAAAACAGTATCTTACGAACCAAATGAAACAAAGAAATTTCGAGAAAAACTGGGTGAACATCTTGGGATTCATCTTCTGACAGTTGTCCTTTCCCAGGGGGAGAAAATCGAGGGTGTTTTATCCGAGGTGGGTGTCGATTTCTTTGTACTCATTGTTGACGACTATGATGTTATCATACCCATCGCCAATGTTCTGTATTTCAGATATTCCCATTAGTGTCGTGTCATGTCTCGACTATCGCTTCGATTCCTCAGAAATCAGGGGAACCCTTAGCGAGACCAAGTCCCCTGATTTCTGCTGTTTCTGACATTGGACAGTTGACTTGACACCAGTGATGCGCCGCACACGACTTGACGTATTGGCTCTGGAATTATAGGCAGGATGTCAGATAGTCACAGGTTTCCAAAATTTCTTCTCAGTTGATTACTTGCCGGCCAGCGTTAACAGAAATCCGGCGGGTGCACATAGCATGACGGTTTAAAAAGTTCCTGTGGCTGCCAATAACCAATTTGAGGGACGCTCAGCACAGACAACCTGCATAAAGGGACTCTGCTGAGAAAATTGACTAAATGGCAGTCGACCCGCCATCGACAATCAGGGTTTGACCGGTTATGTAATCCGATGCGGCTGAGGACAAAAATAGCACCGGGTGCACGACATCAATGGGTTCCGCAATTCGTCCCATTGGAATGTACTTGACAATCTGACTGTAAAACTGATCGTTGGACCAGAAAGGCTTGCTGAAGTCAGTTCTCACCATCCCTGGAGCGACAGCATTTACCTGTATATTCACCATCGCGAGTTCTGAGGCCAGCACACGGGTCATCATTTCAATAGCAGCTTTGGCAATTCCATAGATCCCCATCCCTGGAGCCGCTCTTCGCGCAGCCACAGAAGTGATACTGACGATTTTTCCGCTTTGATTCTCCTTCATCAGCATGGCGGCTTTTTTTGAACAGAGAAAGGTTGCGTTCAGGTTCGAATCGATGATCTTGGTCCACAATCCCAGGTCTGTTTCTATGGTTGAGGCTGTCATTAGATTCATGCCGACATTGTTGATCAGAATATCCAGCCTGGAATATCTCTCAGATATCTGACTCATCAAGCCATCGATCTCGGATTCTTTGGCTACATGGCACTGGACCGCCATTAAACGATCCCCTCCTTTCAGAAGCGCAACGGCTTTGTCCAGTCCCTCCTGTTTTCTTCCACAGATAATAACATTTGCGTTTTCTTCGAGAAGTTTCTGCGCAATTTCAAAACCGATGCCGCGACTGCCGCCGGTTACCAGGACAACTTTATCCTTCAGACCATACGAAATTTGATTCATCTATGCCTCTATGATTAAACGGGGTCTCGACATCTGCGTTCGCAACAGGTTCAATGGATGCTGTAACAGAGATTTGCAGCAGTCAGAGATGTAAGATAGAACGAACAATTCAAGCTGTGATAAAAAAAGATAGCAGTTTTATCGGATAAAATCTAGGCAACTTTTTCCATGCCCACAACTCTCATCGCCCATATTTCTTGATTCAAAAGGAGTTCCAACGGATGGGACGCAAAGCGTGTCTTTTTTTTTGAAATACAAGAATGGTTCCCCCGAAATTAAATCGTTCAAACTGATATTCACAGGTTTCAAGCAGTTTAAAGGACCCTTGAATCTCTACGGGGGTCTGTTTGAGTTCATGCTGCCACTCTTTTCCCTTCCATAGAATCAGGTATCCATCCGATTTAAGGAAAAACCGGCTATACCCAAATATATCCTTTATTTGATCAAATGCTCTTGATACAATGAAATTCAGAGAATCTTGATGGTGATGAGATGCCATCATGGTCTCCAAACGCTCGGAAATCGGATGCAGATTTATTAACTTCAGTTTTGCCTTGATAAACTCCTGAAACCCTATTTTTTTGTTGGATTTATCCACTGATAGCAGGTGCAATGACGGATTGTTGATCAGCAGCAGAATTCCAGGAATTCCAGCGCCAGAGCCCATATCCAGCACAGAGCCTGTAAAAGGGGATTGCAGAGTGGAGCCGATTGCTGTCTTATATACCGCCAGGGAGTCAAACAGATGCTTGACAATCATCTGTTCTGGATCTTGAATGGCGGTCAGATTGATTTTTTGATTCCACTGCAAAAGAATCTCAAAATATTGGTCAAATCGGGATACACTTTCTTTTGAAAAGGTAAGATTCGGGTACTCTTTTTTTAAATCTGCTGTGATTTGGACTGTTTTTCGCATAAACCTCGCTTAACAACGGAAAGATTAGTGAATTTTCCAATCATTGTAGGCTATTATTTCTGATTTTAGAGAAATTTTCAATTGAGACATGGCTGCAATTGATCTTTTCGCCTGATGTTTTCTGCCAAAACCGGCCAATGAAGCCATTTTCCAACACAGACAGGTATGGCAGTGATATTTGGTCAATGGAATCACCGAAAAATCGTGTTGACCATTCGAAATACCCCTAACCTGTTGCATAGGGATAAATTTTAACGAATATTTGTTGTTCCCGCTACTCGCCAACAAAAAACGGAGCCAGTGATGGCAAAAGAAACTGCTGAAGAAATGGATTTTGATGATTTGGATGACCTGGATCTGGATGATGCTGATTTCGATCTGGATGGTGATTTGAATCTGGACAGCGATATGGACCTGGGAGAGGATTTGGATCTGGATAGTGACAAGAACATCGACCAGGCAAATGGAAAAGACAGTGCGTTAGACCTGGGAGAAGATCTGGACCTGGGAGAGGACATGGACCTGGGGGAAGACATGGATCTGGGTGCTGATATGGACCTGGGGGAAGACATGGATCTGGGAGAGGACATGGATCTGGGCGCTGATCTGGACCTGGACACCGACATGGACCTGGAAGAGGACATGGATCTAGGTGATGGGTCTTCGGAAGAGGGAGACACAGGAGACCCGCAGGTTTCTGAAAGCAATGATCTGGATCTATCTGCTCTTGAGGATGAATTAGGTCTGGAAGAATCTGACCGTGTTAAAACACCTGACTTTGAGAAAATCAGGGATGTTGAGTCAGATGATGACCTGGAAAGGGAACTTGCCAGTCTGGGAAGTTCTATCAGCCCTTCTTCCGGTAAAAAGACTAAAACAACCAAATCCGATATTGATGATTCTGATCTTCTGGACGATGGCGATGACTTCTTAGCAGATATGCCAGATGGTGATTCTGACCTGGATCTCGACGAGGATTTGACCCTGAATGATGATCTACTCGAAGATGACCTTGAGGAAGATCTCTCATTGGAAAATGAGATTCTGGGCGAACCTGATGAAGACGATTCGATGGAAACCGATTCAGCCTTTGAATCAGACGAGATTTCTCTTGATGATGCCATGGATACAGATTTGGATAGTATCGATGCTGATTTGGATCTGGGTAGTGATTTCGACAGCGATTCCTCAATCATGGAAGAACAGGAAGCGTCTAATGACGATGAAAAGGAGACCCTGGATCTGGAACTGTCATTGGGAGATGATCTGGATGATATGGAAAGCGAACTTTCCATGGATGATGAAACATCATTTTTATCTGAGGATATTTCCCTTGATGAAAGTGAAGAGGATCTTACTCAAAGTATTGTATTGGACGAATCGATGGAAGTGACAGATCTGGATCCGGATGGAATAGATGAACGCGAGACAGAATTAACAGAACTGGATGAGGATTTTCCTGATCTGGATACAATGGAAGAAACATCAGACGACTACGACGATGGTGATACCGATGACCTGTCCTTATCGGATGATCTGGAACCCGGCGAGTCTGTCATTGAACTCTCAGATTTTCCTGTTGAAGAAGATGTTGACCTGGGAGCAGATATGTTTTCGGATGATATCATCGACGAGGAGAGTATTGAACTGAGTGAGCTGGAAGAAATGGATGAGAACGGTTTTATGGAAGATTCGGATATGGATCTCTCAGAACCGATGGATGACAATCAATCTTATTTTGTCAGTTTGAGTGAAGAAAAACCGATCCGGCTGGATACAAAAACCCAGGAGACTGCATCCGAAAAAAAACCGGGAACCCTTATCGGTAAAGAATTGCTCTTTAAACTGACGCATCAGTTGAGGGTTGAAATCGGACAGGCGAATCTTAAAGGAGAAGATATTGCCAGTTTGACATACGGATCTGTCATTGAGCTGGATCGAAAAAAAGGAGAACCCGTCGATATCATCCTGGGCAGCAAAGTGATCGCAAAAGGTGAGGTTGTTCAGATTAATGAGGAACAACTCGGTGTTCGCATTACGCGAATAAATTATTAATACATGTTTATATTATTATAGAATGAAGAATATTTGGTTATCCAAAACAAGTTCAGCTCTCCTCGGATAATGGAATAACCACTCAATTTAAGGGTCTCAGAAAGATATGGTCACTCCAGCTGAAATTAAACCGTATGATATCACCGGTGGTGAGATAGTCCAGTATGGCTATTATGCAGCTCTAGAAGTGGTTTTTAATCAATTTCTCAATGAATTGGAAACCTATTTTTTTGATGAGTTTAATACATCCCTGGAATTCAACTATAATATCAGTACCGGGATGAAATTTAAGAAATACCTGGAGCGTATTCAAAAACCCCAGCCCATTTTTTTGTTCAATCTGTATCCGCTGGTTGGCGAATGCCTGCTGGTCATGGAAAATCGAAGTGCTAATCTGTTGCTGGCCAGGGATAGTCTGAATCAATACAGGAAACTGTCTGTTAACAATCAGTTTTTGCTGAATGCAGATAATTCAAAGCAGATACAGATAATTATAGATCATTTGCTGAGCCTCTTCAGTGATTGTTGGAACAATATCCTACCAGTTAAAAGCCAGTTGAAAAAACTGGTGTCGAATAAAATTAAGGCCAGGGTGATGTCACCCGTCGAAGCCTGTGTCATTGTCAGAATCAACTTAAAGCAGAATCATTTTTCAACCTACTGGGAATTTTGTTTTTCCGATTATCATCTAGACCAGGTTATCAAGAAGCATGGATCGAAGCTTTTGCTGCATGGAAACGGAGAGGCCATGGAAAACCAGCTGACGCGAAAACACTATACAGAACTATTGCTGGAAGAGTCTCATTATCGACTGACCGGTGTGCTGGGAGAACTGCACATTTCTGAAAATGATTTGCTCGACAGCTATCACAACCAGACCGTGATTCCCATTCGAAACGACATCAGCAATAATGTTATCGTGGCGGTGAACGAAACACCACTTCTGTCTGCCAGCGCAGGTACGACAAATGATTGTCTCGCACTGCAGATCAATGGTAAGTATGAAAGCAAAAAAGTCGAAGAAAAAGCGAAACATAAATCATTCGCCAAACTTGAATTTCCTGATGGTTCAATATAATCTGTTCAAACCCCCAGACTGGAAAATCGATTTCCCCATCGGACTTTCCCACACCAACCTGCTTCCCATCAGCATATATTTGCCGACATTAACATGTTCATACGCGTAGCGCGTGGATAGCATGGACATCCATTATTGACACTTTGCCGGGTTAACTGTCAGGATAGGCGAAGTTTGAGACGGTTAGTCTCTAGTGTGACAGTGTTCAATCAACCCACCGAAGTCGTGCTGTTGATGAATACAATTGGCCCACATCTCCTGTGGTGATTTCATAACCAGAAAGCAGCCTCGGCAAATTCGAACACCGCTTTCCTTTTTTTCAGGAATTGTAGATGCGTTTTTTATTGATTAATCCTTTCTGTCCGATATCAGAAGGGCCGACACCGCCCTTGGGAATTGCCTTCCTGGGAGCTGCACTGGAGCGGGCGGGAATAGAAGTGAAAGTTCTGGACCTTGTGGTGACAACATACTCACTGGAAAAAATGGCATCACTCCTGGAAAATTTTAAACCCGATATAGTCGGTTCTACATCTGTTACCATGACTTTTCTGGACGCAATCAGTGTTATCGGAGATGTCAAAAAACTCAATCCATCTATCTTAACCGTGATGGGGGGTCCTCATGTCAGTTTTTGTGCTGCCGACACACTCAATCAATACCCGGAATTGGATTTGATCGCTATCGGAGAGGGCGAAGAGACGATTGTCGAGCTCGCTGAAGAGGCTCAACGATCACGTAACTGGTCAGAAATAAAAGGGATTGCTTTTCGCCAGGGCGATACAGTATCAATCACACCCGCGAGAGAGCTGATCGATGTCGATTCACTTCCCCTCCCAGCCAGGCATTTGGTTCCCCTGGGCAAGTACCGGGCCTTGAATACAGCAGTCAGCATGACAACCAGTCGCGGGTGTCCATGTCGCTGTATCTTCTGTATCGGTCGAAAAATGGTCGGAGCAAAGGTTCGCTATCGTGATCCCCAGCATGTTGTCGACGAACTGGCCTTCTTATCGACCCTTGGCTTTCCACAGGTCAATATTGCCGATGACCTGTTTACTGCTAAAAAAAGCCATTGTATGGCCATTTGTGATGAAATAATCAGACGCAACCTGAAGATAAAATGGACATCTTTTGCCAGGGTCGATACGGTATCCCTCGAAATTCTCCAGAAGATGAAAGCAGCCGGCTGCACAACCATCAGTTTTGGCGTGGAGTCAGCGAATACAGAGATTTTAAAACGGATTAAAAAAGGGATCACGCTCCCAAAAGTCATCAAAGCCATTGAAATGTGCATCAAAGTCGGTATTGACCCCCATGTCTCATTTATACTGGGACTCCCTGGAGAAACGCCTGAAACCCTCAAGGAGACCCAGGCGTTTGGTGAAGTCCTGCATGAACTTGGTGGTTCATACGGATTTCACCTGTTGGCACCATTCCCTGGAACGGCCATCTGCGATGAAAATGAAAAATACGATTTAACCATCCTGACTCGGGACTGGTCACAATATCACGCCAACAGAGCCATCGTTGAAACTGCAGCGGTGAAGAAAGAGATGTTGAATGAGATTGCGGAAAGTTGGGATTCAGCTGTCATCTCAAAAATCGAGAATATGAGACAGCAGATAGCAAAGGGGGAAGCATCCGATGATGATGCATGGCAGATTTACAATTTTGAGCGGTTTGTATTTCTATACAATCTGATGATAAACGGCACCATTGAGGCAAACGGGTCCTGGTACAATGGACAGGAACCCTCTGGGGAAAATGATGCTCTGCAGACCCTGGCGGATAGAATTTTTCAACAGACCAATAAATCACGGGATGAGACTCTGGACCTGCTTCAAGATCTGGTGCTCCGGAAAGGGTTGAATCTTGTGCAGGAAAAGGGAAAAATCAGCTGGACCTGGAACGAATATATTGCCTGACAGCTTAGGTTTCATCCTGGGTTGTCACGCGGTAGGCTTTAACAGATGCAACGGCATTCAGCTTAACAAGGATTTTTTCCAGCTGCTCGTTGTTATCGACCTTTATTGTGATAAACTGTTCTGTATATTCGTCGATCATCTGCAGGCTGTTTTTGACCAGAACCACTTTGAAACTGGCCAGGGTTTTCATGATCTGAAGACTGGTCTTTATCTGACTATTGAATTTCAGACGTATGCGAACGGGCAGCTTTTCTGAACTCGATTTGATCCATTCAACATCGACAAGTCTCTCTGGATTGAATCCACGTGCTCTGATATTTTCACAATCGGACATGTGAATTGAAACCACCTGCCCCTGGGTGACGATTCCTACAATATCATCCCCTTTGACCGGGTTGCAGCAGTTGGCATACTTCACCTGCATGTTTTCAACACCGGCAATCAACACGCCGGCGCGCTTTCCCGGTGAAGACAGACCGGTTTTCGGTTGTGGTTTGACAACCGTGTGATTCTTCTGGGACGCCGGGTCGAAAAGACGAAGGATCTGGTTTATATTGGCTTTCCCATAACCCAGAAGAATGTAATAACTGTGAATATCGGGATAACCGGCTTTATCGAGGAACTTCTTGAGTTCCTGTGATTTGAGAATATCCTTAAGTCGCTTTCCCAGCTTTGCTATCTGGTCCGCGAATAACTCGCGACCCAGTTTTTCAGCCTCCTGCCGTTCTTCCTTACGCAGGTGGTTCCGAATTTTGGAAAGTGCCCTGGAGGTAATCGCATATTTCAGCCAATCCCTGTGCGGCGTTTGATGGGAAGCCGTCAGTATTTCAACCTTATCCCCATGTTTCAGGATTGTCTTGATTGATGTAATCCGCCCATTCACTTTTGCCCCCGTACACATATGACCCAGTTCTGTATGGATCGCGTACGCAAAATCGATGACACTGGCACCCGCCTGTAACTTGATAATTTTTCCCTTTGGCGAGAAAACATAGACAAAATCCGAATACAGTTCCCGGGTGAATATTTCAAGAGACTCCCTTGAATCGCTGGCAAAATCCAGGCTATTCGAGAGATCATGCAACCAGGATGTGTTTTCACGGCTGTCCGCTGTTACAGAGTAGTTCTCTTTATACGCCCAATGAGCGGCAACACCTCTTTTAGCAACTTTGTCCATCTCTTCTGTGCGAATCTGGACATCAAAACCGATCCCATTCCTGTTGTAGGCATCAAGATGGAGAGACTGATAGCCGTTTGGCTTGGGAAATGAGATGTAATCTTTGAAACTCTCTGTGACCGGCCTATAGTTGCTGCTGATCAATCCCAGAACTTTATAGCAGGCATCCTTATTCTTAACGATGACCCGCACACCCAGTAGATCGTGGAGCTGATCGTATTCTACACCGTTTCTTTTCGCTTTTAGATAGATTGAATAGCGATGTTTGATGCGTACCTTTACACTGGCTTCAATCTGATGCTGCGGTAACAGCTCCACCAGTTCATCTTGAATCTGTTTTAAAAAAGACTGGTGAATTTCATCATTTTGTTTGCAGAAATCTTCAATTTCCTTTGATTCCTTAGGGTATAGGTAAGAAAAGCAAAGATCTTCCAACTCCGTTTTAATGTGAGACAGACCCAACCGCTCAGCTATTGGTGCATAGGTCTGTAAGGTTTCGCTGGCGATCTCCCGCACCTTGGTGTTGGAAAACCATTTTCCATGGCGCATTCTGACTAAACGCGCGGCAAGATTAACAAAGATTATCCGGATATCTTTTGAGGAGGCAAATATCATCTGCCGCATCTTTTCCGCAATACGTTCCTTTTCATCAGGAATGTCGGAAACCCGGAGAATCTTGTGCATCCCTTCAACAATATTTGCTGTTTCAGCCCCCATTAAATCCCGAATCTCATCCAGACTGATTTTTCCATACAGCAATATGCTGTGCAACAGACCGGATACAATACTCTGAATATCGAGCTTTAGATCGACGAGGATTTTGGCGACCTCCAGCGCTTTCTGCAGGTCGGAGGTTTGAAGAAAATTGATATACGGCTGGGATTTGGCGACCAAAACATATGCTTTCTGAATCGGACTGCAGTCGATCTGATTATCTGTATACGCCTGAAAGTCAGCGATTATATTCTCAATCCGGATCATTTTATCTATGGCCTGTCTAACCGATTCTGATGATCTGTCGTATCTGAAACGATTGGCGTACAGTAATTCATCGGATTTGAGCCTTTTTAAGACTGTTGACTATGTCATCCATATCATTTTTTTCGTCACTTTTCAAACCATGACATTCATAAATGATGACTTTCAAGAACGCATCCACCGCATCCTCCAGTTGATCGTTGACTATCTGGTAATCATATTCATCCTTGAACGACATCTCATGCTCTGCATTATCAATTCTTTTCCGCAAAGATGCGTCATCTTCTGTCCCTCTCAAAACCAACCGTTTTGACAACTCCTCGAGGGAAGGCGGCATAAAAAATACAAATATTGCATCCAGGTCCGGTAACTGTTTTAGTTGCATCGCTCCCTGAACATCAATATCCAGAACAACAATTTTCCCTTCCCTTTGAGATCGTTCAATGAACTCTTTGGAAGTCCCGTAGAAATTACCATACACTTCTGCCCATTCGAGGAGTTGATCGCCATCGATCATTTTGCGAAACTGATGCTCATCCGTAAAAAAGTAATCGACACCATTGATTTCGCCTGCTCTGGGTTGTCTCGTTGTATAGGAAATGGAGAATACCAGATTGGGCAGTACTGCTTTGGCCTTTTTAAATATCGACGTCTTTCCTGAACCACTCGGTGCCGATATAACAATGAGTTTTGATTTTGGGAACTCCATGAAAGATCGTTTCCGAATTCAATTAGCGGGGGGGGGGTTCGCTTTGGAGGAGGGTTTTCAAGGGCAAGGCCCTGAAAACCCTGGAAGGGACTTCTAAGCCGAAATTACCTCGATATCATGGTTCAATGATGTGCTGAGTGTGTTCCGAATAAAGTTCAGTGTCCCGGTCGCAGCGCTGGCGCATCCCTGGCAGGCTCCTTCGTAATTGATAAAAACCTTATCCTCTTCAATCTTGAGAATGGACAAACCGCCACCATCCGCTGCCAGCGTGGGTCGAACCTTTTCGTTCAACACGCTTTCGATTTTTTGAGCCCATTCTGCCCTGGGCAGACTGTCCAGAATCACTTCATCCTCCGCTGCATTCAATGCAGCCAGCAGTTTTTCAACACCACCGCTGACGTAGGAAACATCGGAAAACTTGTTGTCTACCAGCAGTTTGACAAAGCTGATGGTTTTTTCATCGTCGTTGTCACCATACAGGATTACCTGAGCATATGGGGGAATCTGAGAAAGATTGTCTCTCAGGTACTCGCCTGGAAAAGAGTACGCTCCGACAAGGTGACGAACCTTGTATTCCTCCTGAGAGCGAATATCCAGGATGATAGGGGGCATGTTCTTGCGTCTCTCTTTCAGGCAGACTTCCGGTTCTAGGGCGTGTTTGGAAGCTTCAAACACGTTTTTATTGGTGAATTTCATCTTTTTCCTCAATAATTACTGTTTATCATGCGCCGACTGCTACTTTTCCAGAACGGATACAACTGGCACAAACCTTCATGCGGAGATGATTCCCGTTGCTCTTTTTTACATGAACCTTCTGGAGGTTAGGCAACCACCGCTTCCGTGTTTTGTTATGAGCATGACTGACATTATTTCCAGTGGCAGGGCCTTTACCACAGATTTCACATTTATTTGCCATGATTCGTTTATTTTACAGGAGTCGAGAAAACCGTGTCACTTGGTTTCCCAGAGAAACACGTGCAATGTTCAAAAAAACAGCAACAGAACCGGCTCAGATCCAGTTTGCTGAATAGTCAATCTCATAATTTAACAATAATAGTTTAATAAGGCAATTAATAAATGGGTCATTACCCGGTTTTTATCAATTCCCTGATGAACCCCGTTTTTGCCAGAAGGGGGATCAATCAAGTGCCAATCCTAGTAAACTCACCATCATGAACGAAATACGAACACGAAAAATCCAAGTCAGGCATGTCCAAGTCAGGCATGTCGATGTTGGCTCGTTGATACCTTTCAGTATAGTTCAAAACCCATTTTAACACCAGCGGATATTTTCCCCTTGAGAACAAATGCGATTGGCGTTTATCCGGTTCGGATTATATTTCCAGGTGGATATCTGCTGCCTCAATGTCATCGATCTGTTCAATCTTTGTTTTGAGTCGATGAGCAATTTCTTTGGCTTCAATGATTTGTCGCTGAGGATCCACTGAAATATGAACCTGGACCGTCAGCTTTTCACTGAGATAGTGACAGATAATGTGCGTCAGTTCAGTAATCTCTGGAAAGGTTTCGACGGTGGCTTGAATATCCGCCTCGATCTCCTTCTGGGGACGCATCAATTTGGGTGGTGCTTCACCGTGCGGCCTTTCTGTATCAACATGCACAAGTACTTCGTTCACACTGGGGATTCGATCCAGGATGGAATAACGGACTCTTTCAGCTATCTGATGTGAAGCTGAGACGCTGATTGTCTGTTCCACCTCAATATTTAAATCTACCAGCATATATGGCCCCATTCGGCGAGCACGAACCTGATGAAAATGTTCAACACCTTTAACATGCGTGAGAATACTGTCAATGGATCTCAGTATTTCCTGTTCAACAACCTGATCGGTCAGTTCTTTGATGCTTTCATACCCGATTGTCAGTCCGGTCTTAATAATCCATCCTGAAACGATAATTGCAGCAATCGGATCCAGAAGGGGATACCCGAGAACGGCACCCAAAATACCCGCCAGAACGACCAGGGATGAAATTGCATCGGTTCGGTGATGCCAGGCATTTGCCAAAAGGATGCGACTGTTCTGTTTTCGACCGATATGGGCGGCATATCGATAGAGCAGTTCCTTGGCAACTATTGAAAAAGCGGCCATCCAGACTGCCGGTAGTTGCGGGACAATCGGATTATCCAGTTGGCCTATCCCGTGAACGGCAATCCAGAAACCTGCCAAAATCAGCATCATAGAGATAAAAAAGGTCCCGATGGTCTCGAATTTACCGTGTCCATAGGGATGGCTATCATCAACCGGTTTGCGGGAAATATAGATAGACCAGAGGGTGACGGCGTCTGACATCAGATCGGAGAGCGAATGGGCGGCATCCGCAATAAGAGCCGATGAGAGGAAGAAGAAGCCCACAATCCCTTTCATCAGAGAGAGCAAAAGGTTTGCAATAACACCGACCACGGTAACCTGCACCGCTTCCTGCCCATTTTGATCGAGTTGTTTCATGATAAAAACATGTTGAGGCGGCTTCCAGATCGCGATTCAAGGAGGGGACAGTTTTTTCAGGCTCGCAACAAGCTGCAGACTGGACTCTTTGCGGATATCGACCTGGATACTCCCCTGGGTTGCACTGATATCAACATTTGACTGCTGGTCATACAACTGGCGCAGTGTTTCCTTGTGATCCTTGATTTCCTGAATGAGAATCTTTGTATTGCTGGAAAAGACAGCGATGATCTTCTCAAAAAGCTGGATCACTTCAAAACTGCTGCCGTGCTTATCAGGGTGCAGCACCGACAGGAGATTCAAACTGGGGGTTCCGCTGGTAATGGGGTTTCGCTTCTCCCAGGTGTCTTTCATCAGCGGGGAAAGAAGAGGGGTCAGTTGTTTGGCAAGTATGTTAATAGCCGGCCGGGTCGCCCTCCCCGGAAATTTCTTGACAATCTTATTCAACACGGGGATTTGTCCGACAATCTCAAACAAGAGACTTCGCCATTTGGTATAGGCCTGGTTCCCACATTGCTCGATGGATAACTCCGGGTTTTCGGTTTTTGTGGAGTGCAGGTACGCATTGTAGATCTTTTTTGAAAGCTGGCTTGAGACAATTTCAACAGAGGGGTCGATGGCAATATTCAGAGTCCGGTTTAACCAGGAAACAATCCGATCAAGGTCGTCCTTTGGCAGTTTAAGGGCTCTTTTTTCAAAAAGTTCGATTTTGTTAGAGCGGATCAGGCTGTTTCGAATTTCTGTCCACTCATTGACAACCTGGTCCCGACAACTGACAAGATATGAAAACTGTTCCAGGCATTTGTCCGTGAACCACTGCATCAGTGGCAGATACTCCCCAATCAGCACTTCCGGCTCTGGTTTCTTTTTCATAATCCAGGGAATATTGCCTGGCGGAAGGACGCAGAACAAAGTCTCCTTGTCAGATAAGGCTACGTATTTTTCATCGCTCTTTTCTCCGCCCTCTTTCGCTCCACCCGGCAGAAAGTCTTTTCCCACCAGCATACAGGCTTTTAAAACAGCGATTTGATACTCACCATAATTCAAGCTGACCGTATTCGATAGTGGGAACCAGAAATTTTCCAGGATTTCCTCTTCTGGAATCACATCTCCCCGTTCCATGGCACAGATATGAAAAGACCGGTGCAGTATCTCGGTGGTCAGATATTCCGACTGAAATCCGAGCGTATCCATCAGGTTATTGAATGCCTGACCGATCTGATCCCTGGTAAACTTAACCCGATGGGACTTAACCAGGCCATTGAAGTTGGGAACCGTTTTCGGGTTAAAATGGATCACACCCAGTGTCTGGGCCTGCATGGTATTGGATGTGTTCTGAAAATGCTGTATGCCCCGTGTCAGCGTGGCGATCCAGGATTGGATGGTTACCGGGTCCGTTTTGGATTTTGTAGTGGTCTCATCCAGAGACAGGTTACGACTTTTTACCTGCTCGATGAAATTCTGCATTTTTACCACCGAGACATTAAAGCTGTTTTCACATTCCGCCGCAATCAACGCGCATTTCTGAGCAACTTGAGCTATTAACCGTTTTGAGTTTTTCAGGCTGTAATAAGCTTCGAAGTAGTCTAAATATTTTGAAAGATTAAATTCGTTCGAGCGATCACCCTTACCGAAAAATGCTTCAGGGGGCTGTTTTTTGGGCCCATCGTCATGCTGGCCGGCGTTTTTCTGATAGCGGTTTTGAAGTTGATTCAGCAATCCGATGATGCGCATGCGGTAGATGTTCGGATTGAACAATTCAAGGTCCAGTGGTGGGATCGGCTTAGCTTTGTCCGGCAGACTTTTTAGCACCCGACTGCTGATATTGGAAAGAATACTGCGCCATTCCAGGGTTTTTTGAGATATGGTGTCAGGTTTCGTTGAATCGGTATATTTTCGATCCAGGATTCGCCTCAGAAAGGCATACAGTGTTTTTTCGTTAATCGGAATATTTTCAGGCCAGGAGATGTTATGTTTGACTTTAAGATGATTTTTAACAATCTGCCAGACCTCGGGACTCCAACCGGGATCCTTCTGATTGTCCAATTGTTTTGCCAGGATTTGTTCATTCAGCAACCTGGACATATTGGTCACTTTTTCCCACAACGATTTCTGCAGATAAATAAACTCAAACAATCGCTGCTGAACCGCTTCGAAGACATTCTCAAAAATACCCTGTTCCTGGAAAAAGCTGGCATCAGGGATGCTTTTGTTTTTAAAGTCCCGGATGAAGCTTTCCATTGGAATCTTGATCACCAGGGCCGGTTCTTCACCAGATATCTGAATTGTTGCTGCTCTTTGCGAATTTTGTGAAACAATGCCCTTGTCCCCCACCAGCGTCGGCGATGGCATGACCACCACGACCTGATTATCGACAAGCACATCGATCTGCCCACTGCATAGTAAAAAAATATCCCGTCCGGATTGCCCTTGCTGGATAATATCAGTACCGATGTCAATAAATCCGAACATCAGCCGTTCCAACAACTTTTTGCCCAACATTTTCAGACATCCCCTGGTCAGAGAATAGGATTCCAGTAGACCGGTAGATAGCCGAACACAGGCATCATTTGTCTGATTCAAGGGGTAATAATGGTTAGGACTCCACTGTGTCATATCGGGTTCTCTTAATCCTGCGAACTGTTTTTATACTTCTTTCGTTTGTCAACGCTGCATAAAAAATAGGTTATGCAATAAATTCGGCATAGCGGTTCCAGCTATCCTTGTAGTTGGTGCTGATCAAGATAATTTTCGAGTTTGGATTGATCCGGTAGTCATGGGTTGGCGCAATGACAACATTGTTGGGAACCAGGCTTTTTACCTTGATCAGTTCTTCTACCTGTCCTTTAATATTGGACTGAATCTGTGCCTGATGGATCTTCTCAGATTTACGGGCGTAGTAGTTCCCTGTATCTTCTAACAGACCGATGAGCAGTTTACCGGGTTGATAGAAAGACTTATAAAGATCGATAAAACTGTGATTCACAAACTTGTTTTCTATATCTCTGATCTCTATAAGGGAGTGTTTCAGATTGATCAATTCGCTCAGTATTTTGGTAATCCCCAGTCCATGGGAGCTGTTGGCCAGCATGATTCGAATAAACTCATCTTCAAGAAAAATTTCTTCGACATTTGCTTGAAAGAGCGCATCCTCATAACGTTGATCTAAAATTTCAGCAGCTTTGTACACCTGCTTGTTCATATTACCGATCAACATGGCTGCCAGTACTGTTTGGGCGTCAATTTCCTCAAAGGTTTTTCCCGAATCCGTCTCTGCCAGAATAATGACTTTCCTGGCATTCAGGATACCTGCCTGCCTTAAGACCTGACGATCGACAAAATCACCGTTATAGAGTTCCACGTAGGGGATATCCTGGTAATGAGAATTAAAAGTTTTGGCTGTCGGTTCGTCTATCTTAGCCACAACTGTGATTTTGTTCCAGTCAACTTTGTGAACCGGGAGTTGTCTGATGATAAAGTCTAACATTTCAATCAACTGTGGTTTCCAACCACAAATGATTAGACTTCCTTTTTCAGATTGAAATTTTGATTCCTTGATGTCTTTTTTCGCCCGGTATTCTGCCATAAAATCCAAAAAGCGCGTAAGCTTGGTCGTTTTCACCGGGACAGTGGCCAGACCTGACTGAACGGAAATGATCTCTCTATGGGTACTGAGCTGATCCAACAGCTCGCTTTCCAGACCAAGGTGCTTATAACTGTATCGCTTACCTTTGTAGAGGATGCCATTGGGACGATTACGGTAGAGGTATACCTCCATGCCGTCCATCTGCAAATGTCTGTAGAAATCATACCAGGTTTCGGATTTTTCAAGTGCGGACTCGATTTTTAGTGTGATAAAGACCTCCGTTTTTCGTCTTATCGTATGCAAATCAGCCAATCTGTCCAGCAATTTTTCAGGAATTTTCAGTGCGGCAAATGGGTATTTTTCTTCCTTGAAAACGATACCACTGATCTTGTTTTCAAAATAGTAGAGTTCCAGATCAACCTGTTTCATCCGTTCGACAAATTCATCCCAGTTTGTTGATTTTTCGGAAAACTTGTCAATTTGACGAAGAATAAATTCATCGGTTGACTGCTGGCTGATTTGTTCCTCATTCAGTATTTCAAGTGGATGTTTCTGGTTCAGCAGATTTGGGGCAACATTCAGAATGATCACAGCACTGTTTTCAGAGACCCGATATTTGGGTGCCGGATGGAAGACAGGCCGGTTGCTTTCCATTTGCTTGATCTCGGTGAGTCCCTGAATCGCATCCTTGATTGTCACCGATTTCTGAATCTGAGCCATTTTTTCCCGTTTTCGAATCCGCAGATTCCCCGTATTTTCGAGAATACCGATGACAACGGCATTTTCAATATGCAGCTTAATGTCTTCATATGATTTCCCGACCCAGTCTGCCAGAACCGGTTGCAGTCTCAGGATTCCGGAATCCATGGAGAAGAATTTCTTGAAAGTATTATTGATACCAGAAGATAGAGCGATATTGCATATTAAAGCCCTGGCACTGAAACGATTAAAGACTATCTCTTCTGCTTCGACATTTTCCAGATAATGCCGGAATTTCATATGGACGATCTCAACGATCGTATAGATATGGGGGTAAGTTCTTTTAATGGCAATGGTTGCCAACACTGACTTAAAATCGATCTCATCGGGTGTTTTGCCGGAGAGTTCGTCTGCCAGAATAAGGACTTTCTCTGCTTTGTTCAGGCTGGCATTGATCATGACTTCGGTATTGGTGTAGTCTCCACTGAAATAGTGAAAATCCCGAAGCTTTGGATCCTGCCTCAATTCGTTAACTTCATGGGCATCCGCAGCGTTGACGAGAACCAGTTGACTGGAGTCTTTTTTGTGGAGGGTCAGAATATCTTTTACCAGATCTCCCATACCCCTTTTCCATCCACAGATGATTATCGGCGAAGCCACCTCTCTCACTGGTACGAGACCCAGCGTCCTTTTTCGGTTTCGCTCAACCAGCCAGCTGGTGATATTACCGGTCAAAACGGCCACATAAAAGATACCGATAAACATGATGGCGATGGCCGCCAGCTTTCCGACAGCAGAAACCGGCGAGATATCGCCATACCCAACCGTTGTCACAGTCACGATTGAAAACCAGAGTGATTGAAAAAAACTGTTTATACCCGATTCACTCTCTGATGACTCCAACACCAGCATCACGATGGCGGCCAATATCATGAAGGTCAGGAAACTGACAACATTTTGAAAAACCGTATCCTTTTTCAGTCTTGATAGAAATTTTAATGCTTTTTCCATAGATTTTGATTCAAAGGTACAAACAACCGCTGGTTCACAAAACAGGCCGATCTTATATCTATTTTAACTGTATTTCAACTATTTACGTTCTTATAGGAAAGGTATTCATTTTTAATGCCTTTTCGAATAGGGCTTTTAAAAACCCATTGATCCAGTCCGGTTCCAGCTACTGCACATATCAAAAGAAGATACCCCCGGAAATCTGGATGAGCCAGTGGTCAAAGCTGAAACGCCTGCCGCCGGTTTGGCTCTGATCTGACTCTCCCCTGAAATAGAGCAGTTTACCATCAAGGACCAAAAATCGCTCACCCACATAAAATCCCATGACCAGGCAGGTGACTGGGATATCGACATTTTTTTCGGTTTGTGTCAGTGTGAGGCTGCTGCCATTGATGGAATATTTCCTTTCTGTCAGCCTAGGTGAGAGATTGCTATAGCCAACTCCGGTATAGGCGGTCACGAAATCAAAAGGAATCGCGCTTTTCCTGTTGAAGGTTCTGTAGTCAATTGTCCGCAAAATCATTGGAATTTCAAGATTCCCTTTAATACTGATAGCTGAAACTGAATCGTTCCCGCTTTGTATTTCAGTTTTTTCGCTGAGTTGAACATCGGGAATCATCATATAGCGGATCCCCCAGCGATTGTTATACAAAACGGTAATATCATATCCCGGGGCGTACCCATGGGTGATTTCATATCCCGTTGTCATTGAGAAATGCAGTCTTGACTGGGCATTTAGATCAACGGGCTGATACCAGAAGAAAAAAAACATTCCGGTCACAACGATCTGGAAATGTCTGCTTTTCACGTTTCCACCGACTGATAGACTGAACCGGGCTGACCGATTACCAGACCTTTGAGTTCCAGCCCGGTCAAAACTGCCAGCAGTTGTTGGACCGGAATACCAGTGATATTGGTCAACCGGTTTTGATGCAGCGCCCCTTCTTTTAATGCACAGATCACCTTCTTTTCCTCCACGGAAAGGTGAGTCGCTTGTTTATCAGTCGCTTCCACTGATACCGATCGTCTTTGCACAGGACCGTAGTCGGATACTACCTCTTCCAAAATATCTTCGGCCTTCATGACCAATTTAGCCTGTCCTTTCTGGATTAATTGATTTGTCCCCATTGAAAATCGGGAATCAGCCGGACCAGGCAATGCAAAAAGCTCCCGGTTCTGTTCAAGTGCATAACCAGCGGTGATGGAAGCACCGCTTCTCTCTCCAGCTTCCACGATCGTTACGCCCCTGGATAAACCACTGATAATTCGATTTCGGAGAGGAAAATTGGTGGCCATGGGTTGGGACCGAACCGGGAACTCTGTCAGCAAAGCGCCACTTTGTGCTATTTTTTCACTTAAAATTCTGTTCTGAGCCGGGTAGATGCTGGAAAGACCACCGGCTAGAACGGCAATGGTTTTCAATCCGTTGTCAAGTGCCGCTTTGTGGGCAGCACTGTCGATCCCGATTGCTAGTCCGCTGACAATCACGGTATCCGGTCTTAATTTTGACAGCTGTCGAATCAGTTTTTCGCACATGCTTTTGCCTGCAAACGAAGCCTTGCGGGAACCCACAAAAGCCAGTGGCAGTCCATCATTGAAATCAATATTACCCCGGGTATACAAAATTGGCGGCGCATCATGGATTTCCCTCAGCAGTTCCGGATAGGCAGGCTGCGTATTGTCCAGAATCCGCAACCTGTACTTTTCAATCAAAGAGAGTTCCTGCTGCAACGTTTTGGATGTCATCGCTTCAGGAATGCTTTTGACCATTTCCGGCGCCAATGAGGTGATTTTGGATAAATTGTCTATCGAGGCGCCAAAAACTGCATCCAGGCTTCCCAGTTGCTGGCACAACATCTCAATCCGGCGGGGTCCCAGACCGGGAATCAGCCACAGGGCGAGCAACCCCAGTGTTGTCTTAGAATTGATCATCGTCTAGAAGGAATCCATTGCTTGTATTTCCCTGTTTGCCTTCACTGCCGAACGGGAATCGGAATATCGCTGGATAACGTGACTAAAATAGTATCTGGCTTTGATCGGTTTTTTTCGGATCAAATAGATGCGACCCAGCATCAGAGTGGCATCCGGGGTCTTATACCCCATTCGCGTCGTACCATGAGCATAGTTTTTGAGAACTTTTCGGAATGCACGTTCCGCCTGCAGATAGTTACCCAGTTGAAAATGCGATTGACCGATCCAGAACTGGGAATTATCAGCATCCTGATCGTCTGGGAAGTCCGCCAGAAACCGATTGAACTGTACGATACTTTCAGCGTAGTTTCTGCTTGAATATATCTTGAAAGCATCCTGATAGCGTCTTTTAGCCCCGGGGACGACCGACAACCGAATCGGGGAAAGCGGTTCTTTCAGGTCCGGGTCCTCCCATGCGTCTTCGCCGGGCAGGAATACCTTTTGATCGTCTTTCTTGTCTCTGTCTTTATCGAATGAGTCGACACGTCCGATTTGGAGACTGTCGTCCTTGTCTCTGTCAGTTTCAACCGTTGGCTTTTTTTTATCCTGCTCAGATCCCAGCAGAGACACTGTTTCCAGCGCTTTGGATGTTTGTGGCGTACGGATTTCCCCCGGAATAACGGGTTCAGGAGGTGACGGCCGAGGTGAGGGTGGTGTTGTGGCGACTCTCTTTTCTTTCGTCGTCTGACCGGGCTCCAGGTTCTTTTTTTCTGATTGAACGGCTGCGGGGCTCGTTTTTTCCGGTGGGGACTCTACCCGCGCATTTCTGATCTCACTGATGTTTTTCTCCATCAAGGCGATCGTGCGATCCATATTGATCAGTCGGTTTTGATAATCAGCCTGATTTTTCTGCAGTTCCGTTTCAAGCTGCTCGATCCGTTCAAGCAGCTTTTTTTGTTTCTCCAGCATAGCCGTCTGATCGGCCGCTGTGTTTGAAACCCCTTTCTGTTGGTCAGGGGACTCTTTTCTAACCGGATTGATGCCAAGCAGGTTACAGCCGTATATAAACAAGGTCAGAAAGCAGACAATCCCGGTAACCAGATACCGTATTCCCTGCTTTTGCTTTTCAGAATGTAGACGGCTCAGCCTAGCCATTTTGGTTTGATATATCATTTTATTGTACGCTTTTTAACGTTTAACACAGGAAAAAGATACAACGCTGCCGGGTGACAGCCAATCCAGTATGTCCACTCATGCCCATACTATACTAAGAATCTGTGCTGGTTGCTGATTGACTGAGCAGAAAGATCCGGTTGAGTTCGTCTGCCCGCTCAGGTTGTTGGTTTTTTCTATAGGAATCGATGAGCATCACAATGACCATCTCCCTCTTCTCGTAGTTTGGATAATTATTCAGAATGTACTCAAATCGTGATATGGCCGCTGTAAACAGAGATTGATTAAAATACCACTTTCCAATCAGGATTTCGTGTTCTGCCAGGGCGTCAATGGATTTGTCGAGATAAATCCTGGTATCTGCCAGATAAAGACTGTCTGGATAGAGAAAATAAAACCGCTGATACTCGGTGATAATTTTTTTGAAGTGTTCAGGATCCCTTGAAAAAGCGTATGATTCACCGAAAAAAGAACTGGTATTGCGCTTATAGTTGAGTTCTATCAATCTTGAAAGAACATAGGGGACCAGATGGCTGTAAGAGCTGTAGTTCAGAAAAATCCTGTAGTTGGTTTCAGCTTCATTGAAGCTCTTGCTTTCTCCTGACAGCAGATAGGCATCCGCAATCTTCAGATAGGAATAGGCGGCAAACCGGGTTCCCGGATTCTCTTCAATGAGTTCCTTGAACAGTGGAATGGCCAGTGAATAGTCCTCTTTATCCATATGCTCGATCGCTGCATCGTATTTATCCTCCATCAATTGGGGTTTAGCACTGCTGCACCCAACGATCATCAAAGCCACGAGTATAATAAAAATAAATCGTCGATTACTGTTGAGGTTCTTTTTTTGAGTCATAACAAGCCTTTGGTGTTTTCTGCAGGGAAATGAGTGTCGCAAATGCCCCTTTATCCGGTTATATTAAACAAAAATGTCTTGATATTCAATGAGATACTTTAGTTTTTATTAATATTTGCGAATTTAAACAGGGATTATCTGTTAATACGCCTCTCGAAACGGGTTTCATCTTACAGCAGTTAAGTGGTGAGTGGTTTTTCCCTGTAAAATGGGTCTGGCTTTCCAGTATTATTGTTTCTTATCCTTTTTTTACTTTAGACGGCAGCTTTTGGGAAGCGGATAATAAAAACCGGAGGCCCCTTTCTTTTTTTCATCAGGGTTGATAATACTAGGAGACAGACAATAACAAGGACAATTCCAGGTAAAACGGAAAAAACCTTGAGCAGGAATGTCTCACACGCCAGTCGCTACAAGCAAATACCGAAGTATTCAACAGTGCATTTCATGGCCTTTTCAATGAACGAACTGAGTCGATTCAATTATCCCTTTCGATAACGACATAAAACTCCGTACGGCAAGAAAAAAATGCTGAACCTAGAAAATATTCCTCCCGTTTTTTACCAATCGGTTTTACCCATTGCGATGTTGTTTGCTGCCGAACGGATCACCCTGTTCCGACTGGCCAGGGATCCCAACGGTCGGGAATGGGTTCGTTCAAAATTCTGGCTTCACCCCAATTTTATCAGCCGCTGCCGATATCCGATGGGTTTCATCAGCGTTCTGCTCTATCAAACGGGAACCTGGCTCTATCCTACAGATCCCGGTAACGGATGGCATCATGCCGGGGTAATCTGCTTTGCATTCTGGATGATCACAGATATCACGGATGGAACCATCGCCCGGCGATTTCAACTCGGTTCGCCAGAGGGCGAAAGCATTGACCCGCTGTCTGACAAGTTACTGCTGTTTCCACCATTGTTATATTTTGCATATCTCGATTTGATTCCCATATATCTGGTGCTAATTTTCCTGTTTTTCGATACCATCGGAACCCTTTCTCGCTTTTTTATCGTCAATAAAGCGGCCAATCTGTTTGGAAAGGCGAAAACCTTCTTGGGAACACTGACACTCGTATTGATTACACTGCAACAGATATACTACCCGGGAGAGGTATGGAACATTACCATCGCAATGCTGGTCTGTTCTGTATTTCTCTCATTCTGCAGTATGTTTTTAAAAGTTATCCCGAACTACTGGTATGCAAATCTGCTGAGTATCATGAATCTGATTTGCGGACTTATTGGCATTGCTCTGGTCATTTTTTTCCATGAGATTGGTTTTGCTTTTTCCCTGGTCTTTCTGGGGCAGTTCCTGGATCTGTTTGACGGCCGTGCAGCGGATCGATGGGGCAGCACCCCCAAAGGGGAACTCCTGGATGATTTAGCCGATGGAACAAATTTTGGCGGGACCATTTCCCTGATTATCATTGCCGCTTTTCACTATTCGATCATGGGGTTTATCCTGGGTCTGCTTCATTTTGTCTGCACAATCTATCGCTTATACCGGTTTATCCAGAATAAGAGAAAAGATGGCGTAGAAACAGGCGTCAAGGTTTTTTCCGGCCTTCCATCTCCAGCAGCCGCACTGATATCAGGATCCATTGCACTGATAGAGACCAACAATATCTTAAAGTCTGTTTGTATTATTGCGGTCTCCTTTCTGATGATATCCAGATTACCCTATATCCATTTTGGTAGAGTCGTGCTGCCAGCAATCCCAAAACTGATACAGGTTATGATTCTAACTTTGATCATGATGGCAGTCTGGGTCGGTTTTAGACCTGGAAATATTCAAATACTGTACTGGACTGTATTTCTAGTCTCCTGCCTTTATCTCATTCTGGGCTATAACTGGAAAAGAAGCCGAAGGGTGCAGGAAAAGACGGAATGAGTCTGCAGGCAGACGAACTGTTTCTGGCTGTGGATAACCCCGAAATGCCAGATAGCTAACTAAATAAAAAAACAGAACCGATTGGTTGAAGAACCGATGGTTCAAAACCAAGGAGAAATATTATGGATATCTACGTCGACACAGCCAATCTGGCTGAAATTAAACAAGCCCATGAACTGGGACTGGCAGATGGCGTAACGACCAACCCGACACTGATTGCAAAAGAAAACGGTGATTTTAAAGATATCCTGAAGGGTATCTGCCGGGAGGTTTCAGGTCCTGTGCATGCCGAAGTGCTTTCCCTGGAATATGAAAAAATGGTCACTGAAGGCAGGGAACTGGCAAAAATAGCGGACAACATTGTGATTAAAATCCCCATGAACCATGATGGGTTAAAGGCCGTCAGGTCCCTCAAGGCTGAAGGTATCAGGACCAATATTACACTAATATTTTCGGCAGGACAGGCCATATTAGCTGCAAAAGCGGGTACCACATACCTCTGCCCATTCCTGGGAAGACTGGATGATATTTCAGCCAATGGCCTGGAATTGCTCGATACCATCCAGACTATCCTGATTAACAACCCGGATCTGGACGCAAAGATAATCGCCGCTTCTATTCGTACCCCGATCCATGTGGTTGAGCTGGCCGCAATGGGTATTGATATCCTGACTATTCCCTCTAAGGTATTGGAACAGCTGGAACACCACCCGTTAACCGATATCGGGATCGAACAGTTTACAAAAGATGCTGAAAAATTTAAATAACTTTCCAGGATACAGCTCCTTTCCCGCTATCCTGCAAGTGGATCAATCCGGCATTTTCAGATAAAAGGATGATCCGCTGACAGTCCAAATGATTGTAAATTTTAAATTCACCCAATGATGACAATCTTAGCAGACATCCGGGAGGTTATTTCCCTGGAAATAAAAACGCTGGAAGACCTGCTGGCGTCTATCAATCCGGCTTTCGAGGACGCAGTTCAGCTGATCGTGAAATCCAGGGGAAAGGTTATTATCAGCGGCATGGGAAAATCAGGACTTGTCGGTCGAAAAATTGCGGCTACCTTATCTTCGACCGGTACAACCGCTGTTTTTCTACACCCATCAGAAGCGCTGCATGGGGACCTGGGGATGGTTGAAATGGGTGACACACTGATTCTGTTGGGAAAATCAGGTGAAAGCGATGAGATGGTTGGTATGCTCCCCATTCTCAAGAAGATGGAGTGTAAAATTATCTCAATTACAGCAAACAAAACATCCACTCTGGCCAAACATTCTCATGTCGTTCTCTATACACCGGTTGAAAAAGAGGCCTGTGCCTTGAATCTCGCGCCAACCTGCTCGACAACAGCCGCGCTTGTTGTGGGAGATGCCCTGGCTATCGCTCTCATGAAGATTAAGAACTTCAGCCGGACTGACTTTGCCCTTTTTCATCCTGCCGGAAGAATTGGCAAACGACTGCTGTATAAGGTTTCTGATTTGATGAAATCCGGGGACGAAAATCCTGTTGTTCTGCTTGAGGCGAAATTTGATGAAGTTCTCTCCGCCATTTCAGAAGGAAAAGTCAATGCCGTTTCTGTCATCGACGACAAGGGCCATTTAAAAGGGTTGATCACCAGCTATGATCTGAGAAAAGCCCTCCAGACCAGCAGCGACCTTAAATCCCTGATAGCCAAGGATATCATGTTTGATAACCCCACAACAATCAACAGTGATGCATTCGCTATCGAGGCACATGAAATCATGAAAAACAGTCACAAGCCGCTTCAACTGCTTCCGGTATTAGAGGGCATGCGCGTGATTGGAATCATTACCATGCACGATATGGTCCGGGCAGGTCTGTAGATCGGAATCCCCCTCTCAATAAACCCGAGACAAATTGACGTGAAAAATCGAGTTGAGTATCTCCTATTCCAGTTTATATTGCTCATTGTCAGGATAATCCCTGCCAAAGCGATCCCGGTTATCGGAAGGCGTTTCGGTATGGCTTTATTCTACCTGGGGGTCAGAAGAAAAGTCGTACAGAAAAATCTGAAAATTGCCTTCGGCAGCGAGTTAACGGATGAAACAGAAAAACAGCTCAGCAAACAGATATATCGGAATTCTGGCACCGTCCTGTTCGAAATCCTGTTGATGAAATATATCTCACCCGAGAACCTGGGAACTCATATACAACTTGAAGGGCTGGATATTTTGCATGAGGCGATCGCAGAAGGCAAAGGGGTAGTTATTGCAGGTAATCATTTTGGTAACTGGGAACTCATTTCTGCCGCCATATCAACCCAGGGATCACCGATCTATATGTATGCCGGAAAACAGAGAAATAATCTTTTTGACCGTGTTTTGAACGAAATCCGCCAACGATTTGGAACCGTTACAATCTCAAAATCCAAGACGGCAACCATTGAAATGATGAAGGTGTTAAAAAGTAAAAAAGTGCTGGGGATGGCCGGTGATTTAAACGTTCCGCATAACACACTTTTTGTGGATTTTTTTGGAGTGCCGGCAGCAGTTGGCAGGGGCCTGGTATCATTTGTTCTCAGCCGGAAGACACCGCTCATTTTCATCTGGTGTATTCGAACCGGGCCTCTGCAGCACAAAGGGTTTTTGTCGAGAATACCTTACCGACTGACAGGGGATAAGGCGGTTGATCTGGTCACTATTTCCCAGACGCTGGTGCATGCGCTTGAAGAGAAGATCCGAGAATATCCTGATCAGTATTTCTGGTTTAACAAACGGTGGAAAACACGTCCTGAACATGAAAAGGGCCCTGACATCTACTGATCCAAGGATCGTTGCCTCTGTATTTTGCAAAACCTGCCGGGACCGCGATTATTTATTGACAATATCCCGTAACTCTCTTCCAGGACGAAACACAGGAAGTTTTTTGGGTTTTACTCTGACCTTGTCGCCGGTTTTAGGATTACGCCCCGTGTATTCACCATATTCTTTGGTGCTGAAAGAACCGAAACCCCTTATTTCGACCCTGTCACCACCTTGCAGAGCCTCTCTGATTGAATTAAAAAACAGATTGACTGTCTCTCTGGCGATTTCCGTTTTCTGTTTACTGCTAGCCTCGTCGGCAATATCTTCCATCTCCAGAACCAGTTTTTCAATAAGTTGCGATTTCTTCATCTTCATATAGCCCATTCCTCCATTGTTAGCATTTTATTTGATCCGGATATCAACAGAACTGTGAACCTCCCTTTTTAAAAACAGGGCGTTATTCGATTCCCATTTTAGATTTTAAGGCTGCCAGCTCCGCCGATTGGGATGACTGGGATCCGGATTCGTCGCTTATAAGCGCCTGATTGATTTCATCATCGACACTTGTATCCAATTTAGCCATATCACCATAAGCCAGCGCAAGGTTCTCTTCGGCTTCGACCTTCTCTTTCATCCGCTCCAGCAGAGCAACCGTTCCGCTGGAATCGATACTGGAAAGTTGTTTATTAATCTTGGTAGTCGCCATTGCCGTTTTAGCACGCGCCTTCAGTGTGACCAGTTCGTTTTCATATTTCTGTATTTTTAACTTCAAGGATTCAATATTTTTTTGAAGCGTTTGAACGGCTTTATTCTGTAACTCTCCCGACTGTTTCGCAATGAGATACTGTTTATTGCTCTCCTCTTTACGGGCAAGGGCTTCTGATGCGAGCCGGTCTGCATTCTGTTTATCCATCTTTCCAGAAGCCCCCTGCTGCAAAAGGCTCATTGCTTTGCGTTCCCAGTCCAGGGCAGCGTTTTTACTTTTTTCCATATCCCGTTCAGCTCTTATTGCAACTGCTTTAACTTCTGCAAAGTTATGCATCGCATCATCCAGATCCTTCCGCAACTCTCTGATTCCCTGTTCAGTCATTTTGACCGGATCTTCAAGTTTATCGATGATGGAATGGGCTTCAGCACTTCCCAGGCTGAACAGTCGCCGAAAAAAACCAGCCATTGTAACTCCTTACACAATTTATTGTTGATTTAATTTAAGTAATTCACTGGAATATTCTGCTAACCCCAGGGTCAATCCATTGATCGTCCCTTCTAATTCGTTGAAATCCAGGTTTTCCAACTGTAACGTATCTCTGAAGATAACCTGGGTTCCCTCCTCGTCGATCGCAAAAGCTCCATGTATCAGATTTCGATTCATTTTCAGGAGTTGTAAAAAATGATCGCTGGTCCTGTTTTCAATTCGATAAATCAGTTGTTCAATGATCAGAATCGGATATTCACAATCCATGACCATTTTGTAAATGCCCCGGTCTTCATTACTGACAACAATTAGCTCGTCAGCATCATTACGATGCACAATGTCCAGCGAAAGACGCATCGTGAAATCGAGAACCTTTTCAAAGTATTTATTCATATACGGACCCCGTGTTTTCTGATCTTTTTTTAAGTAATCTTGCTGTTAATATACTGCTATTTAAATAAAAATGTAAAGTTTGTTTTTCCGTGACCCGGATAAAATATTCAAGGTGATTGCGATTTATCAGGCTCAACCGCAGAAATTGCAGCTTAATGGGAATTGATTCCCTGCCAGGTCAGAATTGTATCCCGGTCAGCTCCCTTGTTTCCGCTCCGTTTGAAGGAGATCTGCATTCTACCTGTTTCCAGGGTAAACCAATATATTTCAAGCTGTTATTTCTTACTGATATGGATGACTGGAACTTGCGGGGATATTATATGATTTTCATACGATTAATACAATTTTTTTCTTTTATTAGAAGGCAATATATTCATTGCCTCTCTGTATTTTGCTACCGTTCTGCGCGCGACTTTGATTCCGGCATCTTCCAGAAGCTTGTTTTTAATCTGCAGATCGGTGAAAGGTTTCTTCTTTTTTTCCGTATCGATCAGTTTGCCAATATAATCCTTTATTTTTTTTGACGAAATGATGTCACCGTCTCCCTGGTCAATGCCGCTTGTAAAGAAGTACTTCAGTTCGAAAATACCCTGCGGGGTGTAGACATATTTATTTGTGGTGATGCGACTGACTGTGGATTCATGAACATCAATATCCTCTGCAACATCCTTAAGAACCAGTGGCTTTAAATAATCGATCCCCTTTTCAAAGAACTCATATTGAAATTTTAATATGCTTTTGGCAACCCGGAAAATGGTTTTTTGACGTTGTTCGATGCTCTTCATCAGCCAGTCACCGGATTTGACCTTTTCCAGTATATATTGATACGTCATGTCCTGGCTTTTTTCATTGCCATTCTTCTTATTTTGTTCAGACTCATCCTTCTGGTTCTTGATCATGTTCTGGTAGTAAGGGTTGATCCTCAACCGGGGGATACTGTCCTGATTCATGTAAACAACATATTCGGATCCTCTTTTGTAGATAAAAACATCCGGAATTACGTATTGTGTCACTTCTCCACCAAAGGGCCTGCCTGGCTTCGGTTCCAATTCAGTGATAATTTGATATGATTTAACGACCTCCTTGATATCGGCCTTCTGAAGTCTGGCAATCCGCTTCAGATCCTTCTGTTCCAGAAGTTGCATGTTCTCTTTGAGAATCCTTACGGTCAGCGAATCGGGGGGGAGTTTCAACATCATCAACTGATTGATCAGACATTCCTGTAATGTGCGTGCGCCGACACCCGGGGGGTCGAATTTCTGAATCCTCTGCAGAACCGATTCAAGCACGCCGCACATCTCATTATCGACAGCCGAGAGATCGGTCACATCGTCCTGGTCTTCATCTTCTTCGTCCAGGACAGGAGCCTGCTTTTTTCTTCCCTTTTTCTTGATTTCAAGAGCCGCTCTGGATTCATGTGCTATATCAAATAATTGCGTAGCATCTTCATCAGTGACAGGCAGGATACCCTTCTCTCCCAGGGTTTTGATAACATGTTTCAATAGCTTTGGCGTCATTGCGAGCAATTCGCGCAAAGAAATGGATAAATAACCATCGGTATCAATGTTGCCGATCAGATATTCCGCTATTTCGTACTCGGCAGGACCGAAATTGGACATATCCAACTGCCAGTAGAGATGGTCCGCCAGTGAGTTCTTTTTGGAAATGGTTGCTTCCAGGGGATTGGAACCTTCATCCGAATCATTCAGACGACTCCGAACGTCCTGCATGACACCGGCACCGGATTCAATGTAGTTTTGCCATTCGTCATCATATGACAGCTGTGCCTGCTCATCCACAAGACTTTTTGCTTCTGCTGGGGACTCCTCTTTCGAGTCGGCACCCTCGTCATCATCTTCCACCGGCGAGATCTCCAGTGTCGGATTCTCAACCAGATTCTGATCGATGATTTCTTCTAATTCGATTCGTGATAGCTGGAGCAGTTTTATTGCCTGTTGAAGTTGAGGAGTCATAATGAGCTGCTGGCTCATCTTCATCTCCAACCCCATGCGCATTGTCACCATAGCCGGATTGTCACTTACAGATGTTAAATTGTGGTTTTATGAAATAGCTTCTCACCCTGTCTTTCACCAGTTATCTGTTTTGGCGTTCATGAACGACGCTGACAGACCGTACCTGGTTATTTTTTAGTTACCTGGCTCTGACTAAAGGGTTCTGACCTTGTGTCAATCACTGATCCGGGGGGATTCATGTATCGACACATCTCACCGTGTTTTATTAGATCTTTATCTATTATTCGGTTATTTGTCAAAAATCGTGCCGTACACTGACGGCTTGCGTCCCATCATAGCCCATCACGCCGTAAAAGAAAATCTTTTAAACCTGTTTTTAACATTTTATCAAAAAATAGGCGCCGTGCATAAAATACACACAGAGTGTACCTTGAATTCACGTTTCAAAAGCTGGATGGTATGGCTGCCAAAAAATGGCGTGTCAATGCTGTTTATTTTTCAAAAATCCAAATCCGGTTTTCAAAAATAGAGCGAGATAGTCTGCTGTGTTGGGAAGGCTGAATATTGCAGACGACCCCTGGAATCCATCAATGGGTCTTCTTGAAATTATTTTTGAAAACGGATCCCACTTCTTTTTCAATTCGAGCGATTTTTTCTTTTCCATCCAGTTGGCACGTTGATAGAAAAATAGCTTTGACACTCTGATCCAGAATTTTTGATGCTTGATCCGATCCATTATCTATTCCAACCAGGATCTTTAAGCGGGTTTTCCATTTTTCCTTTTCCGTGCCCAGTTGTTCCTTTTCAATTTTTTTCCTTACAACCCTAAAAAATCCATGCTTATTAAATGCCTGGTATATTTGTATAAAATCATGCAGAACATAATTGACAGTTTCTTCCCCATATGAATCCACGAGACGGCAAGTCTCTGCGTAATTCCGCACCAGGTGCGATACAACCAGGTCTATTTTCATATCATCCAGATTGATTTTACCGAGACTGATCATTCCGACGCCTGGAATTGCAATATATGCGTCTTTACGAACCACTGACCGGAGAAGATCCTGAAAACTCCTGCTGTCTGTTTCAGCATCCACCTGATACAGCGTATCAAGAATATTGGCATGCAATGGAATATGCGCCTCATTGTTTTCCCAGTCCTCCATGGAGCGGATAATACTGGCGCTGACTTTAAACAAAGCCTTTGGACTGGCGATTTGTCGACCGTAAATGGCCGACATGATATTCAACCGGTTCCCTATTTTCAGGAGTGTTTTGCCCATATTGACCAGGCTGACCACCAGGCCGGTACCCGGAATATTGGTTGCTACAACCGCGCCCAAACCAATATTGAAAGAGAAATTAAACCGTTGCAGAAACTTTTTGTAACCCGGACTGTCATAAGGATAAAAGGCATCGATCAATTTTTGACGATCACTTACGGAAAGTTGTCGAATCTGATCCAGACTGACGATATCCGAACGATCCAGGCAACGGTTCGCCCGCTTGAGCATCCAGCGTGCAGCATCTTCATACAGCAATAATTCCAAACCCTTTTCGATAAAAGCAAAGGTAAACCGTTTGGTCTTTTCTTCTAATCCGGAATACCCGGTTTTTGCAATTCTGTGTAAATCTTCAGCAGCTCTATTCAGTTTATCAAAGAAACCTGAAATGGATTCAGATCTCTGTTTTTCTTTGAATTCCTGCGCAATTCGAAAGATATTTTTTTGGGAATGATGGGCGACTTTGGTATCTTTAATCCAGATACCGGCTTTGGATCCGGCACTCTTTAACTGTTTGAGTCGCTTCTCTATGCTGCCTCTTGTTTTCTGTATGGTCTCGAGGCTTCTTCTTCCGGCAAAAGGTTCAAAAATCTGATCCCGCGCTATCTGCTGTATCAGG
>Ga0180009_10001139_pt1 | contig 33198 bp, 29 predicted proteins | sample OS_PC_MetaG_FD_123537 | JGI IMG/M metagenome (GOLD analysis project Ga0180009, IMG submission 123537) | Groundwater microbial communities from the Aspo Hard Rock Laboratory (HRL) deep subsurface site, Sweden - OS_PC_MetaG | ecosystem: Environmental > Aquatic > Deep subsurface > Groundwater...
CCTGCCGCAACAAATCGGCGCCTTTAAGAAACTCCATCCCGCCATCCAGATCACCCTCTCCATCGGCAACTCCCGCACCGTTGCGGACGGAGTCCTGTCCGGCGACACCGAATTCGGCATTGTCGGCGCCCGCTGGAGTGATCCTGCCCTGGAATGGAAGGAAATTCTTGATGACGAACTGGTCCTGGCCGTGTATCCGACCCATCCATTTGCCAAGAAAAAAACGGTGGCACCCGGCCAGCTTCTCAACGAGCCGATGATCATCCGGGAACGGGACTCAGGCACCCGTAAGGTCGTGACCCACCTGCTCGAAAAACATCTGGATCTCGCCAGACTGCAGATCGTTGCCGAGATGGGCAGCACGGAGGCGGTCCGGCAGGGCGTCAAATCCGAGGTCGGCATCGCCGTCCTTTCCCGACTGGCAGTGGCCGAGGATATAGAACGGGGTTCCCTGATGGCGGTACCTCTGACCGACATCCGCCTCTCACGCCCGTTTTATTTGATAACCCGAAAAAATCGGCAATCCTCCCCTGTCTGCAGCACCTTTCTTGATTTTCTGCAACAAACTCCGAACTGATGCACCGCTCTTGACTTGGATCAAGGTGTTTCAGCCCATTCAACGCTATTCTTGGCAGACAATCATGCTGTGAGGTGAACCATGCAGTGGGACAAGGATGCTGAACTGGCGGTGGCCAAGGTGCCTTTTTTCGTCCGCAAGCGCGTGCAGAAAAGGGTGGAAACCGAGGCAGAGCAGTCCGGAGCCGCCAGGGTATCGATGAATCATGTTGCGGCCTGCCGAGAGCGCTATCTGCACAAACAGGAGGACGAGGTGCAAGGATTTACCCTCGAATCCTGTTTCGGGCAAAGCGGCTGCCCCAACCGCATCGATACCGGAGAAAATCTGGCCGAGCAGCTTGAAATCGTGCTGCGCGCCCACAAACTCAAGGAATTCATGCAAAGCAGGGTGAGCGGCAAGCTCAAGCTGCACCATGAGTTCCGTGTCACCCTGGCCGACTGTCCCAATGGGTGCTCCCGCCCTCAAATTGTCGATATCGGCCTGATCAGCGCCTGCCTCCCTGTGCCAACCGAATCGCCATGCTCGGATTGCGGGGTCTGTCTTGATGTCTGCCGGGAGAAAGCGATTACCTTGACCGGGCCAGAAACCGGGCCGCAGTTCGACTGGCAATGCTGCCTGGCCTGCGGCCAATGCGCCAGAGCCTGCCCAACCGGAGCAATCGACCAAGGACTCAGCGGCTATCGCATTCTTCTGGGCGGCAAACTTGGCCGCCACCCGCAGCTCGGCCGGGAACTTTCCGGAATCTTTTCCGCGCAAACCACTCTGGAGATTGTCGAAACCTGCCTCACTCATTTCAAGGCGGAAAACAGTCGCGGAGAACGCTTCGGCGAGCTGCTTAACCGCACCGGCTTTGACTTTCTCGCCCCATACACCATTAAACCCGCTTGAATATCGTTGGAATATTTCAACGAAGGGTTTCTTATAAACTTGTTGCCGAATAGAACAAACTGCGTTATAAAAACCATCTCATTCATGCGCCCGTAGCTCAGCTGGATAGAGTGTCGGACTACGAATCCGCAGGTCGCACGTTCGAATCGTGCCGGGCGCACCAGAAATAGCAAGGGCCTAGAGGTTATCCTCTAGGCCCTTTTTTATTGCCCAAATCCTTGTACTCAGATCAGGTCCGCAAGAAATTTCGAATAAGCGAGTTTAGCAACCTTATCAGTAAATGGATTTATGCCGCCTTGCATGCTGCTACTCAACAGGTGTATCAGGCAGGCGTTGCGTTCCTGGTCAAGCTGTGATCCATTTTCAGGTGTATATGCATATGGATCCCTAAAGAAAAGCTCTCTTTGCGTTGCGTCACTGGCGAGAGAGAGGTATATGCGCCGGAAGTCAGCTTCCTCCAGATAATCAAGCGCTTGCTTCCCCCAAGAGTTCCTGCGAGTGATATACTTCCACTCTTCAGCGTAAGTTATATCAAGGGGCGGGCCGGGTGTTCGTTCGGCCTCATCGGTTCGGCGGGCAATATCGGATCGAAAACAGATAGGGTTTTGAGCAAAGGGGTCTCCCGTGACACTCCAGACATGGGCAGGGCAGCCGCGGCAGACCCTAAAAAAGTCGCAGGTGCCGCACCCTTCAAAAGATTCCGGCCGTCGAAATTTGCGGAGCAATTCGCTGCCGAGGAAGATCTCTTCAAAGGAATGCTCAGGCATTTTCCCGACCTTGAGTCCCATACGGCTGCAGGCCAGCACCGTCCCATCGCTGAGGATTGAAATACTGGTCCAACCCACGGGGCACCCGGTCAAGGCTGGTACATGAGCAGGAGCCAAAGGATAATATGATCCTTTTTCAAATCTGGCTACTCGGCACAGGTTAGGTTTTTCGTGGATTATCAGACGACTGCCTTGTTTTTCAAGTCGCTTCTTTTCATCAAGAAAGGCAGACAGAATTCCATGGAATTCAGCAGCCGTAAGTCGCTCTGATATCTGCGCGGCATTCCCCATATGGGAACCGAGGTCAAAGGCGAATGTCGAAGCGTTTGTATGGTCTGCAAGATAGCGCATCAGAGGAATTAAATCCTCTGCGTTGGACCTGAAAAGAGTGAACATGATTGCGCTGTCAATGCCCTTTTGGGCCAAAAGATCGAGCTTTGCTATGGTGCGCTGAAAGCTCCCTTTGGAGCGGAAATTGTCGTGCATTTCTTCTAATCCGTCGAGGCTTAGTTGAAAGGAACGCACCCCAAGTTCGGCCATACGAGTTGCCGCCTCTTCCGTAAGGGTCTCCGGGTTTCCAGCAATTTGAACGATTCGCTCGGCTGGCCGGAGAACCCGCAGAAGGTCTTCCCATCTTTCGTGCAGCAGAGGGTCACCGCCGATGAGTCCAAAGGAAAACCGGGCGCCATATTGCCGCTCAAATTCCTCCACACTTTCCAGCACGCGCATCATCTCATCCCAGGAAAGCGGATGATGACGCTCCTCTTTATAGGTCAGTTCGCCATATTGATAACAGTGACGACAGCGGTTCCCGCATTTGGCAGTAATATGCCATTGGAGGAGCATGGGGGCAACAAGGGGCTGCACACAGAGAGGATCGCGCTCTGAACCATGGCTATCTGGAAAGTGATCACCCTTGTTACCCATGCGGCTATGAAACGCTATTGGTTAGTCAGGTTGTCTTTTGGTGTTGCAGGAATATAGCATAGCCCTCCCATGGTGGATACTACGTCCATTTCCGAGAGCGGTTTTTGGCTCTGACTTTGCAGGACGTGTTTCAGTTCCTCGCTACTGAAAGCAAAGCCCGCCGCTTCGATCTGTTGCTTGCGCTCGGTATCGTTTGTAGCTAGCAACATTGCTGTGCGGAACGAGGTGTCGGACGACATTTTTTTGACGAAGCATTCAGCGCTGGTGATTGACATAGGTCCCTCCATTCTTTTATTGTTTTAAAACAAGGTATAAAAAAAGCCTAACAGCGAAGCTCCTTTGTTGACAACAAAAAAATAAGTGGCTCATGAAGAAATACCAATAAATTCAGCTTGTTGGAGGTTACTATGGTTATGCAATTCTCTTCTGTTTTATCGACCGGTTGTCAGATTCTTTGCCGCTTTCGTAAGGCGCTCATGGTTGTGCCTCTCGTTCTGAGCCTTCTGTGTATTGCGGGAATAAACGTTGTCATAGCTGGAGGGCATGATGCTGACGCTGAAAAAAATAAAAAAATTGTGATGCAGTGGATTGAAGAGGTGGTCAAAAAGGGCAACCTCGACCATCATGACGCAAATGCTCATGACGATATCAAGATCAACCTTGCACACAATTGGGAATCCCCGGTGAATGCCTCCAACAAGTTGCAAGGCAAGGACGAGGTGAAGAAGCATTTTCAAGCTGCCCAGGCGAATTGGGAGAAAAAGGCTGAAGACACCGGCCTGGAAATCGATGAAATCATTGCTGAAGGCAACACTGTTGCAGTGCGTGGCCACAGATTTTTTAAAGACCTGAAGACCAATACCAAAGTAAAGCTCACGGGGATGGGTTTCTATAAGATCAAGGACGGAAAAGTCGCGGAAATTCACGTAGTTTATGAAGCTTATCCAACAGCAAAGAATTAATCAAGCCGTTACAGCGAGCTCTTTATATCCGGGTTCCGCATGAAAGGAAACAGTGAGTGGCTTGCACGCGCCCTGAAGGTTGTCCCCGGCGGTGCACAGACGTGGCGTGCATCGTATCGTCAGTTTGCTCAGGGCGTAAGTCCTCTGTTCATCCAAAGAAGCAGAGGATGCCGGATATGGGATGTTGAAGATCGCGAGTTCCTGGACCTGCTCATGGGATATTCTTCCGTGATTCTGGGCCATGCCGATTCTCGCGTGGTCCAGGCTGCCTGCAATGCGGCTCAAAACGGCTCCCATACAGCACTTCCCAGTCCAACAGAAGTGCTTCTTGCAGAACGCCTCTGCCACTTGATTCCCTGCGCGCAGATGGTGCGGTTTACCAAGACCGGATCGGAGGCAAATTCCCTTGCCCTTGGACTGGCCCAAACGTATACCGGCCGTTCCCGTGCTGCCCTGTGCGGGTATCTAGGCTGGCATGATTGTTTGCAAGCACCTTGTTCCAAAGGTCTAACGCATGCCTTCCCTTACAATGACCTTGCGTCTCTTGAGGAAATTTTGCTTCGTCATGAAGGCGAATTTGCCGCCATATTCATGGAGCCGGTTCGTTATGAAGCGCCGGAAATCGGCTATCTTGAGGCAGTCCGTAAATTAGCCGCCAAACATGGCGCCCTGCTGATTTTTGATGAGTTGGGAAGCGGTTTCCAATTTGGCCTGGGTGGCGCGCAAAAAGCCTTTGGCGTCATGCCGGATTTGGCTACCTTTGGCAAAGGGCTGGCAAATGGTTTTCCACTTGCCTGTGTGCTTGGCAAGGTGGAGATCATGTCCGCACTGGCAAAGTGCGATTTTGATTCAGGCTTTGCTGGTGAGACATGCGCATTGGCCGCGGCTCTCGAAGTGCTCGATATCCTAGAAACCAGCGATGCCATTGAGCGAATTCAGGAGGCTGGCGCCCAAATACTGGAAGGGTTCAACCAAGCTTCCAAAAGCTTTGACCTTTATGACCGTTTTCGCTGTGTTGGCTTCCCGGGAAGGCAACGTATCCAAACCTTTGATGATCAAGGCAACTCGGGAGATATTGAGATGCGGTTATTGCGCCAAGAAACTGCTCGCCGAGGTCTCTTTGTGCTTGGAGGTCATAATCTGAGTGCTGCCCATGACATCGAGGCTGTGGCAGAGGTGCTTGCCGTATATGAAGATGTTTTCGAGACACTGGCTGACTGGTTATCAACGCCAGAGCCACACAAATTCCTGGCACAGTAACAGGACAAGATTTATTTTTCAAAAAAAGAAAAGGTCAGAAATGGGATCGGGGTCAGGCCTTGCAATGTGATTTTTCAGCAGAAACACGACTCAATCACAGTCAAGATATCTCCCTAAACTTTTAACTGCAAGCAAGTCAACAGACTTGCCTTCAATATTGTCTGCTCAAACACCAAAAACTGTGCTTTCCAGCCTAAATGATGATTCTTGGTTAGTCGGATTCATTAAGTGTGCATAAACATCCAAGGTGACCGAAGGACTGCGAATCCACCGGTCGCACGTTCGAATCGTGCCGGGCGCACCAGAAATACCAAGGGCTTAGAGGAAATCCTCTAAGCCCTTTTTTTATCACTTCATCATTTTGTCCATACATGGTCCATAACTTCTCAACTTGAGAACACGCAACGCACCCTGACTCGTCAGTCTTCCATGTTGATCTTTCTTGCTCAAAATCAATAGTAAGTAAGAGCCCCAGCAGGCTATGGAGACACCCCATATTTACGGGCCACGCACGAAACGCTCATGCCGGGCAGCTCCGATTCTTCAACCATCCGGAGCTTCTCTGCTGTTGTCCACCGCCTCCGGCGCTGGACTGAGGTGATAACACCTCGAAACTGCTAGTTTTTGTCATAGTCGTACCCCTAGTCGTTATTTAACATACCAGGGTGTCCGATTCAAATGGGGTCAACTACAGTTAAAGCCAAGGATATCGGATTTAATGACCGACTTTTCCCTCCCCCTTATGCTGCGGCACGAGGACTTATCAGCGACGCAGAGATATCTCGCCAAAGTGAATAATTCTGAAGCAATCAGGTGGATTGAAGCACTTTATGGATAATTTTATCCACAGGGCGGGGCTATTCCTCGCCTTAAGGGCAACAGTAGACATCTCAAGTTGAAATTTTCTCATACTTTTGAGAGGTATTACCCCGCAATCTCAACACTTGATCCCAAACCGATATAAAAAATACATCAATTCCTTTTTTCTTCCACATTTGATCCTTAATTTCGTTTTATTTATAAAGACGATCAGGTTGCCTGAACGCTGTTTTTGGAAAACGTTTACTCTACGTATCGAAAGAGGGGTTTGTATGAAGATCTTACAGGGTAATTTACACAATATCTTTTGTCGAAGAGTATTGGGTGGGACGTCCAGATTGGTTGTGCTCTGTTTGCTCCCATCTCTTTTATTCGGTTGTGCTTCTCCATCTGTCCGAGTCCAGTCAACCACAGATGAACAACAATCAAATCCTTCAACTGTAGTATATTTTTACCCTAACAACAATCAGTCCAAGGAACAGCAGGAAAGAGATCGTTATGACTGTTATCTGTGGGCAGTTGAACAGTGTGGATATGATCCCGGCCAGCAAGCACTTACGCCGCATCAGCGAATTAAGGTGATACCCACTACGCCTCCGGGTTCTGATGTAGCAGTGGGAGCAGCAACAGGTGCTGTACTTGGATCCATAATCGCCGGCCCCCATTCAAGGGGTGAAGGTCTGGTATTTGGAATCTTGACAGGTACGATCTTTGGCCTTGCATCAGAGGCGGGAAAACAAGAACAGGCAGATAATCTGCAACAACAGTACGATAATCTTGAACAACAGCGTTATTACCAACTGGAAAAACAGGCAGATGGGTATCGAAGAGCTATTTCAGCTTGTTTGGAAGGAAGAGGTTACACCGTCCAGTAAAGAACATGTTAAAAATAAACAATACCCAGGAGAGGAAAATTATGAATAAATATCAGACTCTTCCCCTTACACTACTTACCATTGCTGCATTGAGTATTTCAGCGGGAAATGCTTTAGCAAATGGTCCGTATCGTATGGACAGTCGTCATCGACATGGTGTTACATATCCTAATGTCGGAATACACTTAAACGTTTTACCACCGCATCACAGTACCATTCATTATCATAACGACCGATATCATTATTATGGTGGGGTCTGGTATCATAAAGCTGGCCCAGATTTTATTGTGGTGGCACCACCTGTTGGGATCATGGCACCGATATTACCGCCTCATTACACGACTATCTGGTACAGCGGGATACCTTATTATTATGGCAATACCACTTATTATGTCTGGAGGCCGGAAAAAAATGGCTATATGGTGGTTGAGCCTCCTGATGAGATCGTTAGTGGACAACCAAGGGTTCTCGCCCCTGAATTATATGTCTATCCGAAGCTTGGTCAAAGTGAACAGCAGCAGGCAGATGACCGTTTTGAATGCCATAAGTGGGCTTTGAAAGAGACTGGATATGACCCAAGTCAGCCTCCGGAGAATGTGCCGACAAAAGAACGTGAAAGCAGGCGAGATAATTATCAACGAGCCATCAAGGCTTGTCTCGATGCAAAGGGATACAGCATTCGCTAGTCGGTTCAACGATGGCCATGCTGGTTTTTTCTCTTGTAGTTCTTCTTCCCACTGGTAGTCCCAATTTAATGGGCTCCATGGAATCTCCGGCGTAATTTTCATCTGCTTGGTTATCCCCCCGGACGTCGGGGCAAAGTAGTCAGAAACCTGATGGTTAATTTAATGAAGGCGATTCGTCATACCTGCTCACTGATCCTGCTTGCTGGCCTCGGCCTCGCGGGATGCGTCACGGTCGGCCCGGATTACGCGCCACCTGAACTGGATGTGCCCCCAGCCTGGGGCCGGATCGATACCGCGGCCAAACCGGTGACGACGCATGCCGCTGCGAGTCGTGACATCGGCCAGTGGTGGCAAAGCCTGAACGATCCATTGCTGACTGGACTGATTGATGAGGCCCTGCAGGCCAACCACGACTTGCGCAGTGCGCAGGCGAGGTTGCGCCAGGCCCGGGCACAACGCACGGTGGCCGTTGCCGGGCATTACCCCGACGTAACAGCATCGGGCAGCGCCAGCCGTAGCCGCTCCAGCGAGGAAACCGGCAGCGGCACGACGTCCAATTATTACAGTGCCGGTTTTGATGCAAGCTGGGAGGTCGACGTGTTCGGCGGCGTGCGCCGTGGCGTCGAGGCCGCCGAGGCCGATCTCGAGTCGTCCGAGGCGAGCCTGGCCCACACCCGGGTAACACTGGTGTCCGAAGTGGCGCTGGGCTATGTCGAGATGCGCTCGCTGCAGATTCGTCTCGGCATTGCCCGCGACAACCTCGCCAGCCAGTCGGATACGCTGCAGATCACCGAGTGGCGCGCCCAGGCCGGGCTAACCAGCATCCAGGATGTCGCACAGGCACGCAGCAACCGTGAGCAGACCCGGGCACAAGTCCCCGCGCTGGAAACCAGCCTGGCGGAAGCGGAACACAGCCTCGACATCCTGCTCGGCAAGTCGCCGGGCACGCTGCATGCGCGGCTTGCCGAAGCCGCAGGACTGCCGACCATTCCGGTGGAAATCGCCGTCAACATCCCGGCCGAGACCCTGCGCCAGCGCCCCGACGTGCGCGCGGCCGAGCGCACGCTGGCCGCTGAAACCGCCCGTCTGAGCGTGACCGAGTCGGCGCGCTATCCGTCCTTCAATCTCTCGGGCTCGATCGGGCTGGAAGCGTTGAAGTTCAGTGCACTAGGAAACAGCGGCGCCGCTGCATTGTCTCTGCTCGCCGGCATCACCGCCCCCATATTCAATGCCGGTCGTTTGCGCGCCCAGGTCGAAATCCAGGATGCGGCGCGCGAGCAGGCGCAGATCACGTATGAACAAACCGTACTCACGGCGTTGCAGGACGTGGAAAACGCCTTGGTTGCGCTGGCGCGCAGCCAGGAACGCATCGAGGCGCTGGGCAATGCAGCGGTATCCACACGCGTGGCGGCCGAACTTGCACGGCAACGCTACAGTACGGGACTGATCGATTTCCAGTCGGTGCTCGATACCGAGCGCAGCGTGCTGTCCGTTGAGGACAGCCTCGCCAGCACGCGCGCCGACGGTGTGCTGGCACTCATCCGTTTATACAAGGCTCTGGGTGGCGGCTGGACGCCCGACAGCGCATCCGGCGCCCCCATCACCACCACACAACACAGCGACACGCCATGAACGATAAGAACGATAAGAATACCGCCACCCCCGCCGACCTGCAGACCCTGCTGGGTGAAGACCATCCGCCGCGCTGGTGGCAGCGCGGCTCGTTATGGTCCGGTCTCGTCGCCCTGCTGGTCGTGGCCGGCGCTGTCTATTACTGGCAGGCGCAAAACGCCGGCAAGGCCGCGCCCACCTATGTGACCACCGAACTGCGCAAGGGCAATCTCACGCTCAGCGTCTCGGCCAACGGCACGTTGCAGCCCACGCGCTCCGTGAACATCGGCAGCGAGCTCTCGGGCACGGTCAAGCGCGTGCTGGTGGACGTCAACGACCGCGTCAAGGACGGCCAGGTGATGGTGGAGCTGGACGCATCGAAGTTCAGCGACCAAGTGACCCGTTCGCGCGCCTCGCTCGCCGCCGCCCAGGCCCAACTCGCGCAGAGCAAGGCCACCGTCACCGAAACGCGCGCCAGCCTTGCGCGCCTAGAGGAAGTCTTCAAGCTCTCCGGCGGCAAGGTGCCTTCGGCCACCGAGCTCGACAGTGCGCGCGCCGCGCTGGCCCGTGCCGTGGCTACCGAATCGAGCTCTGACGCCAACGTGGGCGTAGCCAAGGCAACACTCTCAACGGATGAAACCAATCTCTCCAAAGCCTCGATCCGCTCGCCCATCGACGGCGTGGTGCTCAGCCGCTCGGTGGACCCGGGCAACGCGGTGGCCGCCTCGCTGCAGGCCGTCACTCTGTTCGCCGTGGCCGAGAACCTGACCCAGTTGCAGCTCGAAGCCAGCGTGGACGAGGCCGACGTGGGCGCCGTGAAGGTGGGACAGAAAGCCAGCTTCACCGTCAGCGCCTATCCCTCGCGCAGCTTCCCAGCCACGACCCGCCGCGTGGCCTTCGGCTCGACCACCACCAACAACGTGGTGACCTACGTGGCCACGCTCGACGTGGACAACAGCGATCTCAGCCTGCGCCCCGGCATGACCGCCGTGGCCATCATCGTGGCCACCGAGCGCGAGGGCGTGCTGCTCGTGCCCAACACCGCGCTGCGCTTCTCGCCCACCGCAGCAGCCGTGGCGGGCAAGTCCTCCGGGAGCAGCAGCATCCTGTCCAAGATGATGCCGCGCCCGCCGCAAAGCAGCAGCACCAAGGTGGCCGGCACCGAGAGCAAGGCTGCGGGCACGCGCCAGATCTGGGTACTACAGGAAGGTCAGCCGGTTGCCGTGCAGGTGCAGACCGGCATCAGCGACGGCCGCCTGACCGAGGTCAGCGGCGACAGACTCACGCCCGGCATGGCCGTCATCACCGACCAGCGCAGTGCGGGCGCCGCGCCATGAATCGGCCAACCACTCCCGCCACGGGACAGCCGGGGTCTGCTCCGCTGATTCGTCTGCGCGGCATCACCAAGGTCTACGGCACAGGCGAAACAGCGTTCCAGGCGCTCAAAGGCGTGGATCTGGACATCGAGAAGGGTGACTTCGTGGCCATCATGGGCCCCAGCGGTTCGGGCAAGTCCACGGCCATGAACATGCTGGGCTGCCTGGACACTCCCACCACCGGCACCTATGAGTTCGAGGGTGTGCAGGTGCAATCGCTCAGCCGCGACGAGCGCGCCCGCTTGCGTCGGCGCTACCTGGGCTTCGTGTTCCAGGGGTTCAACCTGCTGGCGCGCACGTCGGCGCAGGAAAACGTTGAACTGCCGCTGATCTACCGCGGCGAACCGGCCGCCAGACGCCACGCCATGGCCGCGCGCGCGCTCGAACAGGTCGGCCTCAAAGGTTGGGAACACCACACACCAGGCGAGCTCTCGGGCGGCCAGCAGCAGCGCGTGGCGATCGCACGTGCCATCGTCACCGAGCCGGCCGTGCTCTTGGCGGATGAGCCCACCGGCAACCTCGACACCGCCCGCAGCAAGGAGATCATGGAACTGCTCTGGCACCTGAACGCCGACCAGGGCATCACCGTGCTGATGGTCACGCACGAGGCCGAGATGGCCGCCTACGCGCGGCGCATCGTGCACTTCGTCGACGGCGTGGTGTCCAGCGACGAGCGCAACCCGGACCCGGTCGGGATCCTGGCGGGACACATTACCACGTCCATGGGAGCGGGCTGACCATGTGGCTCAACACCCTCCAGCTCGCGCTGCGTTCGATCCGGCGCAATCTGATGCGCTCGTTCCTCACCATCCTGGGCATCGTGATCGGCGTCAGCGCGGTCATCACGATGGTCACGGTGGGCAATGGCGCCACCGTGTCCGTGCAAAACCAGATCTCGGGGCTGGGCACCAACCTCTTGCAGATCCGACCGGGCCAGCGCATGGGTCCGGGTAGCGGTGGCTCCAGCGCGCCCTTCTTCAAGGACACCGACGCCGAGGCCATCGCCACCCAGATCGGCGGCGTCGCTGCCGCTGCCCCCCAATCGCGAACGTCGGGCACGCTGGTGGCCAACGGCCGCAACTGGAGCAGCACCATCACCGGCAGCACGAACGCGTGGCTCACCATCGGCAACTGGACCCTGGCCCAGGGCCGCGAGTTCTCCGATGCTGAGCTGCGAGCCGGTGCCGCGGTCTGCATGATCGGCGAGACCGTCCGCCGCGAACTCTTCGGCAGCAGCCCGGCGCTCGGCGAGTCGCTGCGCGTCAAGCAGATCAGCTGCGAAATCATCGGCGTGCTCGGCTCCAAGGGGCAGGGTTCGTTCGGCAACGACCAGGACGACCTGGTCTTCATACCGATCAAGACCCTGCAGCGCCGCATCACCGGCAACACCCAGGTCAATGACTTGCTCGTGTCCATGGCCGAAGGCAGCGACTCGACACGCGTCAAGCCCAGCCTGACGCAACTGCTGCGCGAACGCCGCAAGCTGGCCGACACCGACGACGACAACTTCAACGTGCTCGACACCAAGCAGCTGGCCGACACGCTCTCGGGTACCACCAAGGTGATGACCACGCTGCTGGGTGCCGTGGCCGCGGTGAGCCTGCTGGTGGGCGGCATCGGCATCATGAACATCATGCTGGTGAGCGTGACCGAGCGCACCAAGGAGATCGGCCTGCGCCTGGCCATCGGCGCGCTGGAGCGCGAGGTACTGCTGCAGTTCCTGATCGAAGCCGTCGTGCTGTCCAGCCTGGGCGGGCTGATCGGCATCGCCCTGGCCACCGGTGCGTCCATCGCCCTGTCTAACCTGATGGGCATCCCCTACCTGTTCGATGCGACCATCAACCTGCTGTCCTTTTTCTTTTCGGCGGCCATTGGTGTGATCTTCGGCTATTTCCCGGCACGCCGGGCGGCCGGGCTCAACCCGATCGATGCCTTGCGGCACGAGTAAATCCTGACAATTTCAGATTTCCGTTGTTTTTCAACAACGCTCAAGAGCATTTCCCATGTACGACACCTTCAAACCGGAACAGTCACCGCTAATGGCGATTTTTTTCATGGCAAAACCTTTAAGCAACTTCGGCCATATTCAGTTGCCATATCAAATTTCCACCCAACATCGCTCAAGCATGCGATAAGTTACTCCGACACTGTTCGTTTTTGTGCAGCACATTTTATGACTATGCGATTTCCACTTACCTTTGGCGATCTTAACTTCGTGAATTAATTAAGGCTCAGGTGTAACGGTAATACATGAGCCTATGGGCTCTCATATTTATAACCAACGCCGTAAACAGAGTGGATTATCTCAAGATCAGGAGTTGCTTCGGAAATTTTTTTGCGGAGTTTTTTAATATGACTGTCAATGGTTCGGTCGCAGACAATGCGTCGATCAGTATAAATACTGTCCATCAACTGATCGCGGGTAAAAATCCGCCCTGGTTTCCTCGCGAGAATGCTCAGCAGTTGAAACTCCACAGCCGTCAAGTCCAGCTTCCGGCCCTGCAGGGAGGCGACATAACGCTCATGATCCAGTTCCAGAACCTGATTGTTCCGCACAGTACCGGAACTGCGGCGTAGAACCGCTTTTACTCGAGCTATTACTTCGCGAGGGCTGAAGGGCTTACAGATATAATCATCAGCCCCCAGTTCAAGGCCGAGCAGCCGGTCTATTTCTTCAACCCGGGCAGTAACCATAATAATGGGCACACTGGAAAAGCTGCGTATCTCTTTGCAGATCTCAATTCCGTCTTTTCCCGGCAACATCAGATCCAGGAGAATGAGGGCCGGTGTATTTTCTTTTACCCAGGCAACCACTGCAGTACCTTCACCGATGCACTCTGTTGCATATCCGGCTTGATGCAGATAATCACGGTGTAAATCAGCCAGCCGTGGTTCATCTTCCACGATCAAAATTGTATTTTCCATGACAAAACCTGATTATGTACTCAACGGCAGTTTGATTTGAAACTCAAGACCACCATGGGGTGAGTGATGAGCGGTGATACTTCCCTGATGAGCGTCTACAATATTTTTACAGATTGCCAAACCGAGCCCTGCCCCACTATTGGCCCGATTACGAGAGGGATCGGCCCTGAATAACCTGTCAAAAATTTTTGGCAGTTGCTCTGGTTCTATGCCCGGAGCTGAATCCTGAAAAGATATCTTCATATACTCATTATCCTGTTTGACAGCGACTTCCAGTTTTCCGGGAGCATCAGTATAACGTAAACTGTTTTCCAGGATATTCGTAAAAAGCTGCTGCAGTCGATCAGGGTCGGCAAGGAGAAAATGAGAAAAGTTTGCCGGCATCTCTGCGTGCAAAACAAGTCCCTTGTCATGAAAACGTTTCTCAAAAAGCTCAAGAGACTCCTTCAGGATACCCAGTGGATCGACTTCTACTTTTTTGTAGGTCAAAGCACCAATGTCAGACATTGAAAGCTCATAGAGATCATTGACCAAATATTGCAGATGCATGATTTCGCCATGGAGCAGCTCAAGGTTCTGGGGGGTAGTCTGGCGGATTCCGTCCTGCAAAGCTTCAACTTCACCTCGCACCACTGAAAGAGGGGTGCGCAGTTCATGGGAAATATCCGCGACCCATTGCTTGCGAGCTGTTTCATTTTTCTCAAGAGTCATTGCCAACATATTGAAATCAGAGGAAAGTTGCCCCAGTTCATCTCCAGTACGGACAGGAATACGGGTTTTGAACTGCCCTGCAATCAGCCTGCGGGTTCCCTTGGTCAGTTCCTTGATGGGGCGCAACAGATGAATAGCCACCGGAAAGGTGAGGAGCATTGATAATCCCAACATAACGAGTGTTACCAGGAAAAAAGTTTCCGTTTGCTGTTCAACAAAGTGCAAATCTCCCGATTGTGTGAGCTCTGTGACCGGTATCAGGCCCAAATAGCCGATAACTTCACCCTGGTAATGAATCGGGCGTAGGGAAAGAGTTGCTTTATGGTCGGCAGGTCCACCAATGACCCACTGCTTGTCTGCGTCGTAAAGAATGATCCTCGGGCCTATGCCTCTTGGATCAATTGGGGGGGGAGGAGGAGAAAATTGTTCACTTTCTCCTGCTCTCTGACGGGGCGGCCCTTCTGGTTGTACCGAGAACAGGTCTTTATGAAGGCGGCGCCAAAGAGGATGATTATGGGCAATAAACTGCCAGTCGTTTTGTTTTGCGTAATAGCTGGTCAACTGCTCTGCCAGCTGGTCAATCTGCGCCAGTTCCTGGCTTTTAACGTAATTGAGAAAGCCGCGATCAAAACTCCACTGCAGGAACAGAAAAAGACCGGCAGCGACAACGGTACTGGTTAACAAAAGAGTAAAAAAGAGTTTGTGTCGGATCCTTAGTTTCACATGAACCTCTTATGTAAATAAACACCTTGAATAAAAAGGATAGATGAAAATCAGAGTTTCTTTATCTCCCCATCAGAAAATGACCGTTTTAAAAACGGTGCTTCTTCCGCCTCCTTATGTTTGTTGGTCTCTCTGGGGCAATAAAACTATAATACAACGTAAATGTGGAAGAAATATGAAACAGTTGAAAAAATAAACTTTTCAAAAAAACAGATTTTCTCTTCACAAGTCAATATCCTCATTTCTTCCATATTTGTTCCTCATTTCATCGCTATTTTTTCAGACAACAACTGAGCATAAGCAAATCGACAGACTGGCAATATGCAGTTCGAAGACACATAGCAACATGAGTCCTAATGAAAACATGATGTTGAACGAAAAAGTGATCTTAGCGGAGAAACATTGCTGCTCATGATGACCAGATATCTCATTTCGAGATGATATTGCCAAACTTAAACCAAGAGCTTTATTCAGGAGACGACCTATCCCGACCGAGCCACTGCTGAATTTTCGCCTCATTTGCTATTCTTTGCACTATCCAGTGTCCTGATTCAGAGAACCCCCTGAATCCCATGAGGCAATTTACTACGGCATCAAGGCTTACATCCTTAAAACAAATGAATTTGCCAGATTCCCCGGTAGTCCTTTCTCCCTCTCTCCCTCCCTCCCCACTACCGGGGAATCTGGCGTCCCCAATGATCCCGCTTTCAATCATCAACGACCTGCTGACAAGCTTGCTCACCTTTTTAATCTTACAAAAAATAACAAAATCCCCGTCCATCATGAACTTCCATATTTCCTCCCTATTTGTTGCCCATTTGTTCACTATTTTTAAAAACAACCACGCAGCATAAACCGATTGCATAACTGGAATGCTGCCCCTAGCAACAAACAGGTCAAATGACCAAAACGGAGACACGACATGGAAATAGATAAAGTTCTTAAGGTAACTGCAGTGCTGACAATTTTGCTCGTTATGCCACTAACCGCCTGTGCCAAAAATAATGGCCTCCGTCAGGGACCGCCACCTGAGGCTCTTAAGGCATGTGAAAATAAAAAGGCAGGCGAGAGCGTAACTTTCACCGGACGAAGAGGTGAATCACTTAAGGCCACGTGCCAGGAAATTGATGGTCAACTGGTTGCTGTTCCTGAAGGCATGCCCCCTGGCGGCCGACAGTAAAAAAATGATGAGGTCATGCTTTCGACAACGGAAGATATGCTGGAAGTATGACCGCATCACGGGGCTGAGCAGTCAACAAAAGATATTCAAGAAAGTAATTATTGGAGATACAAAATCCAGATATCTCTTCAAAGGAACCACCCATGACAAAAGAACTTGAGAGCACAGAGCAGTTCATGGCTGAAATCGAAGTATTGCGCCGGGAAATTGCCGAATTGCGAGGGGTTGAACAGCGCTGCCGGCAGGCCGAATCAACACTCAAGTCACTCGAAGAAAGAAATCGGCTTCTGGGTGACAGCGCTCCGTTCGGAATTTTCACTATTGATACCCAGGGACGCATAACCGGTATCACCCGGAAAATGCTGGAAATGCTTCCCTGGCTCCCTGTCGACGACCCACAATCAATGAGACTGTCCGATTGTCAGATCATGGTTTCTTCGGATGTTTTTACCGATATTCAGCGTTGCATTGATCAGAAAAAAGCAATCATCGCCGAACATCACTACACAGATCCAAAAGGGGCCTGGGCTTATTTGCGCTACTATTTCAGCCCCCTATCTGGAGCCGATGACTCTGTCAGTGAAGTAATGGTCATGGTTGAAGACTATACTGATCTGAAAACGACGGAGAAGGCGCTCAGGGAAAGTGAGATACGATATCGCCAGTTATTTCAAGCAGCACCCATCGCTCTGGTCGAAAGAGATGCTTCCCAGCTGAAGGCTTATCTCGAACAACTGCGCGCATCCGGGATATCTGATTTCAGAAAATACCTGGAACGAAATCCCTCCCAGGTGCAGCATTGCTGGTCATTGATCAAAAGCGGCGATTATAATCCGGCCTACTTGGAATTGATGGATATTACGAACAGTGCTGAGCTCAGTGGTCCCCTTTTGCCAACCGACTCAAAGACTTTTAGGGAAATGGCTCTGGAGACCATCCTGGTGGTTGCCGGGGGGCGCAAAACAAACGAGCGGGAATTAACACTGGTAACGGCCACAGGCAAATCCAAGTTCGTTTTGGGGAAATCATTGGTTGTCTCCGGTCACGAGGAGACCATGGATCGGGTGGTGGTTGCCCTGATAGACCTCTCTCCACGAATAAAGAAAGAAAAGGCCCTGCGAAAAAGCGAGCATCGCTTTAGGGATCAGTCCTTACGAGATAATTTAACCGGCTTGTTCAATCAACGTTATCTCTACCAGTCTCTCGCTGAATTAATTGAAAGTGCTCAAATCAATGGCACCCAAATCTCCATGATTTTCTTAGATCTGGACCATTTCAAACAGATCGTTGACGCTCACGGTCATCTCAATGGCAGTCGGGCCATCCGCCAAGTAGCGCTCACCATCAACAATTGTCTGAGAAAGCCGGCTTATGCCGTAGCCTTTGCCGGGGACGAATTTGTGGTGGTCCTGCCGGGAATGGATCAGGACCAGGCATTACAAAAAGCTGCTGAAATCCGGTCCCGGATAAAAGAGACCGTCTATGTGTTGGAAGAGGACATTGAGGTCCGCCTGCAGGCCAGTTTTGGCATAGCAACCTGGCCCCAACATGCCACGAAGCTAAACGACCTGATTGCTGCGGCCGACCAGGCCCTGTTCACCATCAAGGATACAGGGAAAGACGCCATTGGCCAATTTCAAAGACAATAGCGAAATCTATCGTAATCGATATGGCGGCAATCAATCTAAAGAGCAGTGAGTAAATTTGAGGGAAAAAATCATGGCCATCAAAAGTATAAAAGGCTGTATCGGTTGCGGTATCTGCGTCCAAACCTGCCCCACGGATGTTATCCGGCAGGATGCAAAGACGAAAAAGGCGTTTGTCAAATATCCGGCAGATTGCCAGATATGTCACTTATGCAGGATGTATTGTCCTGTCGATGCAATCACTATAACACCGGATAAATCGATTCCGGTATTTGTTTCATGGGGCTGAAAAATGAGTGCATATATCAAAAGCAATTTTTTTAGACAGGCAGTACTGGTTTTTACCGGCATGCCTCTGCTTATCTGGGCAATGGGTAATCTTCCGGAGCGCTCATTATTGAAGGAATCCCTTTCCATCATGACTATTCTGGCCTTTTGCCAGATGATCGGACAGTTTTTTGGGGCACGGACGAACAGATGCGCTGTTGAAAACCTTACGATGATCAAAGTAATTAAATATCATAAAATCATCGGGTATACATTCCTTATCACACTTCTCTTTCACCCTGTCCTTCTGGTGGTCCCAAGGTTATTTGAGTCAGGTGTTGCTCCTGTTGACGCGTTTATCACGATCATTACCACCTTAAACCAAGGGGTTGTACTTGGAATCATTGCCTGGTGTCTCATGCTGACACTTGCAGTAACATCCCTTGCCCGTAAAAAGCTGCCAATGAAGTACACAACCTGGCGGTTTTTTCACGGCATTCTTGCCATGCTGTTTATTTCTATTGCCACATGGCACGTCATCGACCTTGGACGCCATGCAACTCCGGCCATGTCAGTCCTTATCACCATTCTGTCTGCAGTCGGAGTTTTGCTACTTCTACAGACCTACTCTTTGAAAATTTCTAAAAAACAGTGAGGACTCCATGAATACATTTAAAAATCAAAGAGAAATGTCCCGCCGAAATTTCATGGCCTTTGCCGGGGGGGCTGCAGGACTTGCGGCTATGGCTGCCATGGGGATCAATGCAATGGAAGGTGAATGCAAGGCAAATTTCCCCGAAATAGATATCGACAAGATGGAGTATGCCGAACATGAAGCCGACGTGTTGGTTGTAGGAAGTGGCATGGCCGGCCTATTTGCTGCGGTAAAGGCCCATGATGCCGGGGCCAAAGTACTTATGGTTTCCAAGGGACGGCTCGGGTCATCAGGGCAAACACCGTTTGCCAAGGGAATTTTCGCGTATGATCCAGCAACGGCAAAAGTGAGCCTTGATGAGTTTGTCGAAACGGTTTCCCGCTCTGCACTGGGCACGAACAATGCAAAATATACAAGGCAAATGGCAGAACACTCACTTGCAAGAGTCAATGACTTGAAGGCGTGGGGATTTTTCGATTCACCGCTCTATTTTAATTCATTCAGCAAACCCATTACCGAAAGAAAAATTCCGGTCATAGAAAGAGTTATGCTGACCCATCTGATTAAAGAGGATGGAAAGATCGCCGGGGCCGCAGGTTTCAGCATCGATGAAGCCAAGGTGTATATCTTCAAGGCAAAGAGCGTTGTTTTGTGTTCCGGTGCCGGCGGCTTCAAACCGAATGGCTTTCCCATCTGCGACCTCACCCACGACGGGACGGTCATGGCTTATCACATCGGCGCCAAGGTCACCGGTAAGGAATGGAACGACGGCCATTCGGGGCAAGCGACCAACCCTGCAGCCTGCTATGACGGCTGGCATGGGATGTTTGACCGCAAGCCCGGATTAACCGGGGTTGACGTCCATCATGACCTGGGCGTGGAACAGAACTATCAAGCCTATATGGCGGGTAACCCCCTCGCCGGAGGCCCTCCAGGACATGGCGGCGAAAAGCAGGTTGCAGGCGGACCTTTTCGTCCGGCTGAGTTTGCCGAGAATGGCCGTCGCCCGGGTCCGCCTCCCGGTGGCGGTTCCGATTCCGGCGGCGCCCCGCCTCCGAGGGCGATGCGCGGCAGCTCGGTGGGCGGCTCTTCCGCCGGCATGTCAATCCATAAATCGGAGGGACTGGTCCCGATCAACGAAAAGGGTGCCTCCAATATCCCCGGGCTATACGCCGCCGGCGATGCTCTTGGGTCCTATATGGCGGGAGCCATCTACACCCAGGTCGGCTCTTCCCTGGCCGGTTCCGCCGTTCAGGGTGCGATCGTCGCCGAGGCGGCCGCCGAGTATTGTAAGGGGGTGAAGCTGCCTTCGATCTCTCAGTCCAGAATCAAGGCCATCGAGGAGGAGATCCTGGCGCCGCTCAAGAGGGAGAAAGGCTATGGCCCCGCCTGGGTGACTCAGACCCTGCAGGGGATCATGTTTCCCAATTTTGTGCTCTATATCAAGAAAGAAAGTCTGCTGAAGGCGGCCTTGGCTTATGTCGAAGAATTACGGGATCATCACCTGCCGATGCTGCGGGCGGCCGATCTCCACGAACTGCGGCTGGCCCATGAGACAACCAACATGATTATCAATGCGGAGATGAAGCTCAAGGCCTCAATCATGCGTAAAGAGAGTCGTTGCAGCCATTACCGGCTCGATTATCCCGAACTGGATGATACAAACTGGCGGGCCTGGATTAATATTTATAAAGGAAACGACGGTGAAATGAAGTTGGAAAAGCAGGACTTTGACAGCTGGCCTTCATGAAAAATATTTCCCGAATCCTGAGGCAGCAAGATATGATGACAGTGCTTGTAATCAGCCAAGCGACAAAGTTTTATTCAGAACTAAAGCACCTTTTGGGAAAGGACGATATCATTTTCTGCCAGTTTCAACACTGGGAGGAGGCGGCATCATTTCTCGAGTCGAGGCAAACGCAACTGATTGTGCTTGATTGCCCTGGAACAGGCGTCGACGGTTTGGCTGTATGTCAGGAGATTCGGGCTCGGTATTCTGGGTTGTTGGTTTTGGTTTCCGAATATGGCGACGAACGCTTTCATGTTCTGGCCCTGGACCTGGGTGCTGACGTTTCCCTGCCCGATTCGGCAGGTGTCTCACTAATAGCAGCGACTGTCAAAGCGTTGCTGCGAAGGTTCGCGCCTACTGGGCCACCAGTGGTATTGAATTTCGGGAGGTTGAGAGTAGATACCAAAAAACGGGATGTCTTTATAGAGGAACAGGCGGTACAGCTTTCAACCATCGAGTTTCAGCTCTTCTGGTTCCTGGCTCAAAAACCCGGTTGCGTGGTAAGTCGTGAAGAAATTCATCGGGAGCTGTATCAGGCTGCCTACAACGGATACGACCGCAATATCGACCTCTATATTTCGCGCATCCGGCAAAAAATTGATGATGACCCGACGGATTCCCGCTACCTGAAAACCGTCCGCGGGGTCGGCTACCAGTTTATGGGCGAGTAGATCAGAGCGATTAGTCAAACGATTGCTTGATACAAATTGTTACATCCTTGTGACACTACTGCTATACATTAATCGGCCACATAGGCCGATAATACAGAATATGGGAAAAGCGGTTTTATTATTACGGATGGGCATATTGGAAAATAGGAGGCGCAAACATGATCGGCAGCATAGGCAATAGCAGCAGCATGGCGATGATGATGACCAGCAGTTCAAAACAGCGGCAAACCCCGCCGGCGGGTCAAGATGTATTTAAGTTGACAGACACAAACAAGGATGGCTCAGCTTCTAAAACTGAGCTTGCAGCTCTGGTGCAGGGGATCGAAGAGATTACTGGAAACAGCATGAGCGTGGATGATGCTCTCACCAGTTTCGATGCCAATCAGGATGGAGGGCTGAGCGGAGAGGAAATGCTGCAAATGATGACCAGCTTAGGTTTTTCTCCTTCACAGATGGAAAGTGGTGAGGGTACTTCTTCCGGAAGTGAGGTTGCCTCTTCCGGCATGCGGCCCCCTCCTCCACCGCCACCGCCATCCCAGAGTCAGGAAGTCTCTCTGGCAGGGGACACGAACGGCGATGGAGTGCTTTCTCTCGCCGAGCTCCAGGCTCTGATAGGTAGTGAAGTGAGTGACGCCGACCTGAATTCCACACCTGTGTCAACTTTTGCGCAGGCCCTTGCCAGCTATAAGCAGAACAGCGGAGAGAGCAAAATAGCACAACTCATGGAGCTTTTACAAAATAACGATAGTGGCGAAAAGTACGCTTCTCTTGAGGTAAAGGTGTAGCATGAACTCTAACATACTGGAATGGCGGACATCCTGTCCCCCCAGAATAATGAGCCATTGCGAAGTTTGCGAACCGGATAATAAAACAGCTATCATGTGCACGAGGCAGCTTCGGTGGAATTAGCGGACCCAGGTAAATCAGTCAATTTATACGCTGAGCCTCAGGCGGAAATGAATGAGATTTTCTCCGGTTTTTTCGGCAGGCGCAGAATACTCTCATCGTTTGATTTTGCTTGCAAGCGAAGGCTGCCTACTTTCTGGTTTTAGGAGGAGGTCATCTTTCCTCTGCGGAAACGACAAAAAGAGAGTTTCAGTGCTTTTGAGAAAGGTAGATGTCGAATAAAATTTTTGTCTTTTTGTTTTAAAATCGATGTGTTATTGAATTATCCAACTCAACCTAGTGCTTAAACTACGAATCCACCGGTCGCACGTTCGAATCGCGCCGGGCCCATCAGAAACAGCAAGGGCCTAGAGGATTTCCTCTAAACCCTTTTTTTCGTTTTTTTGACCCATCCGACCCGCGCACATAGAAAAAAACTGGGAATTTCAGGCAAATACGGTTACACTGTCTTGCGTAACAAGGGCTTGCAGTGCGTACCGCCCTGTATACCCTCACAAATCAGGAGATTTTTTCCATGCACCTTCCCACCAGCCGACGCTCTTTCCTTAAAGCCTCGCTGCTGACAACCCTTGCCTTTCTCCATCCCGGAATGGCACAGGCTTCTTTCTCTCCGGAAAATCAGCCATCAGGCCGATTGAATCTGTACAACATCCATACCGGCGAAAAAATCAGCACCGTCTACCGCGACCAGAGCGGTGAGTACAATCCCCAGGCCATCAACGAGATCAATTGGCTGTTGCGCTGCCATTTTACAAACGAGCAGCACCCTATTGATATCCAGACCCTGGATTTTCTCGATCTGGTGAACACCCGGCTTGGCTGCGACAACGAGATCCATGTTATTTCCGGCTACCGTTCTCCTGAATACAACAACCGGTTGCGGAGCCTCGGCCGCAAGGTGGCCAAACACAGCCTGCATCTGGAAGGACGTGCCTTGGACATCCGCATTCCCGGCACCTCTTTGTCTTCCCTTCAGCGCGTTGCCCTTTCGCTCCGCCTCGGCGGTGTGGGCTATTACCCGAACGGAAATTTCGTCCATATCGATTCAGGAGCATTCCGCACTTGGTAGTCTGTTCGAAAAAAGCATCTTCCCCCATTTTACCGGCCTTGAAATTCTTCTGCTTTTTCTGCTGCGCGCTTGTCATTGGCCTGCTTCCTGCTGCCGCAATTGCCGCACCGGAGCCCCCCCAGGCAATCGGAGAGCTCTGCGTGCTGCCCGCGCTGGAAAAGACGCTGACCCGATACCGGCAAATTGACAAGCAGGGGGGCTGGCCCAGGATTGCCGCAGGCCCCGCCATGCGTCTGGGCGACACGGATGAACGGGTTGCACTTTTAGGCAAACGCTTGGTAGCCACCGATGATCTGGCCGCGGATGTGGGTCAGGGAAATTTATTCGACGAGACTCTTCTGCAGGGCGTGCAAAAGTTTCAAACCCGTCATGGCCTTGCCGATGATGGCGTTGTCGGCCCCAAAACCCTGACCGAACTTAATGTGCCCGTCAGCGAGCGCATCCGTCAGCTCGCCGCCACCCTGGAACGGTGCCGGCCGCTGCCCCAGCTTATGGAGCGCCGCCACATCCTGGTGAACATCGCTGATTTTTCCCTCAAGCTCTTCGATGAAGACAAACTTCTGCTTTCCATGCCCGTGATTGTCGGCAAAACCTACCGGCAGACCCCGGTGTTCAGCGGCCGCATCTCCTCTCTGGTGCTCAATCCGACCTGGGAGGTTCCGCACAGCATCGCCACCAAGGATATTCTCCCGAAAGTCCAGAAAGACTCGGGGTATCTGGAGCAACTGCATTTCCGGGTCTTCAGGGACTGGACGGAAAATTCCGAAGTTGACCCGGCCACCGTCAACTGGGGCAGCCTTTCCGCCAAACGCTTTCCGTACCGGATTCGGCAGGACGCCGGCCCGACCAATGCCCTGGGGAGGGTGAAGTTTCTTTTTCCCAACCCCTACGATGTGTATCTGCACGACACTCCGTCCCGCGAGTTGTTCCGGAAAGACTCGCGCACCTTCAGCTCCGGCTGCATCCGGGTGGCAAAACCTCTCGATCTGGCTATTTATCTCCTTAAAAACACCCCTCTGGATTCCATGGAAGCCCTGACGGCCGCGATCGCCCGCGACAAGACAAAGAGCATCCTCATCCCCTCGCCCATCGCGGTCCATATCGTCTACATGACCGCCTGGGTTGACCACGAAGGCATTGTCCAGTTCCGGCCCGACATCTACAACCGGAACCCACTCCGTTGATTTTGTTTTCCTGAAAAAATTACCGAGCGATGGTGCTCAAACGAGAGCGGAAATAGGGAGGTGCGGAGCTGGGCTGCGGTTCAACCCCTGCTTGAGATGATAATTCCCAGCACGATAAGGGTCAGGCCGACAACCTTGTACAGGGTGACCTGTTCGCTGAGCAGGATGGCGGAAGCCAGGAAAACCAGGACAAAGTTGAGGCCCATGAAGGGATAGGCATAGCTGAGATCAAAGGCGGTCATGGCGGCCATCCAGCAGAGCGAGGCCAAGAAGGCCGCGACAAAGCCGCTCATGATAAAAGGGTCAAAAAACAGCTTGAGCAGGAAGATCAGCTTGGGGACCATCTCACCGGGCAGGCTGCCGTGAAAGGGGATCCGCCATTTGATGATCAACTGGCCATACACAGTGAAAAGTATCGTGCCGAAGATATAGAGATGCGCCATCAGTTTTTCCCACTCCATTCCGTGATTTTCTCACAAACCGTGTCGATCTCTTCCGGTGTGATCCCATAAAACAGAGGCAGCCGGATGAGCCGTTCGCTCTGACTGGTGGTATAGATATCCCTGCCGGAAAACCGCCCGTATTTCAAGCCGGCCACCGCGCTGTGCAAGGGCACATAGTGAAACACCGCCCAGATGACGTGTTTTTTGTATAGCTCCAGCAGCGCGGTACGCTCCTCCAGGTCCTTGACCTTGATATAGAACATATGGGCATTGTGCTGGCAGGTTTCCGCGATCACCGGCAGCTCGATAACCCCGGCCTTTGCGAGGGGGGCGAGTTTATCTCGATAGGCCAGCCAGCTTTTGAGTCGATCATCATTAATCGCCTCCGCCATCTCCAACTGCCCCCAAAGGTAGGCGGCCTGGAGTTCGGAAGGCAGGTAGCTGCTGCCGATGTCCACCCAGCTGTACTTGTCCACCATGCCGCGAAAAAACTGGCTGCGGTTGGTCCCTTTTTCGCGGATAATCTCGGCCCGCTCGGCAAAGCGGCCGTCGTTGATGATCAGCAAGCCGCCCTCGCCGCCGCTGGTGTAGTTCTTGGTCTCGTGGAAGCTGTAGGCGCCGATATGCCCCATGGTGCCAAGGGGCCTGCCCTTGTAGCGGCTCATCATTCCCTGGGCCGCATCCTCGATGACAAAGAGACCGTATTTTTCGGCCAGGGTCATGATCACGTCCATCTCGCAGCCCACTCCTGCGTAATGCACCGGGACGATGGCCTTGGTCTGCGGGGTGATTGCCGCTTCGATCCGGGTTTCGTCGATGTTCATGGTGTCGGGACGAATATCGACAAAGACGATGCGGGCCCCGCGCAGGGCAAAGGCGTTGGCGGTGCTGACAAAGGTATAGCTGGGCATGATCACCTCATCGCCGGGCTCGATACCGATGAGAATCGCCGCCATCTCCAGGGCATGGGTGCAGGACGGAGTGAGCAGGGTTTTCCGGCAGCCGAGCTGCTCTTCGAACCATCGCTGGCACTGCTTACCAAACGGACCGTCGCCTGAAAGCTGCGCGCTTTTCATCGCCTCAAGGACGTACTGCTCTTCATTGCCGGTGTGCGGGGGCCTGTTAAAGGGAATCATCGTTCTACTCGCTTCATGAAATTGATGGCGTTCTTGCCCTCGTTAAAGAGCAGGTCCACAATGGACACCCCGTGCTCAAAGGGAGGGAAGAGCTGGGTATATTCGGGATAGCCGCTGTAATCCATCCATTCAACCGCTATCCCCGCCTGCGTAAAAATCGCGACATCAAGATAATCGCTTGCCGCAGGCCCGCTCAGGTAGCTGGTCGCGCCCAGATTCCTGCATAACTCCAAAAGGCGCTCGCTCTTGCCCGGAGCCAAGGTGAATTCACTGGAACAGCGGATAATTGTGGTAATGCCCAGCAGCTCGTTGATGGCCGTCAGGAACTTCCGGTTTATCTCGCTGAGATAGGTCTGGGTGCTGCCCAGGTACAGCTCTTCAAAGACATCCTTATATTCCTTGAAATGCGCCGCCTTGGCATAGTTCTGGGCGAGCATCTTCCAGTGCTGCTTGTTCCAGCCCGGGTTGGCGATTTTGGTCTCCCGGATCGTCTGGGCCAGGGTTTCCTGCCGGACCGGAATGGTGATCCAGGCCAGCCCCTCCCGGGTCTTGATCTTGTTGCGGTTGCGCCAGTCGTTCTTAGTGTACTGCATGTCGTCGTAGAGCACGAACTCGTCAACACTGCGGATGAGGTCGAAATATCCCTTCCAGGGGATATAGTTGGACTGAAGGATGGCTATTTTTTTCATGGCTGTGACGTTCAGGGAGCAGGGTCGAGGTTGATGGATTCCTGGACGATATAGAGCGGTCTCCCCTTGGCCTCATCGAAGATCTTGCCGATATAGAGGCCCAGTATTCCCAGGATGCCGAACAGCAGGCCGAACATGAAAAACATCGAGACCATCAGACTGGTCCACCCTTCCGCAACATCACCATAGAGAAAAAACCGCAAAAACAGCCAAAAGGCATAGAGTATGCTGCCCAGGGAGATAAAAAATCCCAACTGGATGAAAAGACGCAGCGGCTTGTTGGAATGGGCCACGATGGAGTCGATGGCAAGATTGATCAACTTGCTGAAATTATAAGATGATTTGCCGTACAACCGGTCATCGTGCTCCACCGGAATCTGGGTTCGCTTGAATCCGGCGATCTTGACAAACAAAGGGAACGAGCGGTTCTGCTCCCGGTAGCGATTGACGTTTTGGATCACCTGGTGCGAAAAAATGCCGAAGTTGGCAATGGTGTTGTCGTGCTCCGTGTCGGTGAAATATTCCAGGACCCGGTAAAACATCCGGGAAGCGAGTTTTTTAAAAAAGCTGTCCTGCCGCTCCACCCTTTGGCCGAAAACGATGTCGTAGCCCTCCATGGCCTTGGCATAGAGCTTAGCAATCTCCTCGGGTTTGTCCTGCAGGTCGCAGTCCATCACCACCACCCAATCGCCCTGGGCCTGGTCGAGCCCGGCGGTAATGGCGTAGTGCTGGCCGAAATTGCGGGAAAGGTTGATACCCTTGATCCTGCTGTCCTGAAGGGCCAGTGCCTGAATGTCCTCCCAGGAGCCTTGAGGGCAGGCGTCATTGACCAGAATGATCTCAAAATACTCGCTGATGGGAGCAAGGGTCGCGGAAACCCTTCGGCAGAGTTCGCCCAGGCATTCCTTGCACCCATACACCGGGGAGACAACGCTGATCTTCACAGAAGCTGACACGGGATTCTCCCTTCATTGATGATTTCTGCTGCCGTCTTCATATCACTGCCCATTTTCATCCCCTTCCCTGCAGGCTCGCCCACTCTCTCCGATTCCGATGAGCGGATTGGCGGAAAAAACAAAAACCGTATAGATATCCTGGGTAAAGACTTCGACAGGCTGCGGCATGGAAAGTTTTTCGCTTCCGTCCTTCCAGCTGTCCAGCTTGTCATTGGTTACCAGAAAAAAGACCCTGCCGTCGGCATATCCCTTTTCGTACCAGCGATCGCTTGAGAGCCAGAGGCATAGACCGACCCCGCGCCAGTCGATGTCGATGGGCCGAATCCGCACCTCGCCCTTGCTCAGCACGGTGTAGACGTGGGAGTCCCAGTAGGGGGCATACCCGTCGGAAAGCCCGCGGCTCTTGAGGGTGCCGATCAAGTCGGTCTGTGCCTTAACCGTTTCCTGCCAGCCCTCTGGGGAGATATTTTTCCAGGAACCGCCGATTGCCAGAACAAGGGTCACCACCAGCAGCGCCTTGGCAAGCGGAGGAAAAAACCGCCAGATCACTACCGGACAGACCAGAATCATCATCAGATAGGGAATGATATAGCGAATATTGTTTCTGGCGGCAAAGGCCCCGTCATGCAGGGTGCTCACCGAAAACAAAAAGAAGATCACACCGAAGCCGAGGTAGGCGAGGAGCAGAAAATATCTCTGCCTCTGCTCCATATGGGCAAAATTTTTCCAACCGTAATAGGCGGGGAGAAACAGCGCCACCGGATAGAACCCCAGTTTCAACAGGGAAAACACCCCTTCCACCGAGGCCAGCACCACCTTCTCCCCCCACTCCGCTCCGATAAAATTCAGAAATCCAAGCACCGAATAGGCGAAATGAAACAACAGTTGCTGAACCGGAACCAGCAACGCTTGATTGGCTCCTCCGGCATGGTTCAGTCTCCCAAGCAGGAAATCGTGGGAAAAAGCCCCCAGCAGGAGTGCCGCGAGAACGGCTGCCGCAGGGATGAGCTTGGGGAAAAACCTTGCCTTGCACCCATCTGCGCCGCCCTCAAGCAATGCCTGCCGCTCCGCATAAAGCAATACCAGAAAAGCGGCGAAAAACGGCACGATGTAATAGATCAGAAACCGAACCGGATTTTCGATCACCACCAGATAGACGAGCACAAGCAGAAGAACAAACAGAACCTGCCTCGAGATTTTTCCTGAATCCGGCCGGCCGGCCTTGAGCGGAAGCAGCAAGAAAGAGAGGATAAAGGCAAAGTACCAGGTGTAGGCGGCCTCGCCGTAAACCTCCCGCAAATACATGGGGGAATACCCCAGGCCAATGACGACACACCCCATCATTGCTGCTGTTTTGGAAAGTCCCAGATTCCGGAGGAGCATGACAAGCACCGCCATGGTGACCCCGATCACCAGAGCAACGGAAACCCCATGGGCAAAAAAGCTGTTTTCCCCGGCCATGACCCAGGGGATCAGCAGCAGATGCTTGTAAAACACCCAGAGATCGTTATTAACATACCACCAGGTCTTGGGAAAAAACTCTCCGGCCCGAACGATTTCCTCAGCCAGGATATTGGCAATGGCAGCGTCCGAGTTAAAAAAAGCCTGATAGGAGCAAAAGATATACAGGCCAAGCGAGCCGATGGTGGCTGCCAGCAGAAGCGCTGCGCCACGGAAAAGCCATTTTTGCACGGAAGTGGTGGGCAACATAGTCACTGTGCTCTCTGGATCAGTGTTGTCGACAGACAGGAAAGGAGGAGGGAACAGGGTAATTTCATTGGGATTTTCCAAGGGAACAGACACCGACCGTCACCTGCTTTGGCAGCGGCTCTGCGCCCATCGACAAAGCACCTGCCTCAGGCCGGATCATCCTGAAATAATACAAGAAAATTTCTCGACCTGTCAAGGGGAATCAACACGAGCACCAGCGCCTTGACCCTATGCCGATCCAGATGTTAATATAATTTTTTAACACCCCGAATGGCTCCCTGCACGAGAGAGAACCGCAAGGCGCTCACCTCCGGAGCCTACCCTTTTCCCGCCTGAGCGCGCTTCCCCTGGCAGACTTATGACTGTTATCGTCCGCACGACCTGCTTGCTTTTGCTTCTCCTCTTGCAGCCCCAACTGCTGTGGGCCGAAAGCCAAGCCATATCCATAGGCGTCCTTGCCAAGAGCGGCGAGGATATTGCCGTGGAAAAATGGTCGGCAACAGCGGATTATCTCTCCGCCGCGCTCCCTGATTACCATTTCACCATAACCCCCCTGGGATTTAAGGAAATTCATGCTGCAGTGCAGCAGGGCAGGATCGATTTTGTGCTGACCAATCCGGCTTTTTATGTGGAGCTGGAAAAATTGCACCAGATCAGCCGGATAGCAACCCTGATAAACCAGAATCTCCCCGGCCAGCAGACCTCCACCTTTGGCGGGGTGATTTTCACGAAAGCCGAGCGAGATGACCTCAACCTTCTCACCGACCTCAAGGGAAAATCCTTCATGGCGGTGGACTCGCTTTCTTTCGGTGGCTGGCTCGTAGCCTGGCGGGAGTTCTACAAAAAAGAGATTGACCCGTTCAGCGATTTTTCATCCCTGCGCTATGCCGGCACCCACGAAGGGGTTGTCCGTGCCGTTCTTGCCGGCACGGTTGACGTCGGAACAGTGCGCACCGACACCCTTGAGCGAATGGCCGAGAAGGGGACTATTCGCCTGGAACAGGTAAAAATCCTCAATCAGCGCCGAGAAGGCGGCTTTCCCTTTCTGCTCAGCACCGAGCTGTATCCGGAATGGCCCATGGCCGCAATCAAGACAACGCCGGACAGACTTTCCCGCCTGGTTGCCGGAGCCCTGATGACCATGGAAAGCAACCACCCTGCTGCCCTGGACAGTCAATCGGCAGGCTGGACCATCCCTCTTAATTATCAACCGGTGCACGACTGTCTTTTCGACCTCAAGGTCGGCCCCTATGAAGATTATGGCAAATTTTCCCTCACGGATGTCCTCTCCCGTTATTGGCGGCAATTTGCCCTTTTGGGCCTTGCCGTCTTTGTGACCATGGGTGTCGCATGGTACGTCCTGCTTTTGAATCGCATCCTGCAAAAGAAAAAACTTGAAGTGGACATGCTGAACCTCAGCCTTGAAACAAAGGTTGCCCAGCGGACGGAAAAGATCAACACCCTGCTTGATCAGCAGATTTACCTGAAGGGCATCCTGCAGACCGTGGCCGACATCAACAAATTACTGATCACCTCCCCCGACCTGGAGGTCCTGCTGAAAAATTCCTGCGAACGTTTCGTGCAGCATGGGCATTACGGTTTCTGCTGGATCGGCCTGCTGGACCGGAAAGCAATCAAGACTATATACAGTTCCGACGAGATCGAGAAATACCTGGCGGAACCGCCATATGCCATCGACTCCCCCGAACTGCCGTTTTACCAAAGCCCTACCGCGAGATGCATCCGGGAAGACACCACGGTTATCCACAATCCCGGCATGGGCAGGGATCTTACCCCTTGGCGGGACCAACTCGAAATGAAAGGATTTCAGTCTGTCATCGCCCTCCCTCTTCGGGCCCGGGAATCGTCTGAACCGCTAGGGGCGCTCACGATCTACACCTGGCTGCAGGAAGGATTTGAGCAGGAAGAGATCGCCATGCTTGAAGAGCTTGCCGGTGATCTCGGTTTCGCCATCGGTTCTTTTCGGCACAGGAAGGAGGTCGCCAGACTGACTCTGGAGCGAACAGCCAATTATCAGGAAACAATCTTCACCTTTGTAAACATGATTGAGCAACGGGATACCTACACCGCCGGTCATACCGAGCGAGTGGCCAGGTATTGCCAGAAGATCGCCAAGGCAATGGGCATTGACGAGCGGGAAACAGAAAATCTGTACAAGGCTGCCATTCTCCATGATATCGGCAAGATAGCCACCCCGGATTCGGTTCTTCTCAAGCCGGGAAAACTCAATAGCCTGGACTATGACCTGATCAAGCTCCACGCCTCGGCCGGGTACGAAATGCTTTCCGGCATTGAAATGTACGCAGAACTCTCCGAGATCATCCGCTACCATCATGAACGCCATGATGGGCAGGGCTATCCCGCAGGACTGAGTGGCGATGATATTCCACTCCTCTCCCGCATCCTGACCGTTGCCGATGCCTTCGACGCCATGACCACCAATCGTATCTATAAGCCGAGAAAACAGATCCAGGAAGCCCTGACTGAACTTGAATCTCTCAGCGGCAGCCAGTTTAACCCTGAAGTTGTCACCGCAGCCATTACAGCGCTCAAGGAGACCCCAACCCCCGTGGCCATCACTCAGGCGCCGACCACGGAAATTGAGAAAAAACGATTTTCCTATTTTTTTAATGACAGACTGACCGGGTTCTTCAATGAAGAGTATCTGCGAATTTTTCTCCAGAACAACCAGAATCTCCAGGAATACTCATGCCTTCATATTCTGCATCTGACACATGTGCAGGAATACAACAAACGTGAGGGATGGGCGAAAGGGAATCAACTTTTGCAGGACTTTGCTGTCGAACTCCAGACACATTATCCTGAATCTCTGATTTTCAGGGCCTACGGCAATGATTTTGCCACTCTAAACAGAACCCATTTTGACCTTGAAACCGAGGCGTTCGACTCATTTACCAGCATAGCAGGCCTGGAAATAACAGTTGAGCTTGAGCATATTGATCTGCGCAAGGATAAAACATACACCCTTGATAAGCTGGAAAAGCTGGTGGTCTCCTGAGCAACAACACGCATTCCTCCGCTTCCGAAAAAAATTCCCCGCCCATTGTTATTTTCAACCATCTACCGTATATTGCGTGGTTTATAATATCCGACACCCCCCTCATTTCCAGAGAAGACGCCGGAAACGCACCCTGCTTTCACCATCACAACCCAAGGAAATACCATGATCAGCGCAGTCAATGTCGCCCTCTCCTACGGGAAGCGAATTATCTTCAAAGACGTCAACATCAAGTTCACCCCTGGCAACTGCTACGGGCTCATCGGCGCCAACGGCTCCGGCAAATCCACCTTCCTCAAGATTCTCGCAGGAGAAAAGGAAGCGGACAAGGGCGAGATCGTGGTCGGCCCCAAGGAGCGCATCGCCATGCTGCGCCAGGACCATTTCGCCTTTGACGAAAATACCGTGTTCGACACGGTGGTCATGGGCCACAAGCAGCTCTACGACCTGATGCACGAACGGGAAGCGCTCTACGCCAAGGCCGAACTCAGCGAAGCGGACGGCATCCGGGCCGGGGACATCGAGGCGGAGTTTGCCGAGATGAACGGCTACGAGGTGGAGTCTGAAGCAGCGGTTCTGCTCAAAGGGTTGGGCATCCCCGAGGAGTTCCGCGACAAAAAGATGAAGGAGCTGGAAGGCGGCGACAAGGTGCGGGTTCTCCTCGCCCAGGCCCTGTTCGGCAACCCCGACATCCTGCTGCTGGACGAGCCCACCAACCATCTGGACCTCAAGTCCATCACCTGGCTGGAG